>Ga0136634_10000206_pt1 | contig 29075 bp, 26 predicted proteins | sample AntDrymUQ8332106_2_FD_104654 | JGI IMG/M metagenome (GOLD analysis project Ga0136634, IMG submission 104654) | Polar desert sand microbial communities from Dry Valleys, Antarctica - metaG UQ833 (21.06) | ecosystem: Environmental > Terrestrial > Soil > Desert | place: Antarctica: Dry Valley... | reverse complement strand
CGAGGCCCGCGAATGGGGTGACATTGAAGCGGTTAACAGGCTGCTTGTAGCCGACTTCGAAACGGGCGCTGAAGCCGTCGCTGCTGAACGCGGCATCGGCCCGTTCGTCGAGCAGGAAGTCGAGGAACCGATCGGTCTCGTTTTCGAAATGTGCGTACTCGGCCGAGGCTGCCAGATAGGCGCGCCCAAGTGTTTTCACGCCATACAGGCCGACATGCCCGCCCTCAGTCGTTCCGCTGGTCTCTAGCTCATCCACCGAGAAGCGTGAATCGGTGTAGCCGCCGGCGATGCCGAGGAGCGCCGTGGGATCGATTTGATAATCGAGACCGACCGCAAAGCCAACCGTGCGCGTATCGAGATCTGACGTTCCAAGCGCGGGAGCGCCATCGAAAGAGGCCTCGCCGCCATAGCCGACGGTCCACAGCCGCCAGGTGCGGCGCGGATCGTATCCAGGCATGGTCCCGTCCCAGCCGGCAAGCCCATCCTTCATCGAGCCGGCGGGAGCATCCTTCAGGGATTGTGGCGTAATGCCGTCAGGGTCCTGCGAGCCGCCGTCGCGCCAGAACGCGCCCTGGCCTATCAGTGCCGAACCGAACAGCCCGAGGGCGCCGAATGATGCCTGCTGAAATCCGATCACGCCTTCGCCGAACAGGGTATTTATCGGGATGTCGGCGTCGCCGTCGTCATCTACGACCCCGTCGACGCAGATCGTAATCGCGTTATTGTCCAGGGTGACCGCGCCATTTATCGCCAAGGCTCGACCGCAGACGATGGACGCGGCGGTATTCAGCGTAATGCTGGTCAAGGCGAGGATGTTGCCCACGAAGCTGGTATTCGTGCCGAGCGTCGCGGAACTGCCCACGGCCCAATAGACATTGTCGCCATTGGCGCCGTTGATCAACACGACCATCGAATTGGTGGCCGTCGTCAGCGTGCTGCCGATCTTAAAGACAAATTCCGCGTTCGGATCGCCAAGGCCGTTCAGCGTCAGCACTCCTGTCAGCTGAGCGGAAGCGGTAAAGGCGTAGACGGCTGGCGACAGCACCAGACCGCCCAAATCCTGCCCCGAGAGGTCGAACTGGGTTGGCCTGGCTTGCAGGTTGTTGTAAGCGGTGATCGTATCGGCTCGTGCATTGGCGGCGACAGCGTCGGCGGCATGGATCGTTCCCGGCGGCAGGACGGTGCCGGGCGGAAAGCCGGTGATCGAGCTGCCGGGTGAGACGCCGACATCGCCGAAGATGATACTCAGCCCGGTATTGGTGACGGCGCTGCCTCCGAGGACGGCAAAACTCTCCGCCGTACCCAGCGTTTGCGCCTCGGCACCGCCAATCTGAACGGCTCCCATGAGGCCAAACGCCGCCGCGACCGCCGCCGCGGCAAAGGGTTTGCCGTCCTTGCGTCGCGCCGACTCTTGGACCACTCCGCCCTGGTCTCTATGTCTGGCCGTGCCCTTCATCCCGCAGCGAAGGGCCGAATTCGTTTTGTGGCTCTCTATCGTCAGCATCTCGCGTCCCCTTCAAGGTCATTGCAGCTTTAAATTGAAATTCTTAAAATTTGCAACCTATGCGATTGACCCCGTCTCGCCGAAGTGGAGTTTGTTTCCTAGCTGTTGCAATGCTGCCGCCGATACCCGCTCTCGCGTAGGCGCTCCGGAATTCCGCACTACGCGTCGCCACAAGTCCTGCTTTGGCGTTTGCCGGCAAAAGCGTCACACGCCGGGCATTCACGCCAAACGCGCTTGCCAGGTGCTGCGGGGGCGCTATGTTGCTAGGATAACAAGCGTTTTAGGATTTGGCCGCTGGCCTTGCGCTGGCGAAAGTTGCCGCAGAGGGCGCGGCTGACGCCTTGTATGAAGGTGACCGCTGAGCACGGCCATCCGCCAGCGACAGGCTTGTCTGCAATTAAAGCCGCTCGGCCCCTTCTGCGATGATCCGCTATCTCATATGATGGGCTGGAAGCCTTTGACGGGGTTCTGTGGCAAGGTGACAATGTCGCGATGCCCATCTAAGGAGGCATCCCACCACTCTCAGCGACGATCTACGTTAGCCTCGGCTCTCCGTCAGCGCGGCCGGGCGCTTAACATGCCTGGGCGGGGCAAACCGTAATGACAACGAAATACGCTCTTGGCATAACGCGCAGGCAGATTCTGCCGGCAATGACGGCCATCATGGCGGTGACCTGCGCTCATCGTGCGGTCCGTGCGGCAATGGAGGTATCGGTGCGACATGTGGTTCTCCTTGGCGACTCGATCTTTGACAATGCGGCCTACGTGGCGGGTGGGCCGGATGTCATCCAGCAGCTGCGCAAAAAACTGCCTGCCGGATGGTCGGCCACACTGAAGGCCGTCGACGGAAGCGTCACCAGCAACGTTCAGCATCAGCTGCGAGAGCTGCCGCCGGATGCCAGCCATCTCATCCTGAGCATCGGTGGAAACGATGTTCTCAGACAATCTGGGTTGTTGGACGAAGCCGCACACTCCGTTGCCGAGGCATTGGACAAGATCGCCGGCGCGCTGGAACAATTCCAGCGGGATTACCGGATCATGCTCGATGGCGTAACGGCGCAAGGGCGGCCCACGGCGGTCTGCACAATCTATGACGCACGCTTTCCCGATCTGCGGCGCCGCCGGCTGGCTTCGGCCGGACTATCGATTTTTAACGATTGCATCACACGGGAAGCGTTCACACGCGGATTGCCGCTCATCGATCTGCGCCTGATCTGCGACGCGGACGAGGATTTCGCCAATGCGATCGAGCCATCCGTACAGGGCGGCGCGAAGATCGCGGCCGCAATCGCTGCTCTCCTCGCGGAGCACGACTTCGCCACGCGGCAATCTAAGGTCTTCGTGCGGTGATCAAGGCGTTGGCTGCTCGCCGGATGCGCGAGCTTGCCCTTGTTTTCAAGCGGGACGAGAACATTTCCGCCCTGACTGAGTTCAATCCAGGGCGGGGCGCACAGACCAGCAGCAACGAGCGCCGGGCAACGGATCGGCGTTGTCCTCGTCTTAGCCGAGAGTGGCGGGTACCATGAACTTTGCCTTCGACAATAGCTACGCCCGGCTGCCTGACCGTTTCTTTGAGCGCGTTCTCCCGACGCCTGTTGCAGCGCCCAGACTCGTACGGCTGAACCACGAGCTTGCGCTCCACCTTGGGCTCGATCCCGAGAGGCTTAGCAGTCCGGAGGGGGTGGCTATCTGGTCTGGCAATCAGCTCCCCAGCGGGGCCGACCCCATCGCGATGGCCTATGCGGGACATCAGTTCGGCCATTTTGTACCGCAGCTCGGTGACGGGCGGGCCATTCTCCTTGGAGAAGTGATTGACCGTGCTGGCGTGCGCCGCGACATTCAGCTGAAAGGCTCGGGCCGGACCCCATTTTCGCGTCGCGGCGACGGGCGCGCGGCGCTAGGTCCGGTGATGCGCGAATATGTCCTTAGCGAAGCGATGGCGGCGCTCGGTATTCCGACCACGCGCGCGCTGGCGGCGGTCCTAACCGGGGAGACTGTCCTACGCGAGCGGCCTTTCCCGGGTGCGGTTCTCACGCGGGTGGCCTCGAGCCATATCCGCATAGGCACGTTTCAGTTCTTCGCGGCGCGCGGCGACGTGCAGGCGGTGCGCTTGCTCGCGGATCACGTCATAGCGCGGCATTACCCAGAAGCCGCGCTGGCCGAACAGCCCTACCACGCGCTTTTTTATGCGGTGATCGGCAAGCAAGCCGAACGCGTGGCGCAATGGCTGCTCGTTGGCTTCATCCACGGCGTTATGAATACCGATAATGCGTCCGTCTCCGGCGAGACCATCGACTACGGCCCATGTGCTTTCATGGATGACTATGATCCCGCCGCCGTCTTCAGCTCAATCGACCATCATGGGCGCTACGCCTATGGCCACCAGCCGGGAATTGCGCAGTGGAACCTCGCGCGGCTGGCGGAGACGCTTTTGCCTCTTCTGTCCGATGATCAGGATCAGGCTGTAAGCAAGGCACAGGAGGCACTGGGCAGCTTTTCGCGACGCTTTGAGACCCACTTTCACGCCGGGCTCGGGCGCAAGCTCGGTCTGTTTGCGGAGCGCGATGGCGATTTGGCACTCGCGCAGGATCTCCTGCGTGCGATGACGGAGAACCAAGCCGACTTTACGCTCACCTTCCGACGCTTGAGCGAGGCCGCAGCCGATCCGGAGCGGGACGAGGCTGTCCGAGCTTTGTTCGCCGATCCGTCGGCCTATGACGTCTGGGGCGTACGCTGGCGGCAGCGCCTCGGCGAGGAGCCGCAGAGCGGCGCGACACGCCGTGCCGCCATGCGCGCCGTCAATCCGGCATACATCCCGCGCAACCATCGCGTCGCCGCAGTGATCGAGGCGGCCATAGAGCGGGACGATTTCGCGCCCTTCGAAGAGCTTCTGACAGTCCTGGCCACGCCCTATGAGGACCAGCGAGCATTCGCGCATTACGACCAGCCACCCGAGCCGCACCAGCGGGTCACGCATACTTTTTGCGGGACGTAAGCAGCGGCCTGCGAAGGCGCATTTGAATGCGACTGCGTTAGGAGTAACGCTTAAGGAAAGCGTTCCACCCCCAGGAAGCACATTGCGCAATTGGCGGAGGGGGTGTCCGCCAAAAACTCATCTGGTGCCGTTCGTTGGATTTCGGATCCATCTTCTCAGCCCATTGACTTACTAAATATTCCGCGCCATTCCCGTCCACACATGTCTGCTGTCATTCGCTCACAGCAAGGCAATCAGGTGTGCCCTTGAGTGTACCCCGAAGATCTGGCGGACAATGGCGAAACAAATTCACAAACTCACCGACCTCAAAATCAAAGCGCTCAAGAAGCCTGGCCTGCACGGCGATGGCGACGGTCTTTACCTCAAGCTGTCTCCGACAGGCACAAGGTCGTGGATGCTGCGCTTCAAGATTGGCGGCGAGCCGGGCAAGATGGGGCTCGGAGCCTATCCCGAAATCTCCTTATCTGAGGCGCAACAGAGCTCGTGACGCCCGCGCCCACCTGGCAAAGGGCATCAATCCCAGGGCGGAAAAAGAGCGGCGTGCTGCGGCCGAAAGGGGAGCCGAGCACATCGTGACGTTTGACGAAGCCGCCGAGCGCTACATTGCCATGCATGAATCCTCCTGGCGCAACGCCAAGCACCGTCAGCCGTGGCGGAACACGCTTGTTGAATATGCGGGACCGGTGATCGGCAAGATGCCGGTTGGCGACATCGCGACGGATGACGTGCTTATCCTCAGGGGGAAGTCTCGCTGATGCAGTGCACGGTGCGGGCACAACCGGAGATCGTCAATTGGATCACCTCTCATCCCCCTATTTGGAAGGTGAAAAGCTGGCGCTGTAGGCCAGCCGGACGAGAGGCGAAGGGGATTTAACGCAACGGGACCCTAGATCGTTACCAAGACAAGCCGCTTGCTGGTACGGCACAGCCCCTATGCGGTTTGGGTCACCAGGTCGCTACTTGTTGGCCGGCTTGGAGTTACTCAGGCAGGCCAGCCTTCCTCATCGCCTCTATATACCTGGCCATGTGCTCGGGCCGATGCAGAAAGATTTGCTCGTGGAGATTCGAATTCGCAATCGCGGTTGGATCCGCCGCAAACGGGTCATGGCTTGCCGCGCGGAATGCTCTCGGCCGGCAAGAGCATTGCTCATCGCCAACACTCGGAGAGCCGGCGGCCAATCCGACCGCAAGTGTAGGGCGCGCTCGGCCCAAGCCGAGGCCTCATCGACGTTTTCCAGAAGCAAGTATCCGAGTGCCGTCGCGCTGTGTGCCAGGTGCATCAAAGGGTCCAAGGGACTGAGGCGCATTGCACGTTTAAGATGTTCGATTGCCAGCTCGCATTCTCCCGCATAGATCCGGAGCCACCCGCTCCGTTGCCAAGACACGGCAAGATTTGCGTTCAATAGCAGAGCGTGGTCCACGAGAGCGATGCCGGTTTTGATATCGCCAACGACGTGAGCGAGCGCGTGCGCGCTCCAGGCCAGTGCTATCGCGTCGGTACGCCCTAGGTCCGCACCCATCCTGGCGACCCGCTCCGTTTCGGCAATCTCCGCAGCTCGATCAATGATCCAGCTGTTAGCTTTGCGCATGAGATAGCAGCCGGCGGCTAGCGCATACGGCCTTCCGAATTCAGGATCGAGTTCGATTGCCCGATAAAACAGCTTCAGCGCGTTGTTGTGACTTGACTGTGTCCAATCGTGCCAGGCAGCCATACCGCGCAAGAAACAGTCATAGGCGTTGAGATTCTCTGTCGGCTTCCACTTTGCCCGCTCGATCTCTGCCTGCTCCAGTCTAGGTGCGATTGCCCCCACCACGCTCTCCGCCATCTGATCTTGAAGAGCGAAGATGTCATCAAGCGCATTTTCGAATCGGTCTGCCCAGATGTGCACCCCACTTGCAGCATCAATGAGTTGCCCAGTCACGCGCACGCGATGCCCGACCTTGCGCACGCTGCCCTCCAGCACGTAGCGCACCCCGAGGTCGCGTCCCACGTCGCGCACATCAAACGGCGGCGCTTTGTAGGTGAAGCTTGAATTGCGTGCGATGACGAACAGCTCGGAGAAACGCGATAGCTCCGTGATGATGTCTTCTACTACACCGTCGGTGAAGTAATCCTGCAGCGCATCACCACTGAGGTTGGTGAACGGCAGCACCGCGATCGAAGGTTTGTCCGGCAGGGTGAGGCTTACCCTCGGCGGTCGCGTGATGTGGTCCGTTGGAGCCGCCCCGACGGGCTTCTTCTCCTCACGCACGATTCCTACAAAGCGGAGACCTTTGCGAGGAAGAGTCTTGATCAGACGCTGTTCCTCGCCGCTGTCGGCTAGAGCGCGACGAGCCGCGTTGATACGTGTTGTCAATGCCGACTCCGACATGACGCGTCCCTGCCATATCGACGTAATGAGATCGTCCTTGCTGACAACGCGTTCGCGATTACCGATCAAGTAGACCAGGATATCGAAAACCTGAGGCTCAAGAGGTATTAGGCCAGTCCCGAGACGCAGCTCGCGGCGGTCCGTATCGAGCACGTATTCTTCGAAGACGTAGCGCAAGTTGCGCGCTCCCACCGCCGCACCGATTGTCTGCAGACAACCTTAGCACATGCAACGTCGAGAAGAATAAAGACGAGCTTAAGGATAAAGTAAGCCGCTCGTAAAGCACGCATGTCGGTGTCCTGGTACGCTCCCCTCGACATGAGCGGTCCAGCCACAAGGAGCAAGGGTCATGAAAATTTCGCGCCGCCGATTTCTGCATCTCGTAGCGGGGGCTGCCGCGCTTTCGACCATGTCGCGTATCGCGCAGGCAGAAGCCTACCCCGCGCGACCAGTGCGCTGGGTCGTCCCACAGGCGGCTGGTGGTGCCTCTGACGTCAGCGCGCGCCTGATGGGTCAGTGGCTGTTGGAACGGCTCGGCCAACCATTTGTCATCGACAACCGGCCTGGCGCAGGCGGCACCATCGGCACCGAGGCGGTCGTGACCTCGCCGGCGGACGGCTATACGCTCCTCCTGGCTGGATCATTCAATGCGGCCAACGCGACGCTCTACGACAAGCTCAATTACAACTTCATCCGCGACATTGCGCCTGTCGCGGGTATCATGCGCAATCCCCTTGTCATGGCGGTAAACCCATCGGTTCCGGCCAAGACCGTTGCTGAGTTCATCACCTACGCCAAAGCCAATCCAGGCAAGCTCAGCATGGGGTCTGCAGGAAACGGTACTCCGCAACATATGGCCGGCGAGCTATTCAAGATGATGGCCGGCGTTGAGATGGTGCACGTTCCTTATCGCGGCTCGGCAGCCCTGCTGACCGACCTGCTTCGTGGAGAGATGCACGTCGCGTTCGACCCCATGCTCTCGTCGCTTGAGCATGTCAAGGCCGGCAGGCTGCGGGCGCTGGCGGTGACGACAGCGACCCGCTCGGAGGCTCTCCCGGATATCCCAACGGTGGGCGAGTCCCTGCCAGGCTACGAGTACACTGGATGGGTCGGTCTCGGAGCACCCAGGGGAACGCCGGTCGAGATCATCGAGAAGCTCAATGGTGAGATCAATGCAGGCCTTGCCGACTCCAAGATCAAGGCCCGCCTCGCCGACCTCGGTGGCACCCCCTTTGTGAGCTCGTCCGCCGATTTCGGCAAGCTCATCGCCGAACAAACCGACCGATGGGCCAAGGTGATCCGGGCGGCCAACATCAAGCCAGATTGAGGTCGATCGTAAGGGAGGCTGCCATGGATACTAAATTCAAAGAGGTGATCGCGACGCGACAGCGCCTGCAGGAACTGAGCAAGCAGCCCAGCTCCAGAGCCCAAGACAAGGTCATCGATCATATCGATGCCATCTGTCGCAGATTCATCGCAGCCTGCCCTTTCGTGATGGTGGCGACGCGAGGGGCAGACGGGCAAATGGATGTCTCACCTAAGGGTGATCCGCCCGGTTTCGTGGCTGTCCTGGACGAAAAAACGCTCGCTATCCCGGACCGTCCGGGAAACCATCGCCTCGATACCTTCGAGAACCTGCTCACCCATCCCGACGTCGGGCTGTTCTTCATAATCCCAGGCAACGGCGACACGCTGCGTGTCAGCGGCACGGGCAGAATTGTGCGCGACAGCTCTTTGCAGGCCAGGCTCTCGGTCAACGGCAAGGAGCCTAACCTGGCTCTCGTCGTCACGGTTACGGAGGCATTCATGCACTGCCCGAAATGCGTGATCCGGTCGATGCTCTGGAGCCCCGAATACTGGCCAAATCGATTAGACGTACCGTCCCTCGCCGAGGCGATCGTAGCGCACGCAAAGCCACCCGAGACGGTTACAGAAGTGCAGGCGATTATCAATGACAGTACCGCGCGACTGTATTGATGTGCGGCTGGTCGCTCTCCTCTAGTTGCGAGCCGCCACTATAATGTTCTGGGCTCCAGGTCTTCGTAGGTTATCAGCGCCCGCATCTCAGGCGTCGCTAGCCCGACGCAGCACCTCTGTAACGCAGAAGTAGGCCAGTACTTGCGCGCGCCTCGTAGAACGCCAGCCAGTCCTCGCCCGACCAGCCGGCATTCGAAGGTCGCAACAGCGCGACGATGCCGACCTTGTAGCGCGACATCAGATCGAGCAGCGCGGTCGGCGCCGGTTTCGGCTTCCAGCGTGGGCGCCTCGCCATCAAGGCGAGGCTTATCCCGGCAACACGCGCCGCGTTCAGGGCTTGGGCCGCGTTCATAGCCGCGTCCTCCCGCCGGCAACTCCCTGTTTGCGAAGTCCGTGGCGCCGACATCCGGCAACGGCAGTTTTTGGGGTGGCGCCCTCGCCCACACCATCGGCGGCGGCCAAGGCGACGATTATCTCGAGGGCAAGGCCGGCAACGACATCTGTGCAATGCGGGCGGCGGGCAGGATCGGCTCTACGACAACGGATCGGCCTCGGACGTCGACACGGTATTGCTCGCCGCCGGCATCGGGGTCGACAACGTCACCGGCAACGCGCAGGCGAGAGGGCGCTCGGTATCGTCCTAGGCGCGGCTAGGATCACGCAACCCATTCCGGTAAATAAAAATTTCGCGGGGTAATGGTGCCCAGGAGAGGACTCGAACCTCCAGTAAATCTACTTAAGTACTTGTTTACAAAGTCTTTTCGACTTCCGCTTGGGTTGCTGTGTGAAAGGAAAATGTGAAGCTTCAGGTGAGGCTGATCATAGTGTCAGGGGACCCGAAATCCAGACAATTCAGCACCCGTTGCAACTCCTGCTATAGCCCCATCAACCGAGAGAACTGCTGTTGGCGCGGTTCTAGATCGAACCTGCGCATGCAGCCGGACTATTTTTCTATATGCCGGCTTCAGCGCCTGGCTGAGCTTCAGCGGAGAAGCTGGGGTAGACTTAGGCCCGACGGATCGCCTCGCAGTCGGCTACGCTGACGCCGCAGGCGCGGACCATCGCCTACCATTCATGGGCGACGAGCTCGGTCATCTCGCCGATCAGCGCATTCGCTTCATCTGGAACGAGCAGAAACGGCGGCATTCGCTCAGCAGGTTCGTCGCCGTGGCGAACCGGCTTGGGCGCCGCGGGCCATGGTGAAGTCCCTCTCGCCAAGAAGGAGGAGGTCTGGGGGCGGCCGATGAGCGTGCCGGGCGTAGGGCCCCTCACCGCGCTCGCCTTCCCGGCGACGATCGACCGGCCGGATCGGTTCAAGCGCTCGTGCGACGTCGGCGCTCATCTCGGTCTGCCAGCACGAGCTTTTCGTCGCACCGCACGCTACAGGTGTATTAGCCGGATCGTGCCCGCACTTGGCCGACTTGCGCAAACGGCTGACTGGATCAGTGAGGCGACCGCCTCCTCACCAGCGAACCTGGTTGCGCTTGGATTCCGTGGTCAGTAAGCAATGTTACCGCCAAAAGGTCCGAGACCGGGCTTCTGTCAGCATCATCTCGGTCATCGGGCCCAGGGACCGCCGGTGGCGGGGCCAGTGGCGCCTGTGGATTCTTTGCCGGTCGCAACGCCACAGCCGGCCCGGGACTACGGAAGATAGACGTTGAAATGCTCGAGCTGGGTCATGCTCCGCTTGATGTGAGCCATCGATTCGTCGCCTTCCGTGGCGACCAGCACCATCGTCGCCAGCAGATGCGCGACGGCTGTCACCGGCAGGATGGAGGGAAGCAGCGCCTCGGTCGAACTCGTGACGACAATGTTCGGACCCTTGTCGGTAACGATCGGCGACACCTTGCTGTCGGTGATGGCGACGATGCCGGCCTGGCGATCGCGGGCGAAGCCCGCCGCCGTGGCCGCATCGCGCGTATAGGGCTGGAGGCTGAAGATCACGAGAACGTCGGTGGGCTTTATGTCCCGGAGCGTGTCGGCCGTGGCGCCGCCGATCCCGGTGATGAGGACCGTCTTGCTGCTGAAAAGCCGCATTAGGTAATGAAAGTAGTAACTGACGGAGAACATGCTCCGAAGACCGAAAACATACACACGACCCGCCTTCGTGATGATCTCGACGGCTTTCTTCAGTTGAACGATATTCTCCTCGCCAAGTATCCTGCTGATGTTCGTGATATCGTCACCGATGATGCTGTCCAGGAACGGTTGCTCGGCTTTCGCCTTCGTGGCCAGCTTGCGAGCGCGTATCTCCCAATTGGTCGGGCTCGCATTCATCCAATTGCGGAAATGTTCCCGGAACGGCTCGTAGCTCTCGAAGCCCATGGCCTTCGCCAGGCGGATCATCACGCTGGGCTGGACCCCGGCCTGCACGGCGATCGCGCGCATCGAATGCATGGCGACTTCATTGGGATTGTCGATAATGAAGCGTGATGCCTTGCGCAATTGGGGACTGAAGGTCGCGAATTTGGCTTTCAGCTCTTGCAATACATGACTGTCGGACAAAACTGTCTCCGTCGTGCGTTTCCTGACCACCGATCCGGCGCTGCCGCTGAGTCCGGCAGCAGGGCCAAATCCTGGTCCCGATGGGCGTCCTCAAGCGCCGTCTCTTAGCCGAAGCCGAGCGGATGCGCTATACGCGCTCCGTGGCCCGCCGGAGCGCGGAGACCAGGCTCAGGCAGCCCCGCCATCGATCCTGTGTGCTGCGTCCATGGTCAGCCGCATCTTGGCGAACTGGACAACCTGTTCGCTCACAATCCGCAACTGGTTCGCGACGGAGTCGTCGATCAGCGTGCCCTTTTCGTCGAAGATCGGAAGCGAGGTGTTCACCAACGCGCCGAACGGCGTCGGCCAGCCGCGGAGCGCATGCGCTATCGCGCGCATCGCCGTCAGCGTCTGGCCGCCGGCCTGCCATCCGCCCGCGCAGCAGAGGCAGCCGACGGCGCAATTGTCGAAATAGATTCGCTCGTCGCTGCGCAGGTCTTCTGTGTAGTCGAGCACATTCTTAACGAGCCCCGAGATCGAGCCGTGATAGGCGGGGCTGGCGAGGACGACGCCATCCATGCGCCGGAAGAGATCGACGACGCGGCGTGCATTCGCGGTCCGATCCATCGAGCCGGGCGCGTAGGGGGGCAGCAGCAGGTCTTCGCCTGTGAAGATCTCGACGTCCGCCCCGTTCCGCTCGGCGACTTCGAGGCAGGTTCTCAGAAGTCTTTCCGTCGACGAACCGTTTCGCGCCGTCCCGCCGACACCGAGAATGAGAGGCCGCATTGGCCGGAGGGTCATCATTATCGCTTCCACCGCAAGGAAAGGCTCAGGGGCAGCGGCCTCGCGTCAGGCCGCCTTCGATATCGGCCAGGATCCGCCGCCGAGTCGGCTTAGGTCGCCGAAACGCCGCGCAAGCCTTGGCATGACCTCGGATCCGAAACGCTCGATCGATTTCAGCGTCTCGCTCTGGGGAACTCCGGGAATACCCATGAACATGCTGATATGGGTCGGATTGACCGCTTCAATGTCGGCGGCGAGGCGCTCCGCGACGGTGTCGGGATCCCCGATCGGCAGTCGCGCTGCGATATCCTCGAGGGACGGCTCGTCGGCTGCCGGCATTTCCTTGAGAAAGGCGCCGTCGAGTTCGCCATACTTGCCGCGCATGGCCATGGCGATCCGCCGGACGTAGCGCGCCCCATCCGCGGCCCTGAGGGCCGCCTTCTTGTCATCGGTGACGAAGACGTAGCGCTGTATGGCGAAAGGCATGGTGCGAGGATCGCCCCCGACCTGGGAATAGGTCGCCTCGAGTGCCTCACGGCTCTTGCGGACCGTTTCGACCGTATTCCAGCCCGTGGTGAAAAAGGGCGTGTAGCCTCGCTCTAAGGCGCGGAGCTGAGCCTCCGGATCGGTCGCCATCCCGGCGAGGTAGATGGGAATGGCTGTCTGCCGCGGCCGCACCGAGAAGGTCGTCGCAGGGAAGTTCAGTTCGGGACCCTGGAACGACACGACGTCGCGCTTGAGATAGGTGTCGATGAAATCCAGCGTCTCGAACAGCTTGCCTCGGGCCTGCTTCACGTCTCGGCCAAACTTGTGGAACTCGTATTCCTGATAGCCGGTGCCGAAGCCGAGCACGAGACGCCCCTCGCTGAGCTGGTCGACCATGCCGATATCCTCGGCCATGCGGATTGGCTCGTACAGCGGTGCGACAATGACGCCGGGGCCAAGTTTGATCCTGCTGGTGCGTGCGGCGACATGCGCCGACATCATCAGCGGGGATGGGCACAGGCAATAATTCGAGAAATGATGCTCGGCGAACCAGGCGATCTCGATCCCGGCCCGCTCGGCGGCGAGCACGTGCTCGATGGTTTCGCGATAGACCTCGCCCGACGCCTTGTTTCTCTCACGCTGGGTGGACAGGCAGAAGAGACCGAAATGCATGTTTAAACTCCCTGTTTTCAGAAGCCGACGATGGTTTCGCCGCCATTGGGACTGATGGCCTGGCCTGTGATGAAGGCGCCTTCCTCGGAGGCGAGGAAGGCGACGGAATAGGAGATTTCCTCCGGCTGCGCCCAGCGGCCGATCGGGACCTTCTTTTCCTTCTCGCGGATCTTGTCCCAACCCTGCACCTTGATCGGCATTTCGGTGATGACGCCGCCGGGGCAGACAGCGTTCACCATAATCTTCCAGGGGGCGAGTTCCTTCGCCCAGGCCTTGGTCAGCCCCAGAACGGCGGCCTTCGCCGCGCAATAATGGGAGGCCGTGTTGGTGCCCGTCATGCCCCAGATGGACGAAATGTTGACGATGCGGCCATAGCTGCGCTGCTTCATCGAGGGCACCACGCTCTGCGTGCAGAAGAACGTGCCCTTCACGTGAACGTCGAACATCCGCTGATAGGCCTCGGGGGTAATTTCCTCGATCGCCTTGTGGTCGCCGATCCCGGCATTGTTGACGAGGATATCGACAGGACCAAGCTCGCGCTCGATCCGCGCGGCCAAAGCCTTCATCGCCGCGGGACTGACGATGTTGTCATGGGCGACGAGCACGCGCCGGCCTAGCTTGCGGATCTCGTCGGCTACCTCCGCCGCTTCCACCTCCAGCACGTCATGCACCACGATGTCCGCGCCTCGCTCGGCCATCAGCAGCGCGTGGGCCTTGCCCATGCCGCGCCCGGAGCCCGTGATCCAGGCGATCTTCCCGTCGAAGCGGGCCTTGTCATGTCCAGAAATCATGGTTTCTTTCCTCAGTATCCGACGATGACTTCGCCGCCGTTGGGGCTGAGAACCTGGCCGGTAATGAAATCGGCCTGGGGCGAAGCGAGGAATGCGACTGCGTAGGCGATTTCGATCGGCTGGCAGTAGCGCTTGAGCGGCACCTTGGCCTCTTTGGCCCGCAACACGTCGTTGTCGTCGAGCTTCAGCGGCCCGCCGGAACGTACCCCGCCGGGGGCGACTGCGTTGACGTGGATGTTCCAGGGCGCGAGTTCGTGCGCCCAGGCCTTTGTGAAGCCAAGCAGGGCTGTCTTGGCCGAGCAGTAATGCGAGGCAACGGGCGCACCGTTCATGCCCCACATCGACGAGATGTTGATGATCTTGCCGTAGCGCCTTTCCTTCATCGCCGGGATGACTGCCTGTGCGCAGAAGAAGGACCCGCGTACGTGCACGTCGTACATGCGGTCGAAGTCCTCCTCGGTGATCTCCTCAATCAGCTTGCGCTGGCCGTAGCCCGCGTTGTTGACGAGGATGTCGATCGGTCCGAGCGCCTCGGCGGCCTCGCCCGCCGAACGCCGCACTGCAGCGATTTCAGCCATGTCGATCTCTGCAACGTAGGTCCCGCGCCCTCTCTCGCGGACCAGGCGGCCGGTTTCCTCCGCGAAGTCGCCGCGCAGATCGACGATGGCGATGTCCGCGCCGCGTTCGGCCATGAGCAGCGCATGCGCACGGCCCATCCCGTCTCCGGCGCCGGTAATCAGGGCGACCTTTCCTGCCAGTTCCATCGTGGTTTCAGTCATGGGTTTCACGTCTCCGGGATCAGCAGGGTGGAACTGGCAGGCCACCACACGGCCACCTTCTGGCCAGGCGCGAGCATGGTGGCGCGATGTGTTGCGGGACGGCGGACGGACACCGGCTCGGCCGGGCCGATCTCGACCTGGTAGCGGAAGGTGCCGGCGGTATAGATCGCATCTACTACCGTGCCTTGTGCGCGGTTCATCTCCTTCGCCGTCACCTCGCCGCCGGCGGGCGCGATCTCGATCACTTCCGCGGGAACCCGGAGCACGTAGGACGTGTGAGAGCGTGACCCGGATGAAGGATCGACTGCGTCGAAGACGTGGTCCTGCGCGGTCCGGCAGGACACGGCCCCCGAGCCGCGGTTCTCGATACCCGTCACCTTGAACAGGTTGGCGCCGCCGAGGAAGCTGGCGACGAAGGCGCTGCACGGATGCTCGTAGAGATCCCGAGGCGCACCGCATTGCGCGACCCGTCCGCCATTCATGATCGCAATGCGGTCGGACATCGCCGTCGCCTCGTCCTGATCATGCGTGACGTAGAGGACGGTGGAGGAGATCTTGCGATGGAACAGCTTGATCTCGCTCTGCATCTCCTCGCGCAGGTTCTTGTCGAGCGCGCCGAGCGGCTCGTCCATCAGCAGCATGCGCGGGGCATAGACGGCCGCGCGCGCCAAGGCGACGCGCTGCTGCTGGCCGCCCGAGAGCTGGCTGGGCCTGCGCCCGGCGAGCTGGGTCAGCCGCACGGTCGCGAGCATCGCGCCGACACGCTCCGCGATCACCGCCCGCGGCAGCTTCCGAAGCTTTAGGGGAAAGGCCACGTTGTCGAACACGCTCAGATGCGGAAAGAGCGCGTAGTTCTGGAACACCATCCCGATGTTGCGGTGATACGGGGGAAGACCGGCGATATCGATTCCATCGACTTCGATGCGCCCGCCCGACGGCGGGGTGAAGCCGGCGATTGCGCCCAGCAGGGTTGTCTTGCCCGATCCACTGGGACCGATGATCGAAAAAAACTCGCCCGGCTCGATCACCAGGTTGGTGGGGTGCAGCGCTACGACGTTCCCGTAGGATTTCGCGAGATCGATGAGGGAGATGCGGGCGCCATGCTTAGCCATGTGACTTGACCTGGTAGCGGGACCCGAGACCCCGAAGGCCGGACGCGATCGCGAGCAGCACGAGCGTGAAAGCAAATATCAGCGTCGCGACGGCCGCGATCGTCGGCGTCAGGAATTCGTTGAGTTGTTCCCATATCAGCTTGGGCAGGGTGCGCGTGCCGGCCCCTGTCAGGAACAGCGACAGCATCAGTTCGTCGAAGGAAGAGGCGAATGCGAGGATGCCGCCGAGGATAACGCCGATGCGGATCATAGGGAAGGTGACCCGCCAGAAGGTCTGCCAGGGATTGGCCCCCAGCGTCATCGCAGCCAGTTCGAGCGAACCGTTCTGACCGGCGAGAACCGCCTTGACGGTGATGAAGACGAGGGGAATGCCGATGACCGTGTGGCCAGTGATCGCCGCCAGATGCGTCCCGAGAAAATTGAGCCTGATCATTATCGGATAGAGGCCGATCGCGAGGATAACATGCGGCAGCATGATCGGCGCGACGACGACAGCCGACATCAGGCCGGCACTACGCCAGGACCCGCGACCGATCGAGAGCGCCGCAAGCGTCCCGAAGATCATCGACAGGAAGGCAGCCGGGATGCCGATGATGAGCGAATTGGCCGTCGCCTCGCCCCAGGACGGGTTCTCCGCAATCTTCCGGTACCATTCTGTCGACCACCCCGTCGGCGGAAAGGACAGGTAGCTCCTGTCGCTGAAGGAGAGCGGCAGTATGATAAATTGCGGCAGGATGAGATAAGCCAGGATCAGCGTCACCAGCAGTGCGAGCGCGAGGCCGCCTATGCGGTAGCGCAGCGGGAAACGCAATTCAGCGCCCATGGGCCAACCCTCCGTCGACACGGCTGGAGAGGCGAACATAGACGGAGTAGACGGTCACGGTCAGGACCAGCAGGACCGTGGCCAGGGCCGACGCCAGCCCCCAGTCGAGCTGCCGGTTCGCCTGATCCTCGATCAGCACCGCCGCCATCATGTGACGCGGGCCGCCGAGCAGGGCAGGCGTGATGTAAAAGCCGAGCGACAGCATGAAGACCAGTGCCGATCCGGCCAGAATGCCGGGCATCGACAGCGGCAGGAAGACCCGCAGGAAACCCTGGACCGGAGTGGCGCCGAGTATTCCCGCCGCCGCTAGCAGCCGTCCGTCGATCGAACGCATGTTGGCGACGAGAGGCAGGATCATGAACGGCAGCATGATGTGGACCATGCCGACATACACGGCCACGTTGCCGGGGATGAAATGGATGGGCGCATCGACCAGCCCTGTCGCCGTCAAGGCCTGGTTGAGGATGCCGCGCCGCTGGAACACAACCATCCAGGCGTAGGACCGGATGACGACGCTGGTCCAGAGCGGGATGATGACCAGCGCACCGATCAGCTGCTGCACCGAATTGCGTGCCCGTGCCATCATGTAGGCGACGGGATAGGCCGTGATGAGACACAGGACCGTCACCAGCAGCGCCGTCGTGACGGTCAGCCAGAGCGACTGGACATAGGGGCCGTCGGCAAAGAGCCGACGGTAGTTCGTAAGACCCGGAGCGGGATCGGAGAAGCCGCGCCAGATCACGCCCAGGATCGGCAGCACGAAGAACAGGGCCAGCACCAGGGCCGGCGGCGCGGCGAGCAGGCGGTAGAAATCCGCCACGCTCCAGGGCGCGGGCTTGCGAGCCCCGCCCATATCCGAGTTTATCCGCGCCATGGTGCGTGCCTCGTCGCCGACCGTCCTTGAAACCCGGCTCAGGACATCACGCGAGGAGCCATTTGTTGAAGCGGTCATTCACCGCCGCGCCGTTCGTCGCCCAGTATTCGATGTCGAGGATGCGGTTAGTTTCGCTCGGTTGGGGAAGGACGGCCTTTATCTCGGGCCCAAGCAGTGCAAGGGCGCCTTTGTTGGCTGGGCCATAAGGCAGGTGCTTGGCGAATTCGGCCTGGGCGGCAGCCATCGAGCCGAGGGCGACCAGATCCTGCGCCTTGGCCGCATTTGGTGCCCCTTTGGGGATGGCCCATGCGTCGCTGACGAGGATGGACTGGTTCAACGTGAAGTCGACCGGAGCACCGGAGAGTTTAGGGGCATGGACACGGCCGTTCCAGATTGCGCCGGCCTCGACCTCTCCGTCGATAAGGAGCTGCGCGCCCTGCGCGCCGCGCGCCCACCAGACAATCTTGGACTTGATTTTATCCAGGCTTTTAAGTGCACGCTCCACGTCGAGCGGATAGAGATCCTTCAGCTCAACCCCGTCGGCAAGCAGGGCGACCTCCAACGTTTGAAACGGCCGCTTCCACAGGGCGATGCGGCCGTTGAGGGCCCATAGCTCCTTCCAGTTCTGCGGCGGGTTCGCCTTCACGTTCTGCTTGTTCCAGGCGATGCAATAGGCTGCGAAATCGGTCAGAATGAAATGTTCGTGGACGGTGCCGGGGAACATCTGTCCCTTGTCGAACTTCGATGCGTCGAGCTTCTCGAGGAGACCCTGGCGGGCAAAGACAATGACTTCCTCTGCGGCACCCTGCAGCACATCCCACTCGGTCTTGCCCTGCTCGACCATGGCCTTCAGGCGCGCGCCTTCATTGCTGGTGGTAATGATGTCGATACCGGTCTTCTCCTTCCAGACGGAGAACACAGCCTTGCGATAGGCATCCTCGAGCGCGCCGCCGCCCGTGGCCATGATCATGCGACCGGCCTGAGCCAAGGCGGTCGAAGAGAGGCCCGTGATCAGTGCGAGCGTGCCGGCGCCCGCACCAGCGATGAATTCACGGCGATTAAAACGCGAAAATCCCTTGTCCATTGTCGAATTCCCCTGCTGAAGTTCCTGGTTGAGTTCGCCGCCAGTCTTCTGCCTGCTGGCATTTTCTCGTCAGCGGATCAGGCCGCCGCCATTCACCATCACCGTTTCGCCGACCATGTAGCGATTGCGTTCGGAGGCAAGGAATAGGATCACCTCCGCGATATCTTCCGGCTTCGCCGCTCGGCCAAGCGGCGTCGCGGCGACACGTTCGGCGAACCAATCCTGCTTGACGGTCTTTTCCGTCGCGATGGCGCCTGGGCTGACCGCGTTGACCAGCACCTGTGCCGAGGCGAGCTCGAGGGCCAGCGACTTGGTCAGGCTGACCACGGCGGCCTTGGCTGCGGCATAATGCGGAAGGGTCGGCTTGCCGCGGTTGGCATCCGCCGAGGCGACATTGACGATCCGGCCATAGCCACGCTCGACCATCAGGCCCATGAGCATGCGGGAGACCAGGAAGGTTCCGGTCACGTTGGTGCGGAAGGTCCAGTCCCAGTCCGTCATCGTGATCTCATGGGCCCGGCCATACCGCCAGCCGCCAGCATTATTGATGATGAAGTCGAGTCGGCCACCCTGCTCGCTCACGATGCGCGACCGGAGTTCGCTCAGCTCCTCCTCGCTCGCGATGTCAATGGGAGCGGCGTAGGCCTTGCCGCCGGAGGACCCGAGCTCCTCCGCCACCCTCTCGGCGCCCTGCCTGTCGAGGTCTACCAGATAGACCGTGGCACCCCGCTCCACCAGCATGCGGGAGATGACCCGGCCAAGACCTCCGGCCGCGCCGGTGACAACCCCGACCGCTCCCTGGAACTCCTGCAACAACGTGGCGGTCGACGGCGAGGTGGCGGGTTCGAACTGCATTGTCGTTCAACCATCGGTTTCATCTCACAATTCTACGCTCATCCATCTGGTTCATGAAGTCAACTAATAAATCATTTGTTGCATTGATAGCATCACGGTGGTAATCGGGCTTTGTCCAGTCGAGCCGTCCAAGCCATGCCGAGGGGCATTCGCCCCCCCTGCCACGACGATCCCCAGCGAGCCCTCCATGAGCGCGACGCCCAACCATAGCAGTGTCTTCCACCGCTTTCCGAAGGCTGACATGCCGCGCGCCGTCGCCGGAGATGGGCCCTACATCATCGACGACCGCGGCAACCGCTACCTCGATGCCTCCGGCGGTGCCGCGGTGAGTTGCCTTGGCCACAGCCATCAACCCACGATCAAGGCGATCCAGGACGCGGTCGGGCAGATCGCCTTTGCCCATACCTCCTTCTTCACCACCGAGGCTGCCGAGAAGCTCGCGACCTTCCTGGCCAAATCCGCGCCGGGGGACCTCGAGCACGTCTATTTCCTGTCCGGAGGGTCGGAAGCCGTCGAGGCGGCGCTGAAGCTCGCGCGTCAGTACTACGTCGAAAAAGGGCAGCCCGAGCGGTCCCGGATCATCGCGCGCAGGCAAAGCTATCACGGCAACACGCTGGGGGCCCTCGCGGCCGGTGGCAACCTGGGGCGGCGCCGGATGTTCGAGCCGATCCTCGTCCCCGTCACCCACATCGCACCCTGCTACGAATACAGGGACCGCCGAATTGACGAGACTGAAGAGGAATACGGCCTGCGCACGGCGGGAGAACTCGAGACGGCGATCCTCGAGATCGGACCCGAACACGTGATGTGCTTCCTGGCTGAGACTGTCGGCGGCGCCACGCTCGGGGCCGTGCCGCCGGTCAAGGGCTACATGCGCGAAATCCGCCGCATCTGCGACAAATACGGCGTGCTGCTTATCCTCGATGAGGTGATGTGCGGTATGGGGCGGACAGGCTCTCTGTTTGCCTGCGAGCAGGAGGGGATCTGCCCGGATCTGGTCTGCATCGCCAAGGGTCTTGGCGCGGGCTACCAGCCAATCGGAGCGGTGATCGCCTCCGAACGCGTCTACGACACCATCGTCTCCGGAACTGGGTTCTTCCAGCACGGCCATACCTATAACGGGCATCCGACAGCCTGCGCCGCCGCGCTCGCCGTCCAGACCTCCATCCGCGACGAGAAGCTGCTCGCCAAGGTGATCGAGCGCGGCGACCAACTCAAGACGCGGCTCCAGGCACGTTTCGGCGGGCGCGACTATGTGGGCGACATTCGTGGGCGGGGCCTGTTCCTCGCCATGGAATTCGTCGCCGACCGCGCAACCAAGGCACCCTTCGCGGAGCCTGGATTCGCGGCGCAACTTAAGAAGATGGCGCTGGCGAAGGGCCTGGTCTGCTACCCGATGGGAGGGCTGGTGGATGGCAGGGTGGGAGATCACGTTCTGCTGGCCCCGCCCTATATCGTCGGCGAGGGTCATCTCGACGAGATTGTCGACAAGCTCGACGACGCCATCGGCGACGTCCTGCGCTCGCGCCACTGACCTGCAAGGGAGGCCGGCGTCATGCCCGAGATCGTTAAGGTGAAGTCCGGCAACCTGACAGAGGAGACGTCGAGTTATTCCCGGCTCGTCGTTGCTGGCGACACGATCTACGTCTCCAACACGGCCGGACGGAACTACGTCACGCGCGAATTGCCCGAGGACGTGGCCGGTCAGGCCAGGCAGGCCCTCAAGAATATCGCAGGCGCGCTGGCCTCTGTGGGGGCGACGCTGCGCGATGTCGTGCGCATCCGCATCTTCGTGCCGGATCGCGACGACAAGGAGATCGTCAACAAGATCATCGGCGATACCGTCGGAACGGCTGATGCGAGTTCTCGGCCCGGTTGTTGAGCCAGCGCCCGGTTTCACGCTTGTCGATCGCGCCGAGCACCTTCAGGGCAGCACCGGAAGAAGCCAGCCGGTCAGTCACAATCTGGGGATGGAGGACACCGAGCAGGCGATCGCAGAGACGCAATCGCCTGACGCTACGCTAAAAAGCATCTGGATGATAGCCGTCGAAAAAAGGTAACCACGATAGGCGTTCTTGCCCCAGAGCCCAGCGTGACACAGATATTGGCGGAGTGGGGGGGATTCGAACCCCCGATACGGCTTTTCGGCCGTATAACGGTTTAGCAAACCGCCGCCTTCAGCCTCTCGGCCACCACTCCAGCTATCGACGCCTTATCGGGGGTGTGTCGTCGTTCACCTTCCGCAGCGTGCGTTAGGCGCCACATCAGCATTTCCTAATGGATTGCGCCGATCGGCGCAATCCAGGATTTCTCCAATTTGCGACAGGGCTTTTCACTCAGAGTGCGGGTTGCGCTGCCGGTCCCTGGTCGGCAATGAAGGGCAAATCCGTGCGGCTGAGCCCGGCTCCGCAAGAGACGCGGACGATAAGGTTGGTTGCCAGGCGCACGATGCGCGGCTTGTCTCTTGCTCGCCCGGCAATGCGCTCAAGCAGCATTTGGGCCGCCATCGTGCCAAATGCCTCGGCCGGCTGATCGACCACGGTCATGAAGGGTGCGAGGATGGCCAAATGCTCGACATCGTCAAAGCAGACCAACCCGAGCGCTTGGGGTACGCGCAAGCCTTGCTCGCGCAGTGCTTGCATCGCCCCTGCCGCGGTGCGGTTGTTCACGGCGAAAACCGCGCTCGGCCGCTCCTCGAGCAGGAGGATCTGCTGCATGGCGCGGTACCCCCCCGGCCAGTCGACGGTGGTCTCCCAGAGAAGATCGCGCTCGAGCGGCAGCCGCGCGGCTTCAAGTGCCTCGCAATATCCGGCATACCGCTCGCGTGTGGTCGACACATCGTCCGGCCCCATGATTAGGGCGATGCGGCGGTGTCCAATGGAAATGAGATGTTGCACCAGCCTGCGCGCGCCTCCGGCGCTATCGCCTTGCACCAGATCGCATGCGATGCCGTCGACCGCTCTATCCAGTAGAACCAGCGGATAATTGCGGCGAACGAGCGAAAGCAGTCCGTTGCGCGAGCGGTCGCCGACGGGAGCGATGATTAGGCCTTCCACCTGATGGGCGATGAGATTTTGAATATAATCATGCTCAAGCCCCGCATCGCCGTCAGTGTTGCATACCAGCAGCCGGTAACCCTCGCGCCGCGCAGCCGTTTCGGCGGCTCTCAGCACAAGGGCAAAGAATGGGTTGGCGACATCGGGAAGGATGAGGCCCAGGGTACCGGTGCGCTGCGACACGAGCCCCTTGGCGAGCTGGTTCGGCACATACCCCATCAAAGCGACAAGTTCCTCAACGTGGCGGCGGGTCTCCGGCTTCACCCCGGACGCCTTGTTCATGACGCGCGACACGGTCATGGGCGATACACCCGCCCGTTTGGCTACATCGCGCAGGCTAACTTTCATTTCGGCTTCACTCCGGGTGGCGGGCGCTGACGCGCTGGCAATCTAATTGTTACAGTAACAGGGTTGCCGCGCAAGGTCTTAACGGAGTTTGTGGTTTCTCGAAATCAGAAAAGGTTTCGCATGCAAATTCTGATGCCGTGATCTCTTGTCAAAATCTAAATATTGATGGTAACGTTACCAAAACAAGTCTGGTCAAAATGAGATTATTAGGGAGGATGCAATGCCAAATTCCTATGGCCGAGGCTGCCGCGTCGCCAGTCTTTTGCTTTGTGCCGCTTTGACGGCGGGCTCTTTCGCAAGCGCCGCGGCCCAGGAGTGCACGCCGGGCAAGACTGGTCGCATCGCCTTCATGCTCAAGCAGCAAACGGCGTTCCGCTATCTGCACGCCGACGTGCCTTTTTTCAAGAAAACCGCCGAGGCTGCTGGCTTTCAAGTGCTGGTGCAGTCGGCGGAAAACAGCGCGAGCAACCAGGTCGCGCAGGCGGAAAATGTCATAACGCAGGGCGTGGACGCCATCGTCATCCAGCCGGTGGACTTCAATGTCGCCTCTGCTATCGCGGAAATGGCTGCCAAAGCCAAGATCCCGCTGGCGTCTTATGACGATCTGATTTTGAACGCCAAACATATGGCGTTTATCGGCCGCGACCCCAAGGAGGGTGGCAAGGAGGCGGCGAAGGAAGTCGTCGCTGCTGTCCCGAAAGGCAATTACGCACTCATCGGCGGCGATCCGGGCCAAACCGGCTCTACGCAGATGCAGGAGGGCTATCGCGAGGTGCTCGCGCCTCTGGTGAAGAGCGGCGGCATCAAAGTCGTGCTGGACCAGTTCACGCCGCAATGGAAGACCGAACCGGCTCAGGCTCATGCCGAAAATGCGCTGACGCGCAACAGCAACAAGGTGGACGCCTTCCTCGTTTCCTATGACGGGATGTCGCTGGGCGTACTGCAAGCGGTCGATAGCGCCGGCATTAAGGCGGGCTCGATCCCAATAACAGGTCAGGACATGGAGCTCTCCGCGGCGCAGGCGATCGTCGAAGGCCGGATGTTCGGCAGCCTATGGCCGGCTCCCGATGAAATGGCCAAGCGCGGCGCCGAAGTGGCCGTCGCCATGGCTAAATGCCAGCCGTTCAAGACCGAGCGGACGATCAACAATAAGACGGCGGACATCCCCTGGGCCCTTACGCCGATCTATCTGGTGACCAAGCCGGAGATGGCGGAGTTCATCTGCAAGAACAAGTTCTGGCTGAATATCGACGAGGTTTATAAGAACGCCGCGAAAGACAAGCCGAAGTGCTGACAATGCCGGTTCGGTCGCGACAGGCATTGCGATGATCGGCGCGGGCGCATTAACCGCGGAAGGGCCGGGTCACAATGCGGCCCGGCAGCGCGGCGCGGCACTGGACATTCGCGGCCTTACGAAGCGGTTTCCTGGCGTGCTCGCGGTCGACCGTCTCGACCTCTCCGTCGGGGAGGGCGAAATCCTAGCTTTGCTAGGCCAAAATGGCGCCGGAAAATCCACTGTTATTAAAGCGCTGGCCGGCGTTTATCCGCATGGCGGCTATGACGGCGATATCCGCCTGGGCGGCCAGCCGCATCAGCCGCGCAGCATCGCCGAGGCGGAGGCGGCTGGCATCGTGCTTGTCTCGCAGGAAATCGCCGTCGTGCATACGCTCAACCTGGCCGAAAACATTTTTCTCAATGCCGAACCCACGCGCTACGGCTTTATCGACAGCGCCTTGCGCCTGGCCGGGGCACGCCAGGTGCTGCGCGATTTTGGCATCGGCCTAGACCCGCGCACGCCGATGAGCGTGCTGGATTTGGCTACGCAGCAGCTCGTTGTGATCGCCCGTGCGCTTTCAAAGAACGCCCGCGTCCTCATTCTCGACGAGCCCACGGCGGCGCTGACCGACCCGGAAGCGCAGCGGCTTTTCGAGCACCTGCGCGCACTGAAACAGCGCGGCGTTTCCATCATTTTTGTCTCGCATCGGCTTGCGGAAGTTTTTGCCATCGCCGACCGCATCGCGGTCATGCGCGATGGCCGGCTTTCGGGCGTCCATGCGACAGCCCAAACATCGCGCGACGCCATTGTCTCGGAAATGGTGGGAGCGGTGCGCTCAGGCGCCGCCGGGGGGCTGGCGGTGCCTGAGCGAGGGGCGACGGCACTGGAGGTGCGCAATCTCTGCGTGGCGCGTAAAGGCGACCAGCCGCGCCGCTTCGTCGACGATCTTAGCTTTTCGGTGGCGCGCGGGGAAATTCTCGGCCTGTTCGGCCTTCTCGGCGCGGGCTGCGCGGAAGCGATGCTCGCTTTGTTTGGCGCGTGGCAGGGCCGCGTTAAGGGGCACATCTTTTTGGGGGGCAAGGAGATTACCGTGAAGACGCCGGCCGACGCCATAAAGCATGGTTTGGGGATGGTCGCGCAAGACCGGCGCGACGCCCTCATCCTCGACCACTCCATTGCCGATAATATCAGTGTCGCTAGCCTGCACACTGCTACCGAACGCGGTTTTCTCGACAAGCCGAAACTGCGTCGCCGCGTCGCCGATCTGATCGGGCGCGTCGGCATCAGAGCCGCGTCGATGGACGCGCCGGTTGGAAGCCTTTCGGGCGGCAATCAGCAAAAGGTGCAGATCGCGCGCTGGCTCGCCGCCGATACGCGCATCCTGCTGCAGGTCGACCCGACCCGCGGCGTCGATGTGGGCGCGCGTGCGGAAATCCACGAAATCTGGCGCAGGCTGGCGGAGGAGGGGCGAACTATCGTCATTACCTCCTCGGAGGCCGAGGAATTGGTGGATGTTTGTCAACGCGTGCTGGTCTTGCGTCAAGGACGGGTGGTCGCCGAGGTAACCGGTTCTCAGATCACCGAAGACCGTCTGCTGCGGGCCGCTACAGGGGGCTAACCGATGCAAGACGTCACGCAGGCGCGCTATCTCGCCAGCGGCGCAACGTTTGCCGATGCCGCCTCTGTGCAGGCGCGGCCGCGCGTTTTCGGCGCTTCGGCGCTGCGCGGCTCGGCGCTTTTGCTCGTGCTGCTCGGCATCTGGCTGTTCTTCTATTTCGCCACCGACGGCACCTTCCTGACGCAAAGAAATCTGGTGCTGCTTGCGCTGCAAAGCTCCATCGTCAGCCTGGCGGCGATCAGCGCCGTAATGCTGATCGTAAGCCGGAATTTCGACCTGTCGGTGGGTTCGGCGGTAGCGCTGGTCGGCGTGGTCGTCGCGGTCTTGACGGTGAAATGGAATGTGCCGGTGCCGCTCGCGGTGCTTGCAAGCCTCGCCGTTGGTCTGATGATGGGCGCTTGGCAAGGCTTGTGGGTGACGAAACTCGGCGTTTCGTCCTTTATCGTGACGCTGGCGGGCATGCTGTATTTTCGCGGCCTGTCGATGATCATCACCAATGGCGAGACCGTCGCGCCTGTGCCGGCATCGCTGAAAGGTTTTGCGACCGGCTTCCTGCCGCCGGCATGGTCCGCCGTGCTGATCATCGCCTGTTTGGCCATATACAGCCTCATTCAAGTCCGCACCGCGCTGAAAGCCAAGCGGCTTGAGGTGATCGACAGCCTCGCCGCCCCGCTGATGCGCACGCTGCCCGGCGCTGTCGTCTTCGGTGTCGCCGCGATTTGGCTCGCATCCTGGCAAGGCATTCCCTTCCTTATTTTACTGGTGGCCGCATGCGCCATCACAGCCGAAACGGTGATGCGGGCGACACCCTTCGGAGCAAAACTCTATGCGCTGGGCGGCAATCCAGAAGCGGCGCGGCTGTCGGGCGTCGATCTCAATCGCGTCGTGTTCACGAATTTCCTTATCGCCGGCTTTGCCTACGGCGTGATCGGCATCGCGTTGACGGCGCGGGTCAGCGGCGCGGTGGCCGGCAGCGCGGGGCTATTCCTGGAATTGGACGCCATCGCGGCGGCGATCATCGGCGGGACGGCCCTGAGCGGCGGTAAGGGGCGTATATTCGGCGCCATTCTCGGCGCGTTGCTGATGGGAAGCTTGAATAACGGCATGAGCTTGATGAACGTGCCTACGTTTTATCAAGACACGGCTCGCGGCATTGTGCTGCTTCTTGCGGTCGCGATCGATCAGTATGGGCGACGGCGCAATGCGTTGACGCGCAACAGCGCCTAACGCGAAATCCTCTTAGTACGACACGATAGGGAGAAGGTCGGCAATGGCGACGGATTGGAATGCGAACCCGTCCCGCTATGGCGAGATGCTGTACCGCCGCTGTGGCAACAGCGGCCTGAAGCTGCCGGCCATATCGCTTGGCCTTTGGCATAATTTCGGCGGCTCCGCGCCTTCTGACCAGGCCAGGACGATGATCCTGCGCGCCTTCGATCTCGGCATCACACATTTCGACCTCGCCAACAATTACGGTCCCCCGCCCGGGTCGTCGGAGGAGAATTTCGGGCGTATTCTAAAAACCCATCTCCTTGCACACCGGGACGAGCTGATCATCTCGACCAAGGCCGGCTACCCAATGTGGCCCGGACCTTACGGCGTTTTGGGATCGCGCAAATCCTTGCTCGCCAGCCTGGATCAGAGCCTTAGGCGCATGGGGCTGGACTACGTCGATATCTTTTACTCGCACCGGCTCGACCCGGAAACGCCGCTCGCGGAAACCATGGGGGCCCTCGACAGCGCCGTGCGCCAGGGCAAGGCGCTTTATGCCGGCATCTCGTCCTACTCCGCCACCAAGACAGCCGAAGCGGCGGCCATTTTGCGCGATATGGGTACGCCTTGCCTTATCCATCAGCCGTCCTACTCCATGCTCAACCGCTGGATCGAGGACGGCCTGTTGGATGCACTCGGCGAAGAGGGCATCGGCTGCATCGCGTTTTCACCGCTCGCCCAGGGCCTCCTCTCGGACAAATACTTAAGTGAAGTGCCGAGCGGCTCGCGGGCGACGGACAAAGCCAGCGCCTTCGATCCGGAATTCCTCAGTGAGCAAACTCTGGCCAAAGTGCGCGGCCTGAACGCCATCGCGAAGCGGCGCGGACAAACTTTGGCGCAGATGGCCCTTGCCTGGACGCTGCGCGATCCGCGCGTGACCAGCGCGTTGATCGGCGCAAGCAGCGCCGCGCAAATCGAAAACAGCGTGGCGGCGCTGGCAGGGCTGAACTTCAAACCCGCCGAACTCGCGGAAATAGACCGTTACGGCACCGAAAGCGGCGTCGATCTGTGGTCTGCCTCAAGCTCGATCGCCTAGAGCAGAACCAGGTAAGCCCGAAACCAAAGTCACCACATGGAATCGTCACCCACGCGGAAGCGGGATCTAGTAAACACCGGAGTCACTGTGGAGTACTGGGTCCCCCGCTGGCGCGGGGAATGACGACCGAAGTGGCGTTAGCTGTGCTGCAGTTTCCAGCTCAAGTGATCACGCTCTAGCCGCGTCGCAGGGCCGAGCCGCCGGTGCCTCTTAATCGAATATCTTGTCGATCGTGATCGGAAGGTTGCGGACGCGCTTGCCCGTCGCGTGATAGATCGCATTGGCGACTGCGGCGGCGGTTCCAACGATGCCGATTTCGCCCACGCCCTTGACGCCGAGCGGGGTTACTTCCGGGTCGGGCTCATCGACGAAGATAACCTCGATATCCGCGATATCGGCATTCACCGGCACATGGTATTCGGCAAAATTGTGATTCATGAAACGGCCGATGCGGTGGTCGGCGAGCGTTTCCTCATGCAGCGCCATCCCGATCCCCATCACGACGCCGCCGAGAATTTGGCTTCGCGCCGTCTTGGGATTGATGATGCGGCCAGCCGCGATCGCGCTTACCACCTTCGTCACGCGCACCACGCCAAGCTCCTCGTCGACTTTGACTTCGACGAAGATCGCGCTGTGGGTGTGTCGTGACTTACGCATTTGGCTGATCATACCGCTGATGCCCGCGCTCGCAGTTTCCTCGGCCTCGATAATTTGCAGGTCGGCAGCACGCATCGCCTCGCCAAAAGAAAGCGTGACCGACGGATCGGACTTCAGGATCATTTTACCGTCGGCGAAGGTTACGTCCTTCATTTTGGCGCTGCCAAGCGGGTTGCCCTTGACCTTCGCGGCCGCCTTCAAAAGCTGCTCGGCGACGGCCT
>Ga0136634_10000205_pt1 | contig 29163 bp, 27 predicted proteins | sample AntDrymUQ8332106_2_FD_104654 | JGI IMG/M metagenome (GOLD analysis project Ga0136634, IMG submission 104654) | Polar desert sand microbial communities from Dry Valleys, Antarctica - metaG UQ833 (21.06) | ecosystem: Environmental > Terrestrial > Soil > Desert | place: Antarctica: Dry Valley... | reverse complement strand
TTTAATAAAAAAAACTTTTTTTTTATTAAAATTATCAAAATTTCTAGCGGAGAATGGATTTGAACCATTGACCTTCGGGTTATGAGCCCAACGAGCTACCAGGCTGCTCTACTCCGCGAAAAAATAAATATTTTCTTTTGTGAATAAGCTTATAAATTGAAACATATATAATTTATATATATCATCTTATCATATTTAATTAAAATATGTCAATCAAAGTAAAAGATTAATATTTTACTTTGATTAACATATTTTAATTAGATATGTTTAAGTAAGCGATACTTTACCACCTACAGTTTCAATTTGTTTTTTCGAATCTTCAGCTGTATCTTTAGCAACACCTTCTTGAATTATTTTTGGTGCGGATTCGACTAGTTCTTTAGCTTCTTTTAAACCTAGACCTGTGATTGCACGTACAACTTTTAAAATTGCAATTTTTTTATCGGCTGGAACTTCATCAAGCATAACATTAAATTCTGTTTTTTCTTCTACTTCTTCTATAGGAGCCGGTGCGGCTATTCCCATTGTTCCACCTGATACCGCTGAAGCATCTACCCCAAATGTTTCTTCAATTGCCGCTATTAGTTCTGAAGCTTCTAATAAGGTTAAAGTTTTTAATTCTTCAATTATTTGAGTTATTTTTTCTGACATAATAATAATTTATTATTAGATATATTATAAAGTTTGATATTCAATCTCAAATTAGATTTAACTAAACGTATTTAAATCTAATTTAATAGATGGTCCCATTGTTGTGCAAATAAATAAACTTTTAAAGTATTTTCCTTTAACACCTGAAGGACGGTTTTGCTCTATAGAACGATATAAAGCTTGTAAATTTTCAATTAGCTGATTCTCAGGAAAATTTGATTTTCCAAAGTTAATATGAACAACTCCTGTTTTATCGGCTTTATATTCAAATTTTCCTTTTTTAAACTCAGTTAATGTTGTTTTTAATGTAGTTGTAACGGTACCTGATTTAGGTGACGGCATTAATCCTTTTGGACCTAAAACACGACCTAATTTTGCTAGTTTAGGCATAATATTTGGAGTTGCAATTAATAAATCGAAATTAATATTCCCTTGAATTATATTTTGAATTAAATCATCGTTTCCAACAATGTTTGCACCAGCATTTTTTGCTTCTTCAAAATTTTCTTCATTTGTTAAAACAGCAATTTTAAGTTGTTTTCCAATTCCATGTGGTAAGGTTACTGTAGTTCGCAATTGTTGATCCGCATATTTTGGATCAATATTCAAATTTGCATGTAATTCTACACTTTCTATAAACTTTGCAGTTGCTGTTTTTTTTAAAATCTTTATTGCATCTTCCAAGTTTGAGTAGATTTTATTTTTTGTTTTTTCAATATTTGCTTTATGACGTCTGGATAACTTTTGCATAAATTTTTACACTAAAATTTATTTTAATTTTGACTTAATCTACAATGGAGATACCCATATTTCGGGCAGTTCCTTCAACAATTTTCATAGCACTACTAAGTTTTGTAGTATTTAAATCTGGTAATTTTATATTTGCAATTTCTTCTAACTGAGATTTTGTAATTGAACCTACACTTACTCTGTTTGGAGTTGAAGAACCTTTTTTAATTTTTGCTGCGTTAACCAATAAAACAGAAACAGGAGGGGTTTTAAGAATAAATGTATAACTTCTATCTTCATAAACTGAAATTTCGACAGGAATAATAAGTCCTGTTTTATCATTTGTACGAGCATTGTATTCTTTGCAAAATGCCGCAATATTTACACCATGTTGACCTAACGCAGGACCGACCGGTGGCGCTGGCGTTGCTTTACCTGCAGGTAAAGCAAGTTTAATTAATGCAGTAATTTTTTTAGGCATAAAATTTTAATAACATAGTTTAATCTAAAGATACTTAAAAAAGTATAATCCCAGTAAATTTTTTCCAATTTCAACTTATTTTTAAAATCAGTTATCGAAAATTTTTTAATTATTTAAAATTCTATTAAAAAACTGTAACCTCTTAACAAAGAGAATCGCGTCCTGAAGGACTTGAACCCTCGACATCTAATTTTGGAGACTAGCGTTCTACCAACTGAACTAAGGACGCTACTAGTCTATTATAATTTTAAAAAGTCAAAATTACAAGTTTAAACTTTAATTACTTTAGAATTAAAATAGAAACAAATTTAAAATGGATAAAGAAGAAATATTAATTAATAAAAATTTGCCACATAATTTTTTAGCAGAAAAAATGATTTTAACTTGTTTGCTAATAAATTCTGAAGCAATTGATTTTGCTATAAAAAGTATTTCTATTAAAGCTTTTTATTTTAAAAATCATCAAGAAATTTATCGAGCGGTTATTTTTATGTATAAAAATAATTTACCAATTGATATTTTATCATTATTTACATTTTTACAAGAAAATAACTTATTAAAAAAAATTGGTGGAATAAAAGTTTTGTTTGAATTAAGTAATCATATTCCAAATTTAATTTGCTTTGAAGAATATATAGGTTTAGTTAAAGACAAGTTTTTAAGACGATCTTTAATTAAATTAGGATTTAAAATGATTAATTCTGGTTATAGTAGTAATATTTCAGTAGAAAATGTTTTAACTAATTCAGAAGCTGAATTAATAAATTTGACAAGTGAAATTAAAGGACAAACAATAGAAAGTAGTCAGCAATTATTTAACAAATTATTTGATGAATTAAAAGAGAACTTTTTAAACCCACTATCACCCGGGGTAACTTCTGGATTTTATAATCTAGATATACTGACACAAGGGTTTCAAAAATCAGATCTAATTATAATAGCAGGGCGGCCTTCGATTGGAAAAACAGCTTTTAGTTTAAACATAGCTGTAAATGTTATTAAAAATTTGGGGTTACCTGTTTTGTTTTTTAGTTTAGAAATGTCTAAAGAACAAATAATGTATCGAATATTATCAATTGAAAGTACTATTAATTCAACAAAATTAAAAGGTGGCAAATTATCGAAAAACGATTGGATTAAATTAACTAGAATACTAAAAATTTTTTCGAAATTGCCATTTTTTCTAGATGACAGTTCTAATTTATCTTTAAAAGATATTCGATCAAAAATAAAATTAATACTTTTTGAACAAGCTCAAATTGGACTTGTCATTATTGATTATCTTCAATTAATGCAAAATTCAGAATTTAAAAATGAAAATCGCGTTCAAGAACTTTCTCAAATCACACGATATTTAAAAAACCTTGCTCGAGAGTTTAATATTCCAATCATTGCTATGTCACAATTAAGTCGTAATGTAGAAAATCGAGTGGATCAAAAACCAATTTTATCAGATTTACGCGAAAGCGGATCTATTGAACAAGACGCTGATTTAGTGTTAATGTTGTCTCGTCTCAAATCTCCAAAGTCTGATAAACTTTGTTCCGAAACTGACTTAATTATCGCTAAACAACGAAATGGTCCTATTGGTACTATAAAACTGATATTTGATGAAAAACAAACTAAATTTTTAGATTTAAAGATTTAAAATTTAAATATAATGCCCAGAACCAGATTCGAACTGGTGACACGAGGATCTTCAATCCACTGCTCTACCAACTGAGCTATCCGGGCTCAATGAGAACTATAACATAATTTCTTTAAAATAACAAGAGAGTTTTAATTTAATTTTAAATTGACATGTAAAGGATAAATTTGTTATAATAATAAGTGTGGATTACAGGAAAATATAATCTTCAAAACTATTTACTATGTCAGAATCGTAAGATAGCAGCATAACATAAGAATTTGATATTAGTATTGGACTGTAATCCTTAAATAAAAAGTTAGTCTAACTTTATTTTTTTTAGTTTTTTTGTTAATTTTGTTACAAACCATCTGAATATTAGTTATACTTTTTTTTAAAAATTGATACAATAATTAATGTAGTCAATTTTACTCTTTCTAACTTTATTATTTAAAAAAAGGGACTTTTATAAATGACACCTTCATTAGCAAATTTTATCTCTAGTTTAGTTGCAGGCGGTATTGTTGTACTTGTAATTAGTATTGCGTTAATCATTATTAGTAAAAGCGATAGAGTTACACGAATTTAAAATTTTAAGAGATTCTTTTTTGATGTTTTTAGTTAATTTACTTTTGGGGAGTTAAAAAAATGCCTGGCGATAAAAATCAGTTTGGTACAAATTTTAACTATTATTATAAGATTAAAGCATTATATTTACTCCGAACCATTTAAACTGAAGTAGCCTAATATGAAAATTCTTTTTTTCAACAACCGTTTTTTGCATAATTGGATTCTTATATTTTTATAATTTATGGCTAGAAATTAGATTTAATTCTTTTATTTAGCCAACTACTTATTATTTTAACTGTTATAGAAGCAGAATAAAAAACCACAAGATTACGATTTTTAATTGGAATCATAACACAATCAGAAGTAAGAAACAATAAAAAGTTAAACGAACACTGTTTAAAAAAATCTTGGTTTCAAGTTTGTAAATCGTTTTTTTAAATTATGTTTAAAAAGTCTTCACAAATTTTTTCTCTAGTATTAGTAGGTATTTTTAGTATTTTTGTAACAACAGCATCAGCGATTGATTTGGACGAAGCAACACGAACAGTTGTTAAAAATGATTCAGGTAAGACAGTTGTATTAACTCCTGAACAAATTAAACGTGGCAAACGATTATTTAACGCAACATGTGGAGCATGTCATGTAGGTGGTGTTACTAAAACGAATCCAAACGTCGGATTAGACCCAGAAGCTTTAAGTTTAGCAACACCAAGACGTGATAATATCGATGGGTTAATTGATTATTTAAAAAATCCAACATCATATGATGGTTTAGAATCAATCGCTGAAGTACATCCAAGTCTTAAAAGTGCTGATATTTATCCACGTATGCGTTCAGTTACTGATGATGATTTATATGCAATTGCTGGTCATATTTTATTACAACCAAAAATTGTTACAGAAAAATGGGGTGGAGGTAAAATTTACTACTAATCAATAAAATTAGTTTTTTTATTTTTTTCAAAAAGTAACTTATTTGTTACTTTTTGAAAAACTTTAATTGTCTTTTAATATTAAAAAAACTACAATTAATCTTATCTAAAAAGCATGTAGCTCAGTGGATAGAGTCTCAGATTCCGATTCTGAAAGTCAAGGGTTCAATTCCCTTCATGCTTATCAAGTATTTTTTTAACTTTAAATTTAACAAGCAGGGGCTGTTTTGGTGTCGACATTTAAAATTAATTAAATTATGATTCAGGTCGAAGTATGTATCCTTCGTAAAAAAGTACAACTTTATAATAAATGCTAAAAATCGAATTTTATCTTTACTTACTATTAAAAATTTTAATTTTAAAAAATCAAACTCATTACAATTTGCTTTTTAAAAATTAATTAAAAAATTGTTCACTATCACTAGACGTTTTTGTCTACTATAGTTTAGAATAAATTTACTTCTCAATCTGTTCTGTTGAACTATGCCTGTGAACGAGTAGTTTAAAGAAATTTAAATGGACGTGGGTTCAATTCCCATCAGCTCCATTATTGCATTCGTGGCCGAGTGGTTGAAGGCACCGGACTCATAATCCGTTTTCCTTTGGAACGTCACTGGTTCGAACCCAGTCGAATGCAGTTAAAATATTTAATGTTGTTTTTTTTAACATCTAATTGTAAGATTACTAGTAAGAAATAATTACAGTTAATAGTTAAAACCATGTCTCGATTTAATATTAAAAAAACAATAATTAATGTGGAAAAAGAATTTTTGAAAAGTGATTTGCCAATTATTAAAATTGGTGATAACCTTAAAGTTGGGGTCAAAATTATTGAAGGAAACCGAGAAAGAATCCAATTTTATGAAGGAACAGTTATTGCTAAAAAAAATAGTTCAATTAACACAACCATAACTGTTCGAAAAACATTGCAAGGAATTGGTATAGAACGAATTTTTTTAGTTCATTCTCCAAAACTAGATTCAATTGAAGTTTTACGATCATCAAAAGTAAGACGTTCAAAATTATATTACTTAAGAAATTTAAAAGGTAAAGCAAGTCGTTTAAAACAGACGTTTTAATAAAAATTTTTTATTAAATTTTTGTTTGTATTAAATTTACGGAGTATAATATAAAGTAGTAAAGTAATACTAAAAATTTCTGTTTCGAAGGTTACTTTATAATTATTTAAAATAAGGAGTTATATGGTTACTTACAAAGTGACATTATTGAGTGAAGAACACAATATCAACACAACAATTAATTGTAATGATGATGTATTTATTTTGGATGCAGCTGACGAACAAGGTATTGAATTACCATACTCATGTCGAGCTGGTGCTTGTTCAACTTGTGCAGGTAAAGTAACTAGTGGTCAAATCGATCAATCAGAGCAAACTTTTTTAGATGATGATCAAATAGAAGCAGGTTTTGTGTTAACGTGTATTGCATATCCAAAATCTGATTGTACAATTCTAGTACATCAAGAAGATGAATTATATTAAGAAAGTTAAACAATTAAAACTAAAAAACATAGGAATGATTTATTCATTCCTATGTTTTTGATTAAAACCTCATTAAAAGTTAAGCTCGGCAGCTTGGACTTTTTCAAACTGTTTTTTCTTTAAAACTAATAGAATTTGCGTTAATAAAGCACAAAAACAAAAAGCAAGAAAACCAACAATTCGGCTAGGGTCTTGTAAAACAATTTCTGATTCTTCTTGTCCAAATCCACCTACGTTTGGATCACTATTTAATGCTTGATCTGTTTGTACAATCTCACCTGTTTTCACAATTAAATTTAATCCAGCTGGAACAATTTGCGAAGTTTTTGTACCTTTTGAATTAAGGATTATAACATTTGATTCGCCTTTTTCAGATGTTGTGATTTCTGTAATTTGCCCTGCTTGTGTTGCTCCAAATACGTTTACGTTACTTTTATCACCTGTAGGATAAACTTGTCCACGTCCACGATTTCCACCTGCATAGAAAGGATATGTTAAATATTTCACATCAGGATTTTTAGACGGATCAGGCGCAACAACTGGGAAAATTAATTCTTGATGTGTTTTACCTGCAATCGGACCAACAACAAAAATATTATCTAATTCAGTACTGTAAGGTGAAATAAAAACTCCTTTATTTTTTACCTTAACTTCTTCTGGAATTTGACTTTTTGAAGCTAATTTAAATCCTTTTGGTAAAATTAAAATACCACCCACATTGAGATCAGATTTTTTTCCGTTTGCACCAAGTTGTTGTTTACTTGTATCGTACGGTACTTTGATTTCTACTTCAAAAACTGAATTTGGAAGAATAGCTTGAGGTGCTTCAATTTCAATTGCTTTTTGATTTAAATGACAATTAGCACAAGCTAATTTTCCATTTGCTGCACGAGGATTTGAATAATTTTGTTGTGCAAAAACTGGATATGCTAATGAGTCTTGAACGCCAAAACCAAATAAATTTACAGCAATCGTTAAAGCAAATAAAAGACTTTTAAAAAACTTGTTAGTTGCCATAGTTTAAATACTTGTTAAGTATAGATATTTTATATTATATAAATTAATTTTTTATTAAAAACAAGATGCCTAATCCTGAAAAATACAACAGTAATATTGCAAACGACAATAATAACTGCGTTAAGGGATCAGTTGAGGGTGTTAAAATAGCTCCAAGAACTGTTGAGACTAATATTACATATCGCCATGCACCCAACATTTCTTTAGCTGATACAATATTTAATAACCCTATTAAAATTTGAATAATCGGAATTTGAAAAGCTAATCCTGTACTATAAAATAAAACAAGAATAAACTCAAAATATTGATCAAAAGACCAAAACGGCTCAAGTACTTCTTCACTATAATTTAAAAAAAAATTTAAAGCAGCAGGTATTAAAGTATAGTAAGAAAAAGCTAATCCTAATCCGAATAAAATTAATGAACTTACTAATAAAGGTAAAATAATATTCGTTTCTTTTTTTGTTAGTCCTGGCAATAAAAATAATATTAACTGTCCTATTATAAAAGGACTTGAAAATAGTAATCCGGTATAAAAAGAAATTTTGATTGTTGAAATAAAATATTCACCAGGAGAGAGTTGAAAAAATTTCACATTATTCACGGGAAGTTCTAAAATTTTAACTAGACTTTTAACTTCAATAAATGCTCCACAAGTTAACAATATAATTACCCCAAACACTAAAAAAGTTCGCTGTCGTAATTCTTCAATATGCTCTGAAAAAGGTAATTCTAGTTGTATAGTTGAAGTTTTTGGGAAATTAAAATTAGAATTAGTCGTCATGTAGAAAAAATAGAATTATATTATTATAAAAATATAATCAACAAAAAGTGATTGAAATTCTAGCTTTGAGTTATGAAGCCTTTTTTAGCGCTAAAAGAGCCCGCTCTTTTTCATTCGACTCCATCATCATTTTAGTATTCATACGTGCTATAGTAAGTTTTACCTTACCAGATGCATCAAGTCGCATTTTCTTTGTTGTTGCTTGTTCTAGCTCTAATTCTGCTTGGCTTACCGCTTTCATTAGTTGATCTACATCTTCTTCAATAACTTCATCTACCGCAGGTACCATAATTTTTACAAAATCGTCTTCAATATAAGCTCCACCACCACTATATAAAACTATAGGTGTCCATAATCCATCTGTTTGTCTTAGTCTTAATACACCTGCCTCCAAAGCGGTTAGTAATGTTGTATGACCCTTTAATATCCCTATGTTTCCGCTTTCAGTAGGTAAAATAACTTCACTACATTTTTTTAAATCAAGCTTTTTTGCTGAGGTAAGAATCAAAACGGTTATATCCATTTTCTCTGTATTCTCCGTCTTAGACATAGACATAACTCCTTATTTTAAATTATCTTCTTTTGTTAAACTATCCCCTTTTGCAATCGCTTCGTCAATATCACCTACAAGATAAAAAGCTTGCTCAGGTATTTTATCGAATTCACCTTCTAAAATCCTAACAAAACCTTTGATAGTCTTTTCTAAGGTTACGTATTTACCTGTTGAACCTGTAAAGATTTCAGCAACGAAGAATGGTTGAGATAAAAATCGTTCGATTTTACGTGCACGAGAAACTGTTAAACGATCTTCTTCTGATAATTCATCGATACCTAAAATTGCAATAATATCTTGTAATTCTTTATAGCGTTGTAGTGTTTGTTTTACCCTTTCAGCAACTTCGTAATGCTCCTCACTAACGATCCCTGGTTGTAACATTGTTGAACTCGAATCTAATGGATCTACGGCAGGATAAATTCCTTTAGATGCTAACCCACGTGATAATACTGTTGTTGCATCTAAGTGTGCGAAAGTAGTTGCTGGAGCAGGATCTGTTAAATCGTCCGCAGGTACATATACAGCTTGAATAGATGTAATAGAACCTTTTGTTGTTGATGTAATTCGTTCTTGTAAAGCGCCCATTTCTGTTGCTAAAGTCGGTTGGTAACCTACAGCTGATGGCATGCGACCTAATAATGCAGATACTTCAGAACCTGCTTGTGTAAAACGGAAAATATTATCAACGAATAATAAAACATCTTGGTTATTTACATCACGGAAATATTCAGCCATTGTTAAAGCTGTTAAACCAACACGCATACGCGCTCCAGGAGGTTCGTTCATTTGACCATATACTAATGCTACTTTAGATTCTGGTAAATTCTTTTCGTTAATTACACCAGACTCTTTCATTTCTTCGTATAAGTCGTTTCCTTCACGTGTACGTTCACCTACACCTGCAAATACTGATACTCCACCATGAGCTTTGGCAATGTTATTAATTAACTCCATAATTAAAACAGTTTTACCTACACCAGCACCACCAAATAAACCAATTTTACCACCGCGACGGTAAGGTGCTAACAAGTCAACAACTTTAATACCTGTTTCAAAAATTGATGGCTTTGTTTCCAATTCAGTAAATGCGGGAGCATCACGATGGATTGGTAATCTTTCATCACATTCTACAGGACCTAGCTCATCAACTGGTTCACCAATTACGTTAAAAATACGACCTAATGTAGGAGTACCTACAGGGACGGTAATTGGACCACCTAAATCAATAACTTCAACACCGCGTCTTAAACCATCTGTCGATTTCATTGATACTGCTCGTACTTTATTCTTACCTAATAATTGTTGCACCTCACCAATTATTGTGGTTTCATCATCTACTTTGATTTCAATTGCATTGTAAATAAGTGGTAATTTTCCTTCAGGAAATTCAACATCTAATACAGGACCAATAATTTGAACAACGTAACCTTTATTTGAATCTGACATTTTGATAGATTTGTTAAAATATTTAAAAAAAAATAAATATACTTTCAAACTTTTACTCTTTTATATTAAAAAGTTTATTGTACTACCTTATTATTGTACAACAAAACCATTCAAAATACCGAATTTAATAAAATTTTATTAAATTTAATTGGCATATTTAAGGATTCTCGTTTAATCGACCTGTTACTTTTAACCAATTTCGAGCACCAGGATAATTATCAGGTGCTAATTTAAGAGCTTGAATCCAATATTCTGCAGCTTTGTCAAATAATTCTTTTGATAATTCTAAATATTCATCTTCTTCTAATGTTTGTGCTCGAAGAGCTTGAGAATGGTAAATAACTGCAATATTATTTAAAGCTTGTGGAAGGTTTGAATTTAACGCTAAAGCTTGATGATAAAATTCTAAAGCTTGTGTGTATTTTCCTGTATTTCCATAGATTAATCCAATGTTATAAAGCGTATAACTACGATCATAAGGATCTTCTTCAACTTGGAGAGCTTCATAATAATTTTGTAATGCTTCTGCATAGCGTCCTTTTCCTTGAGCTGACATTCCAGCCCTATAGTAGGAAAATGCTTGTTTTTCCTGTTTACTTGCGGGTAAAATTTTTAACAAAATATCTGCAATTACTGTAAATGTTTTATCGATAAAATTTCCCATTATACCCTCCTTAGAAAATAAAATTAAAGATTTAGAGTTATTGTTTGTTTTATATAATAACTCTAAAAATTTTTAAACAGAATTCGATACAACAAAAAGAGATAATGATAAAATTCGTGCTCGTTTTATCGCTTTTGCTATTTTACGTTGTTGTTGAACTGTAACACCCGTAGCTCGACGTGGAAGGATTTTTCCTTGTTCTGTAACAAATAATTTTAATAAATCAATATCTTTATAATCAATTTTTTGATTTAAACTAATAGGTGATATTTTTTGTTTTTTTGAAATCATGATTGTTTAATTTATTTTATTTCTTTATGAATGGTTGCTTTATTACAATGTTGACAATATTTTTTTAATTCTAATCTTTCTGGATTATTTCGACGATTTTTTTTTGTGTGATAACGTGAAACACCAATAGAACGTTTATTTAAATTTGAACGACATTCAGTACATTCTAAAGTAATTAAAATTCGAGTGCCTTTATTTTTTGCCATAGAAATTTGAACTTAATAATTTTAATTATTATATTGCCTAAAAATTTATATCTTATCAAGAGTAAATAGATACTAGAAAATTAAAAATTTTTCATTGAAAAACTTTTAATTTTCCGTTAAATATACTATACTATACTATATTTAAATAATTAGTAAAGCATTTAAAAGTATGGCTAATAATAAATCTGCAAAAAAACGTATTGAAACAAACAAACGAAATTGTTTGAGAAATAAATATTATAAAACTTCGGTAAGAACTCTAGTGAAATTATTTGTTAAAAATTTAGAATTTTATAAAACTTCTCAAAATCTTGAAGAGAAAGAAAACTTAAAAAAGCTGTTAAATTCTGTTTATAGTCTTATTGATAAAGGAAGAAAAAAAAATATATTTCATAAAAATACTGCAGCAAAAAAAAAAGCAAAATTAGCATCTTATTTAAAATCAGCATAACAGAAAGATTTTGCAAATTTTACTAATCTTAAAAAAATTTAAAATTAGTAAAATTTGCAAAACGTAAAATACTTAAGATATGAAAATAATTAACTAGTCGAGTTATTAGCCACAATTATGAAGCAAAATATAAATTATATAAATGCTCTTCCAGATTTCTTAGCCATGCAAAGAATAAGTTTTTGTTGGTTTATTACTCAAGGTCTAAATGAAGAATTAGGATTATTTTCTAAAATTCATGATTTTAGTCAAAATACTGAATATATAACCTTCGGGGAAGAATATAGCCTAATAAAACCACCCTATAGTCTTTTAATTGCAAGAAAATATAGTGGAAATTACCGAGCCCAATTAGTTATCCCAATAGAAGTCAGAAATAAAATAATCAATAGCATTCGTTACCAAAATCAATTTCCAATTATCACTTTACCCTTAATGACTACTTATGCAACATTCATTATAAATGGATGCGAACGTGTCATTGTAAGTCAAATTATACGAAGTCCTGGAATTTATTTTGAAAAAAATAAAAACCAAAAAATCCAAAAACAATATAAACGAAAATTATCTACAGATATCAATAAGTTGCGCTCCTTTTTGCCATCAGGAGAAGCTTTTATATCTGAATTAGATCTTTTTTTTTCTATTCCAACAACGACTTCTGATAAAATCAAAAAGAAAAAAAAGATTAGTCCAAAATGGAATAATAATTCGGTTTATTATTATTCAATCCGCTATTTAAAACAAACAAAAACCCACTCTTCATTTTACTTTTTACAGTATTTTAAATTTTATCGTTTAATTTCAAAAACCTTGCAAAAAAAATCAAAAATTAAATTTATTAAATTATTTTTAAAATGGTTAAAATTTGAACATAATTTAATGAATTTTGAAAATAAACAAATCATTTATTTCTTAAAATACTTTCAATTTTTACTAAAACTTTTAATAAAGTACAAAATAGTAGAAGACAACTATAATAAAAAAAATGGTCAAAGTTTTAATCAAATAACTAAAATCTCGGTTTTATTTAAGAATTTTAAATTATCAAAAAATCAAATGCCAAAAATAATTTATGCGTACGATAATTTAATAACTAACTCACAATTATCAATCCAGCTTCAATTAAATTACAAATTAGTTTTAATTATAAATCATTATAAAAGCTGGTTACTAGAAATGCATAGTTTTCCATTTTTAAAAGAAAATTTTAATCAAATAGTCCAAAAACGAACTTATATTAATAACCTTATTCAGTTTCCAAATTTACGGCCAACTATTTATTTTTCATTAAGTTTAAAAGATCAATTAAAGTACATATTTGGAAAAGAAAAATTTATTTATAAACCCGAGCGACATAAATATCTTAAAACAAAAACCCAATTACTTCTTTACAAACGAGATCATGAAATTAAAACTAATTATCATAAAAAATATGATGAAAAAGATTTATATACCGCAACTTTAATTCCTGAATATGGTTCATGGATCCGTTTTGGATTTCAAAAAAATACAAAAATCAATCCCTATAAATATCCAATAAAAAATCAAGAAGATGAAGTTATTATTCAATTAAATAAAATAAATCAAAAACCAGTAATTTGTTTTTTAAAAGAAATGGGATTAACAGATTTTGAAATTTATCAAAATCTTCAATATTCAGACTTCTTTTATTTTAACAAACCATTATTAATAAATTCAAGGCGTTTAAATCAACCAATTTCAAGGTTTGATTTAAATATAGAATACTTTAAAAATATTTCCGAATTTGCGAGGATTTTTGATCCGAATTATTATCGGCTAGGCCGAGTAAGTCGATTAAAAATAAATAATAGACTAAATTTGAAAATTAGTGAAAGGTTTCAAATTATTACGTATGAAGATATTTTTGCGATTATTGATACATTGATTAGTTTAACAATTTCAAAAACTCTTCCAGATGATATTGATCATTTGAAAAATCGCCGGGTTCGGTCTGTTGGAGAATTATTACAAAATTTATTTAAAATAGGGTTTCAACGACTAGTTCGAATATTACGAACTCAGACTCAGAGAATAAACTCAAGTTATTTATTAAGTTTTAATATTGTTAATGCAACGATAAGAGAATTTTTTGGATCAAGTCAATTATCTCAATATTTAGATCAAACTAATCCATTATCATCTTTAACTCATCGACGCCGAATTAGTGGATTAGGACCTGGTGGATTTGACAGAGATAGAATTAGTTTTGCTGTGCGTGATATTCATCCAAGTCATTACGGTCGAATTTGTCCAATTGAAACTCCTGAAGGACAAAACGTAGGGTTAATAGCATCTTTAACAACATGTGCTCGAGTAAATAAATTAGGATTTTTAGAGACACCGTTTTGGCGGGTTGTAAATGGAAAAGTTATTAAAACAGGAAATCCAATTTATTTGACATCCGATATCGAAGATTTTTATAAAATTGCTCCTGCAGATCTAGCAACAAATGAAGAAAATTTTTTAATAAAAAATGTTATTCCTGTTAGATATCGACAAGACTTTATTAATGTTAATCCATCTGAAGTTGATTTTATTGGTATTTCAACAATTCAAGTTGTTTCAGTTGCAGCTTCTCTGATACCTTTTTTTGAACATGATGACGCAAACCGAGCCTTAATGGGATCTAATATGCAACGTCAATCAGTTCCATTAATTTTACCTCAAAAACCAATTGTTGGAACTGGATTAGAAAATCAAATTGCGATTAATTCTGGAATGACTTTAAATGCTGAAGGTTCAGGAATCGTTCATTCAGTAACAGCCAATAAAATTATGATTGAAACTAAAGTAGGTAAAAAAATAATTTATAAATTACAAAAATATTTGCGCTCAAACCAACAAACTTGTATTAATCATCGTCCAATAGTTTGGAAAGGGGAAAAAATTAAATCAGGGCAAATTCTTACGGATGGACCAGCAATAACAAACGGTGAATTAGCATTAGGTCAAAATGTTTTAATAGCTTATATGCCTTGGCAAGGTTATAACTTTGAAGATGCTATTTTAATAAGTGAACGTCTAGTTTACGATGATATTTTTACTTCTATTCATATTGAACGGTATAAAATTGAACTTGACCGAAATTCGGAGATATCGGAACAAACAATGAAGACAATTCCAAATTTGAGTCTTTCAGAAATTAATCATTTAAATGATGATGGCATTGTAACTGTTGGAACATATGTTAAACCTGGAGATATTTTAGTTGGTAAAGTAATTTTAAATAATACATCAGAACAATTACCAGAATCAAAACTATTACGTGCTATTTTTGGTGCTAAAGCGAAAGGAATTAAAGATAATTCTTATAGAATGCAAGAAGGTGAATATGGAAGAGTAATCGAAACTGTAACATTTAATCGGAGAACAAAATTAACATATAAATTTGAAAAGATTTATGTTTTTATTGCACAAATTCGAAAAATTCAAGTAGGTGATAAAATTGCTGGTCGACATGGAAATAAAGGAATTATTTCTCGAATTTTAGCCCGTCAAGATATGCCATTTTTACCAGATGGAACACCTGTTGATATTATTTTGAATCCATTAGGTGTACCTTCGCGAATGAATGTTGGACAACTTTATGAATGTTTATTAGGCTTAGCAGGCGATAAATTAAACTCTCGTTTTAAAATTTTACCATTTGATGAAATGTATGGTTTAGAAATGTCTCGAATTCTAATTAATAAAAAACTTCGACAAGCGTCGATTAGAAAGAATGAAAGTTGGTTATTTAATCCTTATGCACCAGGTAAAATAGTTTTAATCGATGGCCGGACAGGAAAAGAATTTGAAAACCCTATTACTGTGGGAAATGCTTATATGTTAAAACTTATTCATTTGGTTGATGATAAAATGCACGCAAGAGCGACTGGGCCTTATTCTCTTATTACACAACAACCGTTACGAGGAAAAGCGCTACATGGTGGTCAAAGATTTGGAGAGATGGAAGTATGGGCTTTAGAAGGATTTGGTGCAGCTTTTACATTGAAAGAACTTTTAACCATAAAATCAGATGATATGCAAGGTCGTAATGAAACATTAAACGCAATAGTTAAAGGACAACAAATTCCAAAATTTGGAATACCTGAATCATTTAAAGTTTTATTACAAGAATTAAGATCAATTGGTTTGGATATCAGTACTTATACAATTGAAACATTTAGTTCATTTAAACGCTATGAAATTGAAATTAACTTAATTGAAAAGTATAACGCTTTATCAAAAACATTTTCACCAACGTCAAATATAAACGATATTTCATTTTAAATAATCATGATAAAATTTGCAAAAGAATTTAATTATATAAAAATTAAGGTGGCATCCCCATCACGCATTTTGCAATGGGCAAATCGAAAATTACCAAATGGACAATTTGTTGGAGAGGTACAAAAATCTGAAACAATTAACTATCGAACTTTTAAACCAGAGATGGATGGGTTATTTTGTGAAAGAATTTTTGGGCCAAGTAAAAGCTTAGAATGTGCTTGTGGAAAATATAAACGTGTTAGATATGAAGGATTAATTTGTGAGAGATGTGGTGTTGAATTAACAGAATCTCGAGTAAGGCGTCATAGAATGGGATATATTAATTTAATTTATCCAGTAACACATATATGGTACATTAATAGTCGACCTAATTTTATGGCATTACTGTTAGAAGTTGAGGAATCGGAAAAACAATTAGATACAACATATACTACCAACTCTGAAAAATGTCGAAAATGTCAAGGTTTAAAATTAACGACTTCAACCGTTGTTGATTTATGGGATGAAAGAATTAAACGGATTAAACTTGCTTCTTTAGCTTATTTTATAGCAGAAGATGAAATTTCTTTTTATGGTTTACATTGGGATTTACAACAATATCGAAGAAGCCGAGAATTAGGTTATACTGGATATCCTTTAAAACCTTATCCAAAACCACAGAATCGAAGATATAATACGCCAAAATATTTATTAAAAGCAACACCAAACTTTTTAATTGGCGCTCCGTTAATTAAACGTGAGTTAGAAAAACTTAATTTAAAATCAGAAATTTTTAGAACAAGATGTTTTGTGTTAGTTTGTACAAAAATATTAAATAAAGAAAGTCCTTTATATGATGACTCACAATGGTTTAGAAAATGGGAACAGCAAAGAATTTATAAAATTCGGGAACAAGTGATTAAGCGAATTCGAATTTTAGAAAATTTAATTGGTACAGCTTCTCGTCCCTCATGGATGATATTATCCATTTTACCTGTCATTCCTCCTGCTTTACGGCCTATGATTCAATTAGAAGGAGGTCGGTTTGCTACATCAGATTTAAATGAATTATATCGTCGAATTATTACACGAAATAATCGCTTACTTCGGTTATTAGAAATTGATGCTCCACAATTAATTATTCGTAATGAAAAAAGATTATTACAAGAAGCTGTAGACACATTAATTGACAACGGAAAGCGTGGTAAAATTGCTTTAAGTGCCAATAACCGACCTTTAAAATCGTTATCAGATATTATTAAAGGAAAACATGGTCGTTTCCGGCAAAACTTATTAGGAAAACGAGTAGATTATTCTGGACGTTCCGTGATTGTAGTTGGGCCAAGTTTAAAATTAAATCAATGTGGATTACCTTATGAAATGGCCATTGAGCTTTTTCAACCTTTTATTATTCGCGAATTAATAAATCAAAGTTTAGCAAATAATATGAAAATCGCTAAAAATTTAATTCAACAAAATGAACTTGTAATTGGTCCAGTTTTAGAAAAAATTTTAACAAATCATCCTATCTTTTTAAATCGAGCTCCAACATTACATCGTTTAGGAATTCAAGCGTTTGAACCTGTTTTAGTTAATGGACGAGCAATTAAATTACATCCGTTAGTTTGTTCTGCTTTTAACGCTGACTTTGACGGTGATCAAATGGCAGTTCATATTCCTTTATCATTAGAAGCGCAAGCTGAATGTTATATGTTAATGTTAGCACCTTATAATTTTTTATCACCCGCAAATGGTGAACCAATAATTATGCCCAGTCAAGATATGGTTCTTGGTTGTTATTATTTAACGGTAAATAATATTAAAGGATTATTTGGATCTAGTCATTATTTTGCAAACTTAGAAGACGTTATTTTAGCTTATAACCAAAATAAACTTGAAATTCATAGTTCAATTTGGGTTCGTTATAATAATTCAAATCAACCATTATCTAATTTGATAAAAAAAGTTAGTTTAAAAGATGAAAGCATTATTGAATATTACGAAAATTTTCAAATAAAAAAAAATAAAAATGGTCAAACAATCGCGAAATATTTAAAAACGACAACAGGACGTGTCATTTTAAATTATACAATTCAAAAAACTTTACATTTTTTATAAATCAATAAGCTAAAATACGAAATATATTTTATGAAAAATTATATATATCAAAATAATTTAATTGGAAAAAAACAGTTGCGTCAATTATTAGCTTGGAGCTTTACTAATTATGATTCGATGCAAGCTTGCTCGTTAGCGGATGAGTTAAAATATTTAGGATTTAAATATGCAACGCAAGCTGGAATTTCAATAAGTATTGAAGATTTAAAAATACCTTTTGTCAAAAATATAATGATTGAAAAAGCAAATCAAGAAATTATAGATGCAGAAAAAATTTATTTAAAAGGGAAAATTACCGACGTTGAAAGATTTCAAAAGTTAATCGATACTTGGAGTTTAACAAGTGAATCTTTAAAAAATCAAATTATTGTGTATTTTAAAAATTATGATCCTTTAAATTCTGTCTACATTATGGCTTTTTCTGGTGCACGTGGAAATTTATCTCAAGTTCGTCAACTTGTCGGTATGCGTGGACTTATGTCTGATCCTAGTGGTCAAATTATGAATTTACCAATTAAAAAAAATTTCAGAGAAGGGCTGACTATAACAGACTATTTAATGTCAGGATATGGAGCTCGAAAAGGTATTGTTGATACAGCATTAAAAACTGCTAATTCAGGATATTTGACCCGTCGTTTAATTGATGTAGCACAAGATATTTTAATACGAGAAAAAGATTGTTTAACAAATCATGCATTTTTATTTTCACTTTCTACTTCGAATCAAAAAATAAAAAATGATGATTTAATATACGATAAAATTTTAGGCCGAGTTTTAAACAAACCCATTCTCGATTCTGAAACAAATACTGTCATTGTTAAAAGTAATACGCAAATTACGTCAAAATTAATTAAAAAATTTAAAGAAAAAAAAGTAACAGACTTTTATTTAAGATCACCATTAACCTGTAATTTATATCGTTCTATTTGTCAAAAATGTTATGGATGGGATTTGGCAAGTGAAAATTTAGTAGATATTGGTGAAGCAATTGGAATTTTAGCTGGTCAATCTATTGGAGAACCTGGTACCCAACTTACTATGCGAACGTTTCATACAGGAGGCATTTTTACATCTAAAGCAAGGCAACAAATTATTAGTCCAGTAAATGGGATTGTACAATTTTATAACTTTTTAAAAACAGTTCTTTTACGAACGAATCGTGGAGAAGATGTTTTAATTACAAAAACTTCAGGATCTTTAATTGTAATTCCAGACAATAAAAGTCACGAATTAATTAATATTGAAGTTTTGAGAAATACAATTTTATTTCCTAAAAATAATCAATATATTTTAAAAGATACAGTTATTGGAGAATTAATCAACAATAATAGACAAATTAAAACCGAAATAAAACCTATTTTAACTGACACTTGTGGGGAAATTTTTATTCCTCGGTTAAAACAAAAAGTGAATTTATTTAACAATAATAAGCTTGTATGGATTTTATCTGGTCAACTTTACAGTAGTCCATCAAATTCTTTTTTAAACTTTTTGGCAGACTATAAAATTAACCCAAATAGTTATATTTTTAGAACCAAAATAATTAATCATTATAACGGATTTGTTAAATTTATTAATGACAAAAAAAATCTTTATCAACGTTTAGTTAAAATTACCGAGAAGAAATATTCTTTATTTAGATCTAAATTAGAAAAATTAGAGTTAAATTCTGTCTATAAAAATCATCTATTAAATTTCGCAAATTTTAAATATCTTTTAATTGTTAAAAGAAAACATTCTAAAAATTATCTCCAAATCAACAAAAACCATAAATTTGCTACTTTACTTACAAATTCATTTCGAACATCAACTGGAGGTATACTTTATTATGATTATAAAAATTTACTGAAACCTAATAAAAACAATAAGATAATTTGCTATTGCCAACGACTTTCTAAAAGTAAAAACTATCAGTTTTTAATCAATTATAAAACTATCATTTGGTTAGGGGAAGAAATTCATAAAGTAAATTGTGAACAAAATATTTTATTGGTTGAATATGGTGATTTTATTTCAAACGGATTTGAACTTATTCCGGGTCTTTTTTCAAAAACATCAGGACTTGTTACTACGCGTCAAAAAAATAACGTGATCAAGACAATTTCCATTAAATCTGGGTTAGTTTATGAGGGAAAAAAATTTAAAAGTCTTGCTAAAAAATTATATTATCCAGGCGAAGTAATTTTTTCAAATATTGTTATTGAAAATTTATCTTTTTGTGAACTTATTTCGGGAAAAAATACAGATCAATTAGTAATACGGCCAATTGAAATTTATGAATTTCCTTATTCAAATAATTTTTCAATTAATTTTAAAAATCACTCCATTTTTGAATTAGAATCAAAATCAATTTATTTTTACAAATCAAATCAACATATTAAAGGAATAAAAAACTTAGATTTAATTTCTAATGTTTTAAAATTTAAGAATAACAAATTAATCGACCATAATATAAGCATTGAATTATCTAATAATCGAAAAAAAAATTCTGTTGATTTTAATATTATTGAAAAACTTTCTTTAAATAATTATATCCCACCTAAGTTAAAATATAAAAACATTCAATCATGTTTTCTTATTCAAGAAAATCAATTTGTAAGTAATTATAATACTTTAGGTTATTTAGAAGCCATTACTTCTAACTCATTAGAAATAGTGAAATTTAAAATAAAAAACCATACAAGTAAACAGATTTTATTAATTTCAAATCATGATTGTTTAACTATAAAAAAAGAGCAAATTCCGAATAAAAAACTAAAAGATTTTATTACTACGAACTTAAAATTAAATAAAATTGGTAAAATTATCATTGAAAATAATCAATTTTGTACCATTCAAAAAGGTAGACCGTATTTTTTTCCAAATTGTAAAAATGAGAAATTAATTTTGAAAACTAATTTGCAATATAAAATGGTACCTTCTTATCGTATTAGCTTATACTGTAACACTAAACGAAATATTTCTCTGAATTATTTTAATATGGTTAAATTATCACTTCAACAAAAACATGGAGTTGACTACAGACTCAACTCAAAAATGAGTATTAAATCCGAATTTTCAAAAATTTTTTTAAAAAATAACGGAAAACTTTATAGCTGTTTAATGCCCCAATTTTTCAAAAGATTTTCTATTAGTAATAAAAAATCTGAACTAAAATGTAAGAAATTGCTTCGTTCGAATCAATATAAAAACTTAACTTCAAAAAAAATGAATAGAACTTTACTTATGCAAAGTTCCGAAGTAATAACACATCAAAATAAAACTAACGATTTACAAGAAATAAATTCTCAATTAGCTTTATTAAAATTTGTAGAACAACCTTTTACTCAAACTACAAAAGCTGTCGGATTATATTCAGTAACGGAAGATTATTTTGAACAAGATTTAAATAGCGTATTTTGTAATAATACAGAGTTTATTGAAGCTGGTAAAACGATTGGATTACTAAATTTGGAAAAAGAAATTACTGGCGATATTGTTCAAGGTTTACCAAGAATTGAAGAAATTTTAGAAGCTCGAAAAAAAAATGTAATTATTAAAAGAATTCCAACAAGTCAAAAAAAAGGTTTAGTTATTCAAAAACCTAATTTAGATACCAACTTTGAGTTTAAAAAATTAGGTACGTCGATAAAAGAAAATGATAAAATTAATCCACATAAGTTATTAAAAGTTTATTTTAACTATTATGGTTTAATGAAATTCTTTTTATGTGATCGAACTCAAGTATTTAAATCAAATAGGTTAATAAATAATGATGAAGGTATTTATAAAAGCTTTAAAAAAGTTCAATTATTCATTTTAAATTCTGTTCAATCTGTTTACCAATCACAAGATGTCACAATCAACGATAAACATTTAGAAGTTATTATTAAGCAAATGACGACTAAAGTTTTAATTACCTATGAAGGCGATACACCATTATTAAGACGAGAAGTTATTGATTTATACCATATTCAATATATAAACAAAATCATACAAATTGAATTTAAACAACCTGCATGTTATATTCCCTTATTACTTGGTATTACAAAGGCAGCTTTAAATAATCCAAGTTTTATTTCGGCTGCAAGTTTCCAAGAGACAACTCGCGTTCTTACAAAAGCATCAATTGAAGGAAGGATTGATTGGTTAAGAGGGTTAAAAGAAAATATTATTATTGGTCATTTAATTCCAGCTGGAACAGGATCGCAAAATTATCGCAATTGCTTTCAACAACATTTTAGAAAGACTCGACCTCTTAATTCAATTTTAGATAATTTAAAGGATGTTGAACCAAAGCCTAGACAAGTTTTTTAATATTTGTTATAGTTCAGCTTATATATTAATAGATTTAATTTAGCAATTTAAAATTTTTATGTCTAATATTACCTTAACTCAATTATTAGAAGCTGGTGTTCACTTCGGTCATAAAGCTCACCGTTGGAACCCAAAAATGTTCCCGTATATTTACAGTGAAGTTAATAACATTCACATTTTAGATTTAGTACAATCAGCCGCTCTATTAAAAGAAGCAAATAGTTATGTCCAATCGGCAGCAAGGGAAGGAAAAACATTTTTATTTGTTGGTACAAAACGTCAAGCAAGTAGTTTGATTGCACAAGAAGCAAAACGTTGTGATTCATATTATATTAATCATCGTTGGTTAGGTGGAATGTTGACTAATTGGACAACTTTAAAAACCCGTGTGGATCGATTAAAAAATTTAGAAGAACAAGAAGCAGATAATACTTTTAATTTATTAACAAAAAAAGAAGCGTCACTGCGTAGAAAAGAGTTAGAAACACTACGTATACATTTAAATGGTATTAAATCAATGAAAAATTTACCAGATGTTGCTATCATCATAGATCAAAAACGAGAAATGACAGCAGTTTCAGAATGTCGAAAATTAGAAATTCCTATTGTTTCAATTTTAGATACAAATTGTGATCCAGACTTAGTAGATGTTCCAATTCTAGGTAATGATGACGCCGTAAGATCAATTAAATTAATTTTAAACTCTTTAACAGATAATATTATTGCAGGTAAATCAAAATTAATATTAAAATAAAACTAATAAAAAATTGTACTCAAACTAATGTAAGTTAAAAATTATAGACATTAAATAACTAATGTCTATAATTTTCAAAGCTTTCAGGTTATTTACTAATTAGACTTAAAACTTTAATTAGTAACGACCGCCTTCAGGGTTGGCTTGAACACTGTATGATTTGATTGTGTAACGAATCATACGACCTGGACCTTCACCACGTTCTAAGTAGAAACCTGGTTCATTAGCCGGACGGTTAACGATAAATGACATAACACAACTTTCTGTACCGTAACTTGCATCAAATGCGTTAATACGTATGTAGCCAGCTGCACATGATTTACGAGCTTCTTTTAACTCAAACATTACAGATGCAGGATCTTTAATATCGAATAAAGGTAAACCCCATAATTCCCAGTAATTATTACGAGGATGTGGATCATCTGTCCATTCAACGTTCATTGCCCAACCTTTAGAGATTGCATAAGCAATTTGTTTTTCAATTTGTTGATCAGTTAAATCTGGTAAGAACGAAAAGCAACCTTGTGTAAGTCTCACTATTCAAATACTCCTTTAATTTTTTTAAAAGTAACTTATTATACGTTTGCTGTAGGTGTTGTAGAGAAGTCGGCTGTATCTGTAGATGTATAGTTAAAACTAATATCTTTCCATAAATCTAAAGCTGTTTGTAATGGACCACATGTTTTTGCAGCATTACGTAAAATTTGTGGACCAACTTGGTTGTTAAAGTAATCAGCACCTTCGTTACGAGCTAAGATCATTGCTTCTAAAGCAACACGGTTAGCTGTAGCACCTGCTTGAATACCATCTGGGTGACCGATTGTACCACCACCAAATTGTAATACTACATCATCACCTAAGTAGTGAACTAATTGGTGCATTTGACCACAGTGAATACCACCCGATGCAACAGGCATACATTTACGTAAGCTCGCCCATGGCATTTCGAAGAAAATACCGTAAGGTAAGTTAACTGATAATGATGTTAAACGTAAAGTATCGTAGAACCCTTTAATCATTAAAGGATCACCTTCTAATTTACCTACAACTGTACCAGCGTGAATATGATCTACACCAGCCATACGCATCCATTTACAAATAACACGGAAGTTAATACCATGGTTTTTTTGACGAGCGTAAGTAGAGTTACCTGCACGGTGCAAGTGTAAAATCATGTCATTATCACGAGACCAAAGAGCAATTGATTGAATTGCTGTGTAACCCATAACTAAGTCGATCATGATAATTACAGACCCTACTTCTTTAGCATACTCGGCACGTTTGTACACTTCTTCCATAGTTGCAGCCGTAACGTTTAAGTACGAACCTTTAACCTCACCTGTAGCGGCAGAAGCACGGTTAATACCTTCCATACAGTTTAAAAAACGCTCTCTCCAGCGCATGAATGGCTGAGAATTAATGTTTTCGTCATCTTTTAAGAAGTCTAAACCACCTTTTAACCCTTCATATACTACACGACCGTAATTTTTACCTGATAAACCTAATTTTGGTTTTACTGTTGCACCTAATAACGGGACACCATATTTATTTAAACGCTCACGTTCTACAACAATACCTGTAGCAGGACCTTGGAATGTTTTTAAATACGAATGAGGAATACGCATATCTTCTAAACGTAAAGCTGATACAGCTTTGAAACCAAATACGTTTCCAATAATAGAAGCTGTTAAATTAGCTAAAGAACCTTCTTCAAATAAGTCACATTCGTATGCTATAAAAGCGAAGTATTGATCTGTTGTATTTGGAACTGGATCGACACGGTATGCTTTAGCACGGTAACGGTCACATGCTGTTAATAAATCAGTCCATACAACTGTCCATGTTGCTGTAGAAGATTCACCAGCTACTGCAGCAGCAGCTTCTACTGGATCTACACCAGGTTGTGGTGTAATACGAAACAAAGCAAGAACATCAGTAGTTTTTACTGCGTATGAAGCATCCCAGTAACCCATTTTAGCGTAAGGGATTACACCAGATTCGTAACGGTCACTTTTAATTCGAGTCCGTTCTGATACAGATTGAGACATTGATTTCTCCTTAGAATAAAAAGGCAATATATAATAGATATTCAACTAATTTAAAGTCTAAATTAGTTCTGTCGGTTGAACTTTTGAATTATTTATTGACAACCTTAATAATTATTATAATCTCTTTTTAAGTTATTGTAGTTATATTTAAATTTTATTTAAAATATAACTTTTTAGAATATAATAACTTAAAATTTTTAGATTATTTATTTTATATTAATTAAGTTTATAATAATAGTTAGACCTAAACATGATTATAAACTTTTCATATAACTCATCTATACATTTTTTTTCTAAAAAAGATATACATATATATCAATGATTAATAAATCAAATAAAGTTTTAAACACAAATATAACGAATTTAGTAAATAAAACCTATCAATATGGATTTTCAACAAATATTGAAAAAGATATTATTGAAAGAGGTTTAAATGAAGAAACTGTTAAATTAATTTCAAAAAAAAAACGAGAACCCGAATTTTTATTGAAATTTCGGTTAAGAGCATATAAAAAATGGAAACAAATGTCTGAACCGGAATGGGCGTATTTAAAGTTTCCACAAATTAACTACCAAGATATAATTTATTATTCAGCACCAAAAGCACAAAAAAAATTAAAAAATTTAAATGAAGTTGATCCAGAATTACTTAAAACCTTTGAAAAATTAGGTATATCTTTAACCGAACAAAAACGTTTAGCTAATGTTGCAATTGATGCAGTATTTGATAGTGTTTCAATAGGAACAACATTCAAAAAAGAATTGAGAGAATGTGGAGTATTATTTTGTTCTATTTCAGAAGCGGTCATAAATTACTCAGAATCTATTCAAAAATATTTAGGTTCCGTGGTTCCTATTGGTGATAATTATTTTTCTGCTTTAAATTCTGCTGTTTTTACTGATGGATCATTTTGTCGTATCCCTAAAGATACTATTTGCCCATTGGATTTATCGACTTATTTCCGCATTAATGATCAAAACGCAGGACAATTTGAACGAACATTAATCATCGCAGAAAAAAACAGTAAAGTCAATTATTTAGAAGGTTGTACCGCGCCTCAATATGATACAAATCAGTTACATGCAGCAATTGTTGAATTAGTTAGTTTGGAATTTGCTACCATAAAATATTCCACTGTTCAAAATTGGTATACTGGTGATAAATTTGGAAATGGTGGAATTTATAATTTTGTTACAAAACGTGGGATATGTGTTGGTGCAAATTCCAAAATCTCTTGGACGCAAGTTGAAACAGGTTCTGCAATTACATGGAAATATCCTAGTTGTATCTTGATAGGTGATAATTCACAAGGTGAATTTTATTCAGTTGCCTTAACGAATAATTATCAACAGGCGGATACAGGAACGAAAATGACCCATATCGGAAAAAACTCTCGAAGTCGAATTATTTCAAAAGGTATTTCAGCAAAAAAATCAAAAAACAGTTATCGCGGATTTGTTAATGTAACCAAGAAAGCTATTGGAGCAAAAAATTATTCCCAGTGTGATTCTTTATTAATTGGGAATTTATCGAATGCAAATACTTTTCCAGTTATTTTTGTTCAAAATTCAACGACAAAAATTGAACACGAGGCTTCAATATCAAAAATTGGTGAAGAACAAATTTTTTATTTTTTACAACGAGGTATTTATTTTGAAAAAGCTGTTGAATTAATGCTTAGTGGATTTTGCCGTGAAATCTTTACTGAATTACCACTAGAATTTTCTGCAGAAGCAGATAAACTATTAACTTTAAAATTAGAAGGAAGTGTTGGATAATGAATTTAAAGTCTCCTCTTTTAGAAGTCAAAAATTTGCAAGTTTCAATTAATGAAAATCAAATTTTAAAAAATTTAAATTTAAAAGTTAATAAAGGTGAAATTCATGCTATTATGGGGCCAAATGGTTCTGGTAAGAGTACTTTTTCAAAAGCGTTAGCCGGGCATCCAGCTTATTTAGTTTCGAATGGAGATATTTTTTTTAAAGGGTTCAGTATTTTACAGCTTGAACCTGAACAAAGATCACATTTAGGAATTTTTTTAGCTTTTCAATACCCAATTGAAATTCCTGGAGTTAGTAATGAAGATTTTTTACGATTAGCGTATAACTCAAAACAAAAATTTTATAATAGACCACAACTAGATCCTATTGAGTTTTTAAACGTTATTTGCGAAAAATTAAAATTGGTGAATATGTCTCCGCTATTTTTAAGCCGAAATGTCAACGAAGGTTTTTCAGGTGGAGAAAAAAAACGAAATGAAATTCTTCAAATGATTTTATTGGATTCGGAATTAGCAATATTAGATGAAACTGATTCCGGTTTAGATATTGATGCATTAAAAATAATTTCAACGGGAATTAATAATTTTATGAATCCTTCTAAGTCAATTATTTTAATTACCCATTATCAACGGTTATTAGATTATATTAATCCAACTTATGTTCACGTTATGCACGATGGTATGATTATAAAAACAGGTACTGCAGAATTAGCAAAAGAGTTAGAAAATAAAGGATATGAGTGGTTGCAATAAATTAAAAGTGATTTTGACTAATAGAACTAGTTTTAAAAAAGAGCTTTTTTGTAAAAATAACCCTAAAATTATTCAAAATTTTGTATAATATAAAATGTTTTTGTATATTCTTTAATGTTGGGTAATTTAATAAATTAATTAGATTTTATGTCCCCAGAAATTTTTTCTTTAAATACGTTTACACTATTAGCAAACGTGGAGGTTGGAAAACATCTTTACTGGAACCTAGCCGGTTTTTTAGTACATGGACAAGTTCTAGTAGTTGTTTGGTTTGTTTTTTTAATTCTCTTCGTATTTTCATTGCTAGGGACTGCTAATATAAAGCAAATTCCACATGGTTGGCAAAACTTTATGGAATCGTGTGTTGATCTTGTAACAGATATTACTAAAAGTCAATTAGGTGAAAGTTTTTATAAAAAGTGGACTCCGTTCATTGGAACATTGTTCTTCTTTATATTTGGATCTAATTGGGCTGGTGCGGTTATTCCTTGGAAATTGATCGAATTACCTGAAGGAGAATTTGCCGCTCCGACAAATGATATTAATACAACAGTTGCCTTAGCATTATTAACTTCATTAGCTTATTTTTATGCAGGTTTAAGTAAAAAAGGTGTTGGATATTTTAAACGTTACGTTCGACCACTTCCGCTTCTTCTACCAATTAATATTTTAGAAGATTTTACAAAACCGTTGTCACTAAGTTTTCGTTTATTTGGAAACGTTTTAGCTGATGAATTAACTATTTCAGTATTAACTTCATTAGTACCTTTACTAATTCCGTTACCTATTATGTTATTGGGGATTTTTGCAGGTTCAGTTCAAGCTTTAATTTTTTCAACCTTAGCCGGTGCTTATATTGCAGAAGCTCTTGAATAAAAATTTTTATTCGTCTCACTTAGATTTTTCAAAAATTATATGTATATATATATTTATTTTCTAACTTAATATTTATTATGGATTCAATCGTTGCTGCGGCTTCTGTTATTGGTGCTGGTTTATCAATTGGTTTAGCTGCAATTGGCCCTGGTATTGGTCAAGGTACAGCTGCAGGTCAAGCTGTTGAAGGTATTTCTCGTCAACCAGAAGTAGAAACTAAAATTCGTGGTGTATTATTATTAAGTTTAGCTTTTATGGAAGCCTTAACTATTTACGGTCTTGTTGTAGCTTTAGCATTATTATTTGCTAACCCATTCGCTAATTAATAAATTAATAAAAACTAATTTCTTTTCAA
>Ga0136634_10000204_pt1 | contig 29171 bp, 24 predicted proteins | sample AntDrymUQ8332106_2_FD_104654 | JGI IMG/M metagenome (GOLD analysis project Ga0136634, IMG submission 104654) | Polar desert sand microbial communities from Dry Valleys, Antarctica - metaG UQ833 (21.06) | ecosystem: Environmental > Terrestrial > Soil > Desert | place: Antarctica: Dry Valley... | reverse complement strand
TGTTTTATCCACTGGTTATTGCAACTGCCGTTTTTTATAACTGGGAGCTGGCATTGGGAATTTATTGCTTACGGGCATTGATACAAATAATTATTTATTCTAAGGCAATGAAAAAACTGGATGAACAGGACCTGATACCCTTGTTATTGCTTTTTGATATATGGATGTTTTTTTATTACCTCATCTTTGCAACATCGTTAATAAAAAAGCCAAAACCTGCGTGGAAATAAACAAGCATATGATCAACGATGGAAGTTTTGCATAAATATTTTTCCGGTTTAACCCCGGAACAGGAAAGACAATTTGCAGCTTTAAAAACCATATATATAAAGTGGAATGAAAAAATCAATGTGATAAGCAGGAAGGACATGGAAAATTTTTATGTTCACCATGTGTTGCATTCATTATCCATTGCAAATAAATTTAATTTTGATGAAGGACTTAGTGTAATGGACCTGGGGACCGGTGGAGGGTTTCCCGGCATTCCGCTATCAATATTTTTCCCCAGGGTAAAATTTCATCTTGTTGACAGTGTGAATAAAAAACTTAACGTTGTTAAAGAAGTGGCAGCCGCAATAGGTATTAAAAATATCACCATTCAACAATCAAGAGCAGAAGATATTGTAAATGCAAAATTTGATGTTGTTGTTTCACGTGCAGTAGCTCCTTTAAAGGACCTGTTGAAATGGAGTAAACCGCTTTTGAATAAAAATAACCGTACTGATTATCCCCATGGCCTTATCTGTTTAAAAGGCGGCGACCTTACAAAGGAAATTTATGAAAGCAACAGCAAACCGTATGTTTGGGAAATTGAAAAGTTATTTAATGAGGAATATTTTAAAAATAAGTTTATGATCTATCAACCCATTTAGCAATTACGCTAATTCCTGATAAGACTTATACCTGTTACTTCTATTTATACTCTTAATCCCTATTTGATTTAATTGAATATTTTCCAGCGCCCTGAAACAGAAATAAAATACTGCAAAATAACATAGATAATGCAGGGGTCATTTCTTCAATACTGCCATAACGATCTACCATTAGCCACGCAACAGTAAAGTTTATAATTAAAATCAAAGCTGCGTATCTAATTTTCCAACCCAATAATATCATTACTGCAGAAATGAATTGTGCATATACAGAAGTTACAGCAGAAATTAACGGAAGAGGAAAATTAAATTTCTGAAGAAAACCGCTAAATTCCAGCATATGGTTCCAGGAAAAGAGGTTATCCTGCACACCATAAATCAAACGGAGGCTAATAAATACACGTAAAAGAAAAATGCCTATATCTTTATTATTTTCAAGCCAGGTAAATAAATTTTTCATGATCACACTATTTACCCTACCAGCTTAGTTCAAGTAAATTATTTTTTCTTTCAACATCAGCCATCCTTTTTGAAGGATCGATCTCAGCCCTTTTAAGATCTGTAAGTTTATGTTTAAATGTTACAACATATGTGGGGTGTGTCCATTTCCATGGTTCATGTGAATACCATGATTTAGACAGATTTTCATTTTTCTTTGAACCATACATTAAATTTAATGGTATGGTATGCATTTCTGTAGAGCCATCTTTAAAAGTAAGCATGATATCTACGGGCATAGGCATTTTGCCCACACGACTCAGTCTGATCTTAGATTCTCCATTTTCTTCCCATAAACTATCAATGCCATAGTTTATTGTTTTGGTACTATTTACCCAATATTCTTTATACCAGTCAAGCTGCAGGCCACTAACATTTTCTGCGATCTTAATAAAATTATCTGCATCCGGGTGCCTGAATTTCCATTGATCATAATATGCCAACAGTATTTTATCACGAACCGCTGAACCAACTATATAACCCAGCTGTTCCATAAATATCTGGCCTTTTGAGTAAGAGGCAATACCATATGCAAAATTTGAATTAAAATGATCTGCATGTGTTGATAAAGGTTCTTCTAATCCACTTTTTGCAAGAAAATAATATCCCTCATATGCACTGGAATGATCTTCAGGTAATATTTCAATCACCTCCTTTAAATTTTTATTATCAGGGCGGACAGTTAAACGGTCTCTGTATCCCTGCAGGGATGAGGACTTATCATAATTTTTCATAACAAGGTCTTCCGCATAGCTGGTAAAGCCTTCATCCATCCAGCCATACAGGCTTTCATTTGTCCCAAGCATCATCTGGAACCAGCTATGCATCCATTCATGGAAAGCAGTGCCGAGTGACGGGCCCGATAGAAGTGTGGCCATCGGGTATTCCATTCCCCCATCTCCGCCATGAATAAATGAATATTGAGGGTAAGGATATTTTCCAAAATTTTTCTCAATGAATGGCAACGCTGTTACAGCTGCATCAGCAACTTTTTCCCATGCACTATCGGAAGGGGTATCATTGGGTTTATAATTATAAATCACATTTAATACAGGCCCATTCGGAACTTTCCTTACCAGATGACGGTAGTCAGGATCAGCTGCCCATACAAAATCATGGATATTTGTTCCAACGAAATGCCAGGTGCGTTTACTGGCTGACGTTGGTTTTAATTCAGTACCTGGTTTATCATAGCCCCAGCCGATCTCATTTGCATTTACAAGCATACCTGTGCCCCCCAGCTTATAATCCTTATCAATTTTAATGGATACGTCAAAATCACCCCATACACCATAGAATTCACGCGCTATGTATGGATTTGGATGCCAGCCTGCCTTGTCATATTCGCATACCTTGGGATACCACTGACTCATACTATACCTTACACCTGTATTGGAGTTGTCACGGCCACTGCGTCTAACCTGAACCGGTATCTGAGCTTCAAACTCCATGTCAAATATAACCTTGCTTTTTGGAAGTATTGATTTGGTAAGATTGACTTCCAGGATTGTTTCATGATATTTAAATGGCTGGGCAACCCCATTCATTTTTAATGAAATGATCTTTTGATAACCGATCTCATCAGGTTTTAGTGCAGAGATACGGTTTTGTACCCGGGCATCCCAGTCAGGCCTTCCATTTACCAGTTGTTTACCCAATTCCTGGCTGCGAATATCCATACTGCTGTTGGGCTGGAAAGCGTTAAAATAAAGATGATAGAAAACCTTATCCAGTTTTTCAGGTGAATTATTAAAATATTCCAGCTTTTGCTTACCGGTAAATTTATTTGTATTTACATCTACATCAATATTCATTGTATATTTTACCCGTTGTTGCCAGTGACCAGCCTGGCTGAAAGTTAAAAACGGCAAATGAAAAGTAAGAATTATGCAAGCCACGGTTTTCTTCATGTAAATTATTTTGAAAAGTAAATTTCGTGTAAATAGTTTGAAGTGAATCACAAAAATGTCGTGTTGATTATCCTTTTCCCTGCACAACAATAACAATCTCTCCTTTCACGGATTTTAAATTGAAATGATCATGCACTTCTTGTAAAGAACCCCGTTTATTTTCTTCAAACTTTTTAGTAAGCTCGCGGCTCACACAACATTGCCTCTCTGCACCAAAGTATTCAATAAAATGTAAAAGCGTTTTTACCAGCCTCACCGGGCTTTCATAAAACACCATCGTACGCTCTTCTATAGCCATTTTTTTAAGAAAAGTTTGTCTTCCTTTTTTCAGTGGCAAAAACCCTTCAAAGCAAAAATTATTTATTGGTAAACCACTGTTAATTAATGCAGGCACAAATGCAGTAGCACCTGGCAAACATTCCACTTTAATATCATTTTTTATACATTCTCTTACCAATAAAAATGCCGGATCACTGATGCCTGGTGTGCCTGCATCTGTTACCAGCGCTATGTTTTTACCCGCTGCTAACTGCTCAACAAGATGGTTTATGATCTTATGTTCATTGTGCTGGTGATAGGGAGAAATGGGTTTATTTATTCCGTAATGGTTTAAAAGTACAGATGAAGTGCGTGTATCCTCTGCTAGTATGAGATCAGTATTTTTTAAAACCTCCACAGCCCTGAAAGTAATATCAGCAAGATTCCCGATAGGCGATGGAACTAAATAAAGCATTAATAATAAAATTGAAAAATAGAACTTCAAATATTAAAACATCAAATATCCTGTATGCGTACCCGTTAGTTATTGGATTAACTAACCGTGATCTCGAAAGTTTCCATTACCTGGTTTGACAATAATTTCCGGGCGGCATCACCGGCAATTTCTAAAGCTTCCTCTTTCGTACCAGCTTCTATTTGCAGGTCTATATGTTTACCAATGCGCACATCCGCTACCGTAGTAATTCCAAGATTTCGTAAACCCCCCATTACCGCTTTTCCCTGTGGATCCAGAAGGTCTTTCAACGGCATTATTTTAACCTGGGCTGTATATTTCATTACCTGGTTTTAAAGATCAAAGATAAAATAATGTATGTGATAAATATTAATGGAACGGCTAACCACTGTAGAACAACAGCAAATATAATTGCCAATACTATTAATATTATTTTAGGCAAATTATTTTTAATTGAATTGTTTTTGCTCTTTAATGACATTAATGGAATATTACTTATCATTAAAAGGCATAGAATAATAATGGTTCCATACATGAACCATTTGTTTACCAGCAGATCTGCTATAAAAGCGTGATCTGTATTCCAATAAATTAAAGGAAATGAAGCGATAAGCAACCCAACTGCAGGTGTGGGTACACCTTTGAAATTGTATTTTTGTTTTATATCAATATTAAATTTAGCAAGCCGGTAAGCAGCAGCAGCTGCAATTAAAAGCGCAGGCAAAAGCCAGATAATGGAAACTTCTATGCCATCTTCTCCGGCTGCGAAACTCAATCTTAAAAACTGGTAAATAATAAAAGAAGGTGCAACACCAAAACTTACTACGTCCGCAAGGGAATCCAACTGTTTACCAAGCTCAGAGCGGGCATTGAAAAGCCGTGCTACAAAACCATCCAGGAAATCTATTAATGCAGCTAAACCTATAAATAACGAGGCCCTCCACATTTTTTGAGGAATACTTACATATTGTGAACCGGCTGCATCATATTGTATTACTATTCCATTTTGTAATATGGAGATAATAGCGAGGCATCCAAAGATGAGATTAAGTAACGTAAATAAATTAGGAATATGCTTCATTTGGAGAATACCACCGACGAATGACTACGGACACCGGGGCTATAAATATTTAAAGTGTTATTTATGACAAGATACATACATTACCACTTATGACTGAACATTGTATCTGTTATCTGTTGTCATCTTTTCTATCTCTTCATCATCCCTTCAATGTCTTCCACTGTTATAGGTATATTCTTCATTAGATCCTTACTGCCATTACGCGTGATCCAAAAATTATTTTCAATGCGGATGCCCATATTTTCCTGCTCAATATATATGCCTGGCTCCACAGTAAATACCATTCCTGCTTTAATTGGCTCAGTTCGGGTACCAATATCATGTACATCTAATCCAAGGTGATGTGATATGCCATGATACAAATATTTTCTATATGCCCTGTTGTCCGGATCTTCATTCTTAATATCCGATTTTTTTAACAAACCTATTTTTTGAAAAACGTTTGTTGCTTCATCTCCTACCTTTTCCGTGTAGTCAATAATACTGATCCCAGGTTTTAAAATACTAACAGCATACATGTGAAGGTGAAGGCATGCATTATAAACTGTTTTTTGCCTGCGTGTAAATTTTCCGTTTATTGGAATAGTTCGTGTAAGATCAGCACAATAATTTCCATATTCAGCACCAAAATCCATTAACAATAATTCCCCGCTTTTACATTCCTGGTTATTCTCAATATAATGTAATGTCCTTGCTTTGTCACCACTTGCAATAATGGAACTGTAAGCGGGCCCTGAAGAACGCTGTTTTAAAAATGAATGATATATTTCTGCTTCGATCTCATATTCAAATACGCCGGGTTTTATAAATTGCAGCAATTTTCTGAATGTATCATCTGTTATATCAATAGCTTTTTGTATCACTTCAACTTCCAATGCAGATTTAACAGCCCTTAGTTCTTTCATAATCCTGGAACTTCTTCTGTAATTATGCAATGGATATCGAAGCTTCATCATTTCTGAATAACGATAATCTCTTACAGCCAGCAGGTTTGATTTACGGTCGTTCTCATTTGTATTCAGATAAATAGTGTCGCTAAAATGTATCCAGGGTTGTAAAAGGGCATCCAGCACATCCAGCCACACAATTGTTTTTATACCTGAGATTTTTTGGGCTTCGTTTACACGTAAACGGTGACCATCCCACTTTTCTTTCATTTCATTTGGCCGCACTAACACCAACACTTCCCTATACTTTGTATCAGGGTTATCAGGGAAAAGCACCAGCATACTGTCCTCCTGTTCTATACCTGTTAACCAGAACAAGTCAGAATTCTGTTTGAATTTGTGTATTGAATCACCATTGGCAGGCAATTCATCATTACTATTAAAAATGGCAATAGAATTCTTTTCCATTTTTGCCACAAACCTGGCCCTGTTCCGGGTAAATATTTCAGGATTCAACGGAAGATATTTCATAAATCTTTTGTTAATGTATTAAGTGATTACAATTTGCAATATACTATATAAAAAAAATTATTCATTTCATCCTGCCAACTGTATGATTTATAAAACTTGTATCCTCTTTTTTTAATTTTATTATAATACAGAATGAAAAATGAATAGCAAAATAGATATATTATTGAACGTTGTATGTAAAAATATCCGGATATAAATACAATCATCTAATACATTGTAAAAATTTCTTAATAATAATCATATCCAGGCTTTTAATTGGATATAAATCAATCATATACTAACTTTACAAACCTTATAATTATTTTTATAAATAATAACTGTTATGTCAGTATCAACAATGCGAACACCCCCGTTGACTGCTTTAAAAGACCTGGGAATTACAACTACACAACCTATACATTACCAGTTAAATCCTGATGAACTCATTGAACAAACCTTACAACGTAATGAAGGGGTATTAAGTGATTCCGGTGCACTCGTAATTAAAACAGGTGAATTTACCGGACGCAGCCCTAAAGATAAATTTATTGTAAAGGATGAACTCACTACTGATACTATAGATTGGAATGAGTTTAACATTCCAATAAATGCAAAATATTTTGACCAGGTATACAATAAAATGATGGCTTACCTAAGTAATAAAGAATTATGGGTAAGAGACAGTTTCGTATGTGCGGACCCGTTATATCGTTTAAACATCCGCGTTATAAATGAAAATCCATGGAGCAATCTGTTTGCATATAATATGTTCTTAAGGCCATCTGAATCCATCCCCGGAAGTTTTGAAACGGAGTGGCACATTATACATACACCTGGTTTCCGGGCTATTCCTGAAACCGATGGCACACGCCAGCATAATTTTGCTATGGTGAATTTTACAAAAAAAATTATTCTTATCGGTGGTACCGGATATACCGGGGAAATGAAAAAAGGAATATTCACAATTCTCAATTATGTACTGCCTCATGATAAAAATGTGTTGAGCATGCATTGCTCTGCCAATATGGGGAAGTCAGGTGATACTGCTATTTTTTTTGGATTAAGCGGCACAGGTAAAACTACATTAAGTGCCGATCCAAAGAGGATGCTGATTGGCGATGATGAACATGGCTGGACAAATAATTCTGTATTTAATTTTGAAGGTGGTTGTTATGCGAAAACAATTGATCTGAATGAAGAAAAAGAGCCTGAAATCTTCAGGGCTATCAGGTCCGGTGCCCTGGTAGAAAATGTAACTTTTATTGAAGGCACAAATAAAATAGATTTTACAAGTAAATCCATAACAGAGAATACACGCGTTAGCTATCCATTGTCATTTATAAGTAATGCCCTTGAGCCATCTATTGGTAAAACCCCTAAAAATATATTTTTTCTTACTGCAGATGCTTACGGTATTTTACCGCCAATCAGTAAATTAAATGCAGGTCAGGCGATGTACCAGTTTATCAGCGGATATACAGCCAAAGTTGCGGGGACTGAAGCCGGGATCAAAGAACCACGTTCAACATTCAGTGCCTGTTTTGGTGCACCATTCTTTCCATTACATCCGGGCCGTTATGCTGAAATGCTGGGGAAAAAAATGACAGAACATAATGTAAATGTGTGGATGATTAATACAGGATGGAATGGAGGACCTTATGGTGTTGGCCAAAGAATTAAACTTGCATATACCCGCGCTATGATCACAGCTGCATTGGAAGGCAAACTGGATAATTCAGAGTATGAAGCACATCCCGTTTTTGGAATGATGATCCCAAAAACATGTCCCAATGTTCCTTCCGAAATATTAAATCCCAGAAACACATGGCAGGATAAAAATGCTTATGATATCAAAGCAAAAGAATTAGCGGGAAAGTTCATTAAAAACTTTGAGGATTATGCAAGCGGTGTTAATGAAGAGATTTTAGCAGCGGCCCCAAGAATATAATTTTTTGTTTGTTTTTTATAGTGGGTTATTAAAATGAATGTTTAAAATTCTATCTCCGGAATTTCTCCTTCAACAATTATTTTCCCTGAAGTTTTAGATATGATCTCCTCAACAGACACCCCCGGAGCTCTTTCAAGTAGTTTAAATCCACCTGAAGTAATTTCAAGTACAGCCAGGTCACTTACGATCTTCTTTACACAGCGTACACCCGTAAGCGGTAGTGAACATTCCTGAAGCAGCTTACTTTCCCCTTTAGGATTGGTATGCATCATTGCCACAATGATATTTTTTGCACTCGCCACCAGATCCATAGCCCCACCCATTCCTTTAACCATTTTTCCGGGTATCTTCCAGTTTGCAATATCTCCGTTTTCACTCACTTCCATAGCCCCCAGTACAGTAAGGTCAACTTTACCGGAACGGATCATTCCAAAACTCATAGCGCTATCAAAAAATGAAGAGCCTGCTAATGTGGTAATAGTTTGTTTTCCTGCATTGATCAGGTCAGCATCTTCCTCACCTTCATCCGGAAAAGGACCCATTCCTAATAAACCATTCTCACTTTGTAAAATCACATTGATACCCGCCGGAATATAATTTGCCACGAGTGTAGGTATACCTATGCCCAGGTTTACATAAAAGCCATCCTGTAATTCTCTTGCGATCCGTTGTGCTATCTGTAATTTTGAAAGCATAGTAAATCAGATTAGCTGATATGCCGTTTTTAAAATTGTGATTAATAATTCTTACCTGCCGTGCTAACTATAAAGGTTATCCGAAAATAAAAAATCATTAATTACTTTTTTTCAGATTTTTTTGTTGTTCGCTGCTCGATCCGTTTTTCATAATTTTTTCCCTGGAAAATACGGTGTACATAAATACCCGGCGTTTGCACATGATTAGGGTCAAGCTCTCCCGCTTCCACAAGTTCTTCTACTTCTGCAATAGTTATTTTCCCTGCCATTGCCATCAAAGGGTTAAAATTACGGGCGGTGTCTTTATAAATAAGATTCCCCTGGGAATCTCCTTTCCATGCTTTTACGATAGCAAAATCAGCATCGAATGCCAATTCCAGTAAAAAATCCTTTCCATTAAAATTTCTTATTTCTTTTCCATTAGCTACCTCAGTACCTACTCCTGCAGGTGTAAATATTGCGGGCATTCCATAACCTGAAGCCATACAACGTGTTGCCAGGGTACCTTGTGGTATAAGTTCAACCTCAAGTTCTCCTGATAATAATTGTCTTTCAAATTCTGCATTTTCTCCAACGTAAGAAGATATCATTTTTTTTACCTGTTTTTTATGAAGGAGTAAACCAATACCGAAATCATCAACACCAGCATTATTGGAAATACATGTAAGGTTTTTAATTTTTTTATTTACAAGAGCAGAAATACAATTTTCCGGAATACCACATAAGCCAAAACCCCCAAGCATAAGGGTTACCCCATCTCCAATATCATATAGAGCATCATCAGCATTCTCGTAGACTTTATTCATAATCCTTAGTTACCTTAATTTCAGGTTTATACCGGTTCCTGTTTTCCTTTGCTACAATGCTATCAAGAATTGTAGTCATAAGTGCAGGGTGTTTTGCATAATAATCAAAGCTATTATAAAACTGTTCTTTTGTTACACCGTGCAGCAGGAATATCTTTTTTTGTAATATAGCATTCTCGCGTGAAGGTATTTTAGCCGAATCTTTTTTTATCTGGTTAGTAGTGTAAATATCTGCCCTGATAACATCCCAGAAAACGGCTTCCATTTTTTGTGGAGGTAAAACATCATCAGGTAATTTGTTCTTGGAACAGGATCCAAAAAAAATAACAACGCAAAAAATACAAATAATTTTCATTTAATTTCTTCTTGGTACTTTGTTGCATTGGTAATATCTATTTTAGGCAAAACTTCAAGTACCCTTGCTTTTTCCGAAGGTGAAGCTTTGGAAAATATTTTTATCAGCTCACCTGACTTTCCCTGGAAAAAAAACTGGTTAATCATTGTATTTGGATTATCAACATTAAAATTACTTAGCATGTTAAGCACATTAATCATTTCACCTCTTGCACCCCGGTCATCTTCATACAATTTATCTAAAACAAGCCTGTAATATTTATAATAAATATCATGCATTATGCTATACCTGTTATTCAGCATATTTTCAACAAGCCAATAACGGTTACGTACACCATCAAATGCCTTCCAGCCCGCAATACCTCTTCCATCAGGTGCATTATTTATAATATTCTGGGCTTTCTGGAAATGAAAATCACCCCCTTTCAGAGAAAAAGATGCGTTGTCAAAAGCAATGATCAGGTGCGCATAGTAAGCAAATATGGCGGTAAGGTTTGATATCAGTGGATCGGTACCCGTTACCCGGGTCTCATTAAATTCCAGTTGCTGAAACTCTATATACTTAAATAATATATTATCATCCTGGTAATTTATGAGAGGAGAAATATAAGAAGAATTAAAAACTGGCCGTGCTGCCTGAATGGTCAGGTTGGCCCTGTAAACATTTGTTTCATCACCCTGTTCCAGGTTAAGAAGAAAATTACAATCGATTTTTTCAGTTGTTGCATATACTTCATTACTCCATTTCCTGTTATTAAGGAAATTATTTAATGCAGTTTGAAGTGTAACAAAAGTATTTTTAGGAACAGTGTTTCCTACCCGCGTATTAACTACAGTAACTCTTGCATTTAATTCCTGTGCCTTTACAGATAAAATAATAGCAAATGAAATGATAAGCAATTTTATTTTAAGCATCTGATTTTTTTATTATTGTATTAATAATATCTGAAGCTATTTCTTTTTTAGACCGGAGATCAAAATCAAACTGTTTACCCTTTCTGTCAAAAATAGTTATTTTGTTAGTGTTGTGCCCAAATCCGGCTCCTTCATCTTTTAATGAGTTCAATACAATGAAGTCAGCATTTTTTGAATTCAGTTTATTGATCGCATTCTCCTTTTCATTATTTGTTTCAAGAGCAAATCCAACAATTATCTGGTTATCTTTTTTTAATCCTCCCAAAGTTTTTAAAATATCAGGTGTTTTTTCCAATTCAATATTTAGTAGGTCGTTTGTTTTTTTAATTTTTTCACTATATGGTGTTACTAAACGGTAATCAGCTACTGCCGCACACAATACAGCAATATTAGTTAATGGAAATAAAGCTATTGTGGCTTCAAACATTTCCTGGGCAGTTGTAACATTCAACACTTTCATATTATCAGGTATTGTTTCTGTTGTAGGACCAATAACCAATGTTACTTCTGCTCCCCTGTCTCTGCACGTTTCAGCCAAAGCTATACCCATTTTACCGGAAGAACGATTACCAATATAACGTACCGGATCTATTGCCTCATATGTAGGACCCGCCGTGATTAATACTTTTTTTCCGCTAAGCTGTTTCTGAATAGAAAAATAATTATTTAAAAATGATATTATTGCTTCAGGTTCAGCCATTCTTCCATCTCCTTTTAATCCGCTTGCCAGATCACCATTATCAACAGGCAATACTATATTACCAAATCCCTGCAGCTTCTTTATGTTTAACTGGGTGGAAGGGTGATGCCACATGTCATCATCCATGGCAGGTGCTGCTATTACAGGGCAAGTGGCAGACAAATAAACAGCTAATAAAAGATTATCACATTGGCCGTTAGCCATCTTGGAAAGGGTATTACAACTAAGTGGTGAAATTAATATCACATCTGCCCACCTTCCCAGCATAACATGATTAGCCCATGAATCATTTTCAGAGAGTTCAGATAATACTGGATTTTTTGATAGAGTAGAAAGCGTTAATGGAGAAATAAAGTTTTTGGATGATGAGGTCATTATAACCTGTACACTCGCCCCGTTTTTTATTAAAAGCCTTATAATTATTGCCGCTTTGTATGCAGCGATACTGCCTGAAATCCCTAAAAGTATTTTTTTTCCCTGTAGCATAAAAAAACGACGGTTACAACCGTCGTAAAATTATAGTTTCTTATTTAAAGGAGATGCAAATAATAATGCAAAATTAACTAAAGAGATCTTCATCATTTTTACGGAAGTAAACTTTATCTTCCATAAACTCAGTGGTTGCAAGCAATGATGGATTAGGCATACGCTCATATGCACGTGATATTTCTATTTGCTCTTTATTCTCATGAATCTCTTCAAGACTATCTGTATGACTCGCAAACTCTTCAAGTTTGTTATGAAGTTCTTCTTTGATAGTTATATTTATCTGATTTGCCCTCTTGGCAATAATGGCAATCGATTCATATAAATTGCCCGTTTTATCTTTTATATCAGATAATTTTTTTGGCTCAACAACACTGCTGGTGTTAGAGCCTAGCTGACGACGTAGTTTGCTCATTTTTTAATTCTTTTATGTAATTCTGACTTAAATTTTTATAGCTTTCTGCTTCTTTTAATAAATTGCTTTCAGGATATCTATCTGAAAAATCCTCAAACTCGGTTATCACTTTCTCATATCTTTCAACTTGTCTATCCGGTATACTCATCTTTGCAAAACGGTAATAAGATTTTACCACCATCAGTTTATAATCTTCCCCTTTTATTGATTCAGGATAATTATTCATCAGGTTTGTAAAAGCAATTGCAGAAGCCCTGTATTGTCCAAGATTATAATATAGTTGTGCGCCCCTGAATTCTTTTCCTTCCAGCTTTGCACGTGACTGATCAATAATATCTGTTGCATCTTTTATTCTCGCTGATCCGGGATGGGTACTGATAAAAGTCTGCATCATACCCATTGCTTTAACTGTATTTACCTGCTCTAATTCCAATTTTGGTGATTGTTTATAAAAACAATAAGCCCGCATATAATCAACCTCCTCTGCCCTTGGGCTATTGGGAAAAACTTCCAGGTAACCCTTAAATAGGTTTTCCGCATCCCTGTACATTTTCAGGTAATAAAAACTATAGGCGTATTTATAATAAATATCTTCAAATTTCTGATTGCCTTTATAAACAGGGAACAACTCCTCATAAAGTTGTTGGGCATTTCTGTATTTTTTCTTAGCGTAATATTCGTCTGCCTTTAAAAGCTTGTATTCAAAATCCTTACTTTTCTGGATCTTACTGAATTTACTGCAGGAAATCATTGTGAAAAAAAGTACAAAAAACGGAATTAATAATTTAATTGATCTCATAAAGATTGGCGAAATTAACTCATTTTACTCAAATCTGCCGCTATTTATCATATTTATCAAAAATGGTACGTTAATGATAATATAAAGAAAAACCCTCCAAAATGTGGAGGGTTTATTTATAAGAAAGTCAAATTCAAATTTTATTGACACTTGATGTCAACGGTATTTTTATCGCCACCGCCAACTGAACAGTTAGTAGTGATCCTGTCTGCACTGATCCCCTGGGTTTCCACAAGGTATTTTTTAGCAGCATCCAGTCTTCTTTGACATGTAGCCTGGGAAGCTTTAGATGCTTCAGGATAACCATTAAGTGTAATATTACAATCAGGACTAGCTTTCAATTTAGTAGCAGATGTTGCAAGCATTGCTCTTCCATCACTGCTAATTGTAAGGCTATTTCCCCTGAATGATAAACTTGGATAATCACATGGGCATGCTGAAGCTGCAGGTACCGGAGGATTTTTACAACATTCAGGCTCAGGACATTTTCCTACTCCATCAGCATCTACCGGCTGACATTCTGTTGGAGTTATCAATTGTTTATCCTTACAATCCGGAACTCCGTCCCCATCTGTATCCTGGGTTACACCGTGTGAATCAACAGGGCAACCTGCGGGTGTGTTTGGTTCACGATCCAACTGATCAACAACACCATCCCCATCAGCATCATCAAATATTGGTTTCGGAAGTTTCATATGCTTTGGATTGTTTAATTCACTATATGCATAATCCAATGGATTTATCCACCATAATGGTTCAACTCTTTTTCCGCCAATATTAAAGTTTAAGCCAAGTGATAAATAATTATATGAATCCCAGTTGCTGGTCAAAGCAGCATCTCCTGTTGGATGCTCCTGCCATTGCTGACCATCAAGCAAATCATCCTTAACAAATGAATGGCGGTTTTCTAAAGCAATATTTAATCTCTTTCCTAACCGGTATGCAACACCAGCTAATATCGTTGGAGAAAATCTAACTGTATATTTACCTGCTGTCGGACGGCGTTCCCCCTGGCTCTGTGCATCGGTTTCATATGTGTCATCCATATTGTCTTTTAAGAACTTACGGATGTCTGATCTGCCTTTATAAGTCTGAGGCATTGCAAAAGCCTGTGAGAAAATATCTGAATAATCGCCACCACCATTACCGTCATTCAATGCATTTACTTTCACATTATATGCACCGGCTCCTGCACCTGCACCTAAATACAGAACGAGGTTGGTTCTTTGTTTATGAAAGCGTATATTATTAATAGTTATGATACCTTGTAAACTAAGGTCATGAGTTGTATTCCTGTAATTGTAATAAACAAATTCGGTAGGTTGTCCCGGTATGGTAGTACCTGTGCTTGTGGGTGCGCTATACGTACCATTCCATGCAGTATTTTTAGCATAGTTGGAAGATGCAAGAGCGCTTTGTCCTTTTCCTATTCCATATAGATATTGCAGCCTGAATGAAAATATATATCCAAAAGCTTTTCGAATATGAGCTGAAAATGCAGGTGAAAGTTGTGTAGCAACATCACCAATGATATTGAAGGTACCGCCGGAAACCCCTATTTCCCACATATTGCGTGGTTTAGCAGGGAAATTGTAAGCGTTATTCATAAACTCATTGTGCTGCGGCATCCTTTTAGCGGAGATAACAGTGGAATCATAAATGTCATAACCACTCCCGCTTGGTGTCTGTGCGAATGTACTTGCTGTAAAGAGTAAGAACATCGCTAATAATAATTTGAACTTTTTGCTTGCCATAACTAAATGATTGATAGATTTCTAAATATTCGAGTTGATTAAATGCAAATTTATCGAATGCATATTAGAAACCAAATTTATTTAGCATTAATTTGGGATCCTCAATTTTCATTCTTCAGCTAAATATTGTATATACATTAGGTACATACATCGGGTGCTTTTTGCATTGGTTTAAATTTGTACAAATATTATTCCGAAATCATACCCTTAAAGCGGGCCCCAAACAAATACTTTGATAAGGCTAAAGCCTGCATTATATTGCCACTTTATAAAATGATGAATTTTGTTAAGAAAGTAATAGGCCCCGAACTCGACATTTTTGAGAAAAAGTTTGCAGAAGCGGTACGCAGTAATACGCCCCTGCTTGACAGGATAATGAAATACATTATAAAGCGTAAAGGAAAACAATTAAGGCCCATGTTTGTATTCCTTTGCGCAAGATTAGGAGGGCAGATCAATGAAAGCACCTACCGTGCTGCAGCTTTGGTTGAATTATTACATACCGCTACACTTGTACACGATGATGTTGTTGATGAATCAATGGAACGCCGTGGTTTTTTCTCTATCAATGCTATCTGGAAAAATAAAATTGCTGTATTGGTTGGTGATTACCTATTGTCAAAAGGATTGCTTTTATCAACTACCAATGAAGATTTCGTACACCTGCATATACTTTCAGAAGCTGTTAAAAAAATGAGTGAAGGTGAATTGCTTCAACTGGAAAAATCACGTAAACTAAATCTTGATGAAGACACATATTTTGAAATAATAAAAAATAAAACCGCTTCCTTATTATCCTCTGCCTGCGCTGTTGGTATTTACAGTACCAGCAAAGATGAAATCCTTACGAATGAATTAAAATTATTTGGTGAAAAAGTGGGGATTGCCTTCCAGATAAAAGATGACCTTTTCGATTATGGATTTGATGATGTGGGTAAACCCACAGGTAATGATATAAAAGAAAAAAAATTAACCCTCCCTTTGATCTACACTTTGAATAAATCGGGCAGGGAAACACGCCGAAAATTAATTCATATTGTTAAGAATGAAAATAAGAATCCGGAAAGTGTAAAGTTTGTTATTGATGCCGTAATAAGTGCCGGCGGAATTAATTATGCACAGGACAAAATGAATATATACCGGGACGAAGCTCTTGCGATCTTATTTAAGTTTGAAGCAACCCCTGTAAGAAATGCCCTGGAAGAACTGGTACGTTATACAACAGACAGAAAATATTAATACCCGGTATTAGTGATAAAGATGGAAAAACGTTGGAACATATTGCCATGGGATATTGATAAAGCCGTTGTATTACAAAAAGCGTTGGGCATAAATCAAACTATATGTACAATACTTGTTCAGCGCGGATTGTATGACTTCAATTCATCAAAAGATTTCTTTCGCCCCCGGCTGGATATGTTGCATAACCCCTGGCTGATGAAAGATATGCAGAAAGCTGTTAACAGGATAAACGAAGCTTACATTAAAAAAGAAAAGATACTTGTTTTTGGTGATTATGATGTTGACGGCACAACATCTGTTGCTTCCATGTACCAGTTTCTGTCTGAAATCTTTGATCAATCACTTGTTGATTATTATATACCTCACCGTTACAGGGAAGGTTACGGTGTTAGCAAAGCCGGAATCGATTACGCGGCTTTGAATGGAATGAAACTTATCATATGCCTTGATTGCGGGATAAAATCAACTGAACTTATCATCTATGCGAAAACGTTAGGTATCGATTTTATTGTGTGCGATCACCATTTACCGGATTACATTCTACCTCCTGCAGTAGCGATCCTTAATCCCAAACAGGCAGATTGCAATTATCCTTTTAAAGATCTTTGTGGATGTGGGGTGGGGTTCAAATTAATAACTGCCCTGGCCGAATTTTACTCTGTTGAAAAAGAAAATTATTATTGTTATCTCGATCTGGTAGCCACAGCCATTGCAGCAGATATTGTTCCTATGACAGGAGAAAACAGGGTGCTTGCACATTTTGGATTAAAAAAAATCAATAATGACCCATCACCGGGAATTAAAGCCTTATTACAGCTTGCAGTTGTGCAAAAACCTCTGAATATAACGAATGTTGTTTTTATCGTTGCGCCCAGAATAAATGCAGCAGGGCGTATGGATGATGCAAGAAAAGCAGTGCAGCTTTTTATTGAAAAAGATCCTGATAAAGCTCTTGAATTTGCAAAAATGCTGCATTCTGATAATACAGAAAGAAAAGTTGCTGACAGTACTATTACGGAGGAAGCATTGGCTATTATACTTGCAGACACCAGTCAGTCCGGCAAAAAATCATCAGTAGTTTTCCAGGAACACTGGCATAAGGGTGTGGTTGGCATAGTTGCATCCCGGCTTATAGAACATTACTACAGGCCAACAATAGTTTTAACCCGGAGCGGTGATATTGTTTCAGGCAGTGCAAGAAGTGTATCCGGTTTTAATTTATATGAGGCAATTTATGAATGCAGGGATCACTTACTTGCATATGGGGGACATTTTGCAGCAGCGGGATTATCAATGTTACCGGAAAATGTTGAGGCATTTACAAATCGTTTTGATGAAGTAGTGTCTGCAACAATTGCTGATCATTTACTTGTTCCTGAAATTGTAATAGACACAGAAGTAAGCTTTAAGGAAATTAAAGAACCGTTCTTCAATATTATTGAACAAATGGAACCTTTTGGGCCGGGAAATATGCGCCCGGTTTTTATAACAAAAAACGTAGCAAACACAGGATATTCAAAGATTTTAAAAGATCAGCATGTTAAATTTATTATTAAAAATGATAACATAATACTTAATGGAATTGGATTTAATATGGCAGATAAATTCCCTATGCTTATCTCCGGTAAGCCCCTGGATATGGTTTATACCATTGATAAGAATGAGTGGAATGGCAACATAAACATTCAATTAAAAATTATTGATTTAAGATTTAGTGATGCATATTAATTTATTCATTCACCTGGAGATAAAAAAAATAAATAATCACTAAACGTACATGCAGTCAATAAGGCTTATAAGATATTTTTTTTACCTCCTTACTAATTGGAACCTTAATGTTGCATTCCATATACTTAAAAAAGAAATAAGAGGAGAAAAGAAATACGGAATTTTCTCAACAGGTTCAGATGATCTGGATAAACTGAGGGATAAAGGCATTGATTTAAGCCATGCAACAATCTATATGCCTGCCAGCTATGACATCCTGGAAGATATATTTACACACCTGAAACAAAACACGATCCACCATTTATTAGATATTGGGTGCGGTAAAGGGAGGGTATTGTGTGTTGCAGCATATCATGGAGTAAAAAAACTTACAGGAATTGATCTGTCAAAAGAATTTTGTACAGACTCTGTTAGAAATCTGGAAAAAATTAAACAAACCTTACCTGATGTTGAGTATGTCGTTAAAAACACAGATGCGTTTTATTTTGATATACCAGATGATGCTGATTACATTTTTTTCTTTAATCCTTTTGATGAAATTATAATGAGCGGAGTGATAAAAAATATAAAAAATAGTATAGGAATAAATCCAAGAAAAATTACAATAATATATTTAAACCCAATACATAAAAATCTTTTTTTAAATACCGGTTTTGTTCAGACCTATTCAGTAAAAAAATTAAAATACCTCGAAGGTTGTATCATGGTTAAAGAATAAAAGAACAATCATAGCCAATGCCAGTTAATAAACAACCTGAATTTTATCATAATTGTAAAAAATAAGATCAATTAAACTTATCAATGATTTTCCAATAGATCTACGCTCCTGTTAATGAACAGGGTAAGTCTGTTACCACTCAATAAACCCTGCGATAATAAAGCCAGGTCTGCAAGATTTCTTACCATTTTTTCCTGCTTTTCTTTTTCATTCATGACAAGTATATCTTTAAAAATAGGGTGGTTTCCATTAACAGTAAGATTCACTTCGTCGGGCATTGATGCATACCAGCTTGCCATGCCGCCACCCGCCGCAGCCATGTCTTTCATTCTCCGCATCTGTTCAGGGCGCGTTGCAATTACAGGTGGAGATTCTTTGCTGAGCCCTTTTACTTCTACATTTAAATGCAAGCCTTCCTGATCGTGTGTAAATAACTCCTTTAACTTCTCAGTATCTTCCTTTGATAAAACACTCTCTGTATTTTCGAGTTTATCTATGAGATTATCAGTAATATCTGCATCTACACGATTAAAATGAATGTTTTCCCATTTCATTTCTACTGTATTAATAAAGGCAGCATCAACAAGTGTTTCCATCTTAATAATGATAAACCCTTTCGCAATTGCCTGTTGAATATAAGCATCCTGCTGAACAGGATTTGTTGTATATAATATTACCTGTTTGCCTTCTTTATTTTTTTGTATTACTTCGGTTGCTAATTTATATTCTTCAAGGGTATAAAATTTACCCGTGGTATCTTCCATTATAAAAAACTTGTTAGCCTTTTCGAGGAATTTATCCTCCGTCATCATTCCATATTTTACAAAAAGCCCCAGGCTTTCCCATTTTTCTTCGAAAGACTTCCTGTCTGCACCAAAATTTTCGTCCAGCTTATCCGCAACTTTTTTTGTGATGTGCGCATTTATTTTTTTAACATTAGGATCACCCTGCAAATAACTTCGGCTAACGTTTAACGGTATGTCCGGGGAATCAATTACTCCATGCAGCAGCATCAGGAATTCCGGCACAATATCTTTTACTTCATCAGTTACAAAAACCTGGTTGCTGTATAACTGAATTTTATTCTTTTGAATTTCATAGCTCTGCTTAATTTTTGGAAAATATAAAATACCGGTCAGGTTAAATGGATAATCAACATTCAGATGTATCCAGAATAAAGGTGGCTCGCTAAATGGATAAAGCTCTTTATAAAAATTGGTATAATCTTCCGCACTCAGTTCCGATGGCTTTTTAATCCAGGCAGGTGAATGATTATTTATTTGCTTATCCTCAAAGAAAATAGGAACTGGTAAAAATTTACAAAACTTTTCAAGTACAGAACTTATCCTGGAAGGTTCTAAAAATTCCTGGCTTTCTTCATTCAGGTGTAATATTACAGACGTACCTCTTTCTGTGGTTTCTGTTTCTTCCAGGGTAAATTCAGGGCTGCCATCACATTCCCAGCGTACTGCAGATTCTGTCTCTTTATAACTTTTTGAAATGACAACTACTTTATCACTTACCATAAAAGAACTATAAAAACCAAGGCCAAAATGTCCGATTATATTTGATTCATTCTGACCTTTGTATTTTTCAAGAAATTCTTCGGCACCACTGAATGCTACCTGGTTTAAATATTTATCAATCTCTTCGCCTGTCATCCCAACTCCATGGTCCCTGATAGTAAGGGTCTTGTTTTCTTTATCGATACTTACAGATATTTTAAGCTCCCCCAATTCTCCTTTAGCTTCATTAATAGATGAAAGAGTCCGGATCTTTTGTGTGGCATCAACCGCATTGCTTATCAATTCCCTGATAAATATATCGTGCTCACTGTATAAGAATTTTTTAATAATAGGGAAAATATTCTCTGTTGATACCCGTATGTTTCCTTTTTGCATAAAAAATTTTGTATTTATTTTTAAACTATCAAATCTGGTACCATCCCCCGGGAACGGTAAAACTGTCAGTCATTTAAATATATATATCCTTCAAATTATATAAATGAAAATATGATTTTTTATAAATTGTATGTGAACATAAGGAAATGTTAGTAAATACAATGGCCAACAAAATCCAGTCAAATATTTTAAACATACATTCGCTCACCAACAAAAGAACTGTATGAAAAAAATTTACTTATTTATTATTATACTTAATATTTCAATTTGTGTTCAATCCCAGGTAGTGATAAATGAAATATCTGGAGGTGGAGGTAACAACGGTTCTACTTTTAAACAGGATTTTATTGAACTTTATAATAATGGTAATACTGCTGTCGATATTTCTGGCTGGTCAGTACAATATGCAAGTTCTGCGGGTACTACCTGGGCTAAAACAAACCTTACGGGTTTTATTCCTGCTAAAAGCTATTATTTAATTCAACAGGCAACTGGTGCCGGTGGTACAACCGATATTCCTGCACCAGATGTAACAGGAATTATCACTATGAGCAGTACTTCAGGTAAATTAGCATTGGTAAATAATCAAACCTTGCTTACCGGGACCTGTCCAACCGGGTTAGAAATAATTGACTTTGTAGGTTTTGGCGCTGCAGCCAATTGTTTTGAAGGAACAGGCCCCACTCCTGCTCCATCAAATTCCAATTCAATTCAAAGAGTATTTAACGCTGGTACTGCACAGGATACTCAAAACAATAATATAGATTTTACTGCTGGTGCACCAACAGCTACAAATTCCGGAAGTGTAATCGATATTACTCCACCTGCAATAACAACCTTTTCTCCTGCTAACGGAGCAATAAATGTTGGAGTATCAATATCAGTGATTGTTACTTTTAATGAAGCAATTTTAAAAGGTGCTGCAGGTTTAATAACTGTAAAAAAAGTTTCTGATAATTCGGTTATACAATCAATTGACATAACCACTTCTGCCGTAACTGTATCAGGAAACACTATTTCTTTTGATTTAACGGGATTAAATCTTAATACAGCTTATTATATTGAAATAACGGCAGCAGCTTTTAAGGATCTTGCAAATAATAATTTTGGGGGAATATCCGGAAGTAATATATGGAACTTTACTACCGGCACAGGAACATCAGAGGGAATCCTGGGAACTACATATACCTTCGGAACTTGTAATGGAAGTTTACCGGATGGGTTTACAAATTATAGTACTATCGGCACACAGGTTTGGGCCTGTACTACTTTTGGACATGATGTAACCAATCCTACAATAAGCGCACCTAACGGAGTTCAGATCAATGGTTTCAGTAATGGAACAAATGTCCCTAACGAGGATTGGCTGATCTCTCCTTCTTATGATCTTACTGCTACAAATTTTCCACTTCTTTCATTCTGGAGCAGAACCGCTTTTAATGGCCTTCCCCTGAAATTAATGGTTTCTACAAATTATACAAGTGGTGATCCGGGTTTGGCCACATGGACTACTATAAATGGAAAATTCCCAAACCAGGCATCGGATATATGGACTTTATCTGCCAATATAAATCTGAGTGCTTATAAAACAACAAATGTTCACATTGCTTTTGTATATTATTCCTCAGATGATGATGGTGCAAGATGGACTCTGGATGATATTCTCATTCAAAATTCCCTAACGGCTCCGCCTCCGGTCATATCAATTAGTACAACTGATTTACAGTTTGGTTATGTTGCTGTTCCGTCAGCGAGTGTGAAAACATTTACGTTTACCGGCAATGATTTAACTGCAGGTATAACGGTTACGGCTACAAGTAGTTTTACCTTATCGAAAGATAATATTAATTTTTCACCATCACTTTCGTTTACATTAATTGAAGCAAATAACGATACAAATACTGTTTTTGTACGTTTTATGCCCACTGTTAATAATCAGGATTTTACCGGCACTGCTACTTTAGAAACGACAGGTGCTGCTGATACAATTATTACATTAAAAGGAACGAGCATTGATCCTGTTAATACACTGGAGGTAGTTAACTGGAATATAGAATGGTTTGGAAGCACCGCATTAGGACCCTCAAATGATGCTCAGCAGGAATCAAATGTAATAACAGTTTTAGATAATATTGGTGCAGATATCTATGGATTACTGGAAGTTGTCAGCGAGTCAAGCCTTATAAACGTGGTGAACCAGTTACCAGGCTATGCGTACGTATTATCTAATTACGGGGCACATACCAATACATCTGTAAATCCCCCCTCTGCTCTCGCCGATGCTCAGAAATTTGCTTTTGTTTATAAGACCTCTATTTTCAGCAACGTAATTGCCACAGCATTGTTATCGCAGGGAATTAACAGTGCTGCTGATATCACAAATCCTGCTTACAATTATTTTGCCAGTGGACGGTTCCCCTTCATGATGAAAGCGGATGTTACATTAAATGGAATAACCAAGACAATAAGATTTATATTGATACACGGTAAAGCAAATACATCCCCTACAGCTACTTCTTATGCCAGGAGAAAAGCAGGTGCAGATACATTGGCATTTACGTTAAATACTTTATATCCGGATGATAATATTATTCTTCTGGGAGATTTCAATGATGACCTGGATCAGAGTATTACTGCCGGCTTTACCATAACATCTTATTCTGCATTTACAACCGATATGTTACACTTTTTTTCTCCTACCCTTTCATTAAGCCTGGCCGGAAAAAAATCCACAGTAAGTTATAACGATGTCATTGATCACGTTGTAATATCTAATGAATTGCAATGTGGTTATATGAGTGAAAGTGCAAATATTTTAACAGATGTAACAAGTCTTGTTACTAATTATGCTTCATCAACAAGTGATCATTATCCGGTATTTACCCGTTATGCTTTTACATCAGGTACAGAAGCAACAATAAGTTATTCAGGTTCTCCTTATTGTCAGTCAATAATACCAGCAATAGTAAGTTTTACAGGAGCAACTTCAGGAACATTTACTTCCACCACCGGCTTAACAATTAATAATACTACAGGTGAAATAAATACTGCTACAAGCAATCCCGGAACTTATACGGTAACCTATACAGTAAATGCATCATCCTGCCAGCCACTGTTTGCAACAACAACACTTATAACAATTAATAACCCATCTGTTGCCCCCACTGGTGTTACAGCGAGTGTAACTTCATTATGTGAAGCAGGCACTGTTAATTTATCTGTTCAGTCTGCTGCAGGTGCATTAGGAAACGGCGCGGTGTGGAAATGGTATACGGGAATCTGTGGAGGTACATTAATAGGTACAGGTGAATCGCTTACCAATGTGCCGGTTGCAAATACTACAACATATTATGTAAGAGCGGAAGGAACATGCAATATCACCGACTGTTCAAACTTAACAATTTCTGTAAATAACCTGCAATCTTCTGTTATAATTAATGCAGCCCCATACACAAGTTTATTACCCGGGTTATCTACAACTATAACTGCAAGTGTTTCTCCCTCATCTGGCAATAATACATTTGTTTGGTACAGGAACGGGATAGAAGTTCCAGGAATTACAGGCTCTGCGATTAATGCAACAGTAGATGATCTGGGCAGTTATTATGCTAAACTAAATACGGGTAATAATTGTATGGCAATATCAAATACATTATTAATATCTGATTCAGTTTCTGATAAATTATTTATAAGCCCAAACCCAAATAATGGTATTTTTCAGGTGAGATATACCAGTACTATTGGTTCATCAGTTTCACGTACAATAATAATTTATGACAATAAAGGTGCACGGGTATATTCAAAAACATTTTCTGTAATTCGCCCATATAATAATATGGATGTGGATATGCGAAAAAATGGAAGGGGATTGTATTTTATTATTGTAACAGATATTAATGGTAACAAACTTACAGAAGGGAAAGTGAACATATTATAGTAAGTCTTTATTTAAAGAATACCTGATAATAATGGTGCTCTTTCGATATATAATAAACGAGGTTTACCATCAAAAACATTTCGCAACCAGAGATTATCTCAAAAGAAAAAATATAAATAAATTACACAGATTTCTTTCTAAACTTTTTACCGCTTATACTTCTGCATTAACTGAGAGCCATTCGTATTTCCACATTTACCGCCAGTACACAATTATAAATTAATTTTTAAAGGTCACCGTTACATTCGTTATACGAAATTATTCGTTGAATTAAATTATTAATTAAAAAAGTAAAGTCATGAAAACAAAGATCACAGTCACCATCCTGCTAATAACAGCATTTGTTAACAATGTATTGGCCCAGTACTCTTATAAGCCTGAACCTGCCAATACCCTTGATGTAATGAAATCAGCTGTACAGGTGTTAACTCACACAGAAAAATTTTTTGGAACAGATTTAAAAGTTATCCCCGGAAAAGAAAAATTAACCAAAGCTACACCGTATGCCTCTGTTGAAAGTTACATTTCAAGTACGGAAACTTTCTTTGGCGCCGATTTTAGTTATTCTGATAAAGGAGCAATGATTACCAATATTGTTCCTTATTCCCCTGCAGAAAGTTATAATTTTAGAAGAGCTGATATCATTACTGCTATTGGCAGCATCGTGATTAATTCAGAAAACAGTTTTAAGGAGGCTATGGCATCTAATAAACCAGGCGAGTTAGTAAATGTATATTTTACCAGGAAAGGAATACAAAAACAACGCAAGGTAAAGCTGGAGAAAATCACCGTTTACAAGGAAGCAGTTACAAATTAATCCCATATATTATTATTCCGGGGGGCTACACTTCCCGGAATAAATATTTTCTTATTTAGCTGAAGGCAGATAATTTATTCTATTATTTCAACATCTTCCTGCACCATTTCAGATAAATTCATAAAACGAAATAAAATTTTTGCTGTGGTAATTACATCTTTCTGGCAGTAATTTGCTATACGTTTAAGATTGACAGTTCTTTCTGATTCATCCCCTGCCCAGTAAAGTTCACCTACCATACTCCCATCAATATCATCTTTTGGTGAAGGAATACCCATCGTTACTGCCAGCAATTTTAATGACGTATAATTTTTATAATCACCAAACCGCCAGTATTGAAATGTGTCAATAATATTGGTTTCCCATGGCTTCATATTTTGAAAATTCAGGAAACCTGGTAACGCAATACCATTGATGATTATTCTACGGCATAAAAAAGGAATATCAAATTCTTTTATATTATGCCCGGCAAAAAACCATTTATTTTTAAACTCATGAATTTTATGTATGGTTGTAATAAAATCATTCAGTATTTGTTTTTCATCATGGCCATAAAAAGATTTTATACGCATATGAAAGCTTATTCCTTTATTAAAATAACCCAAACTAATGCAAATGATTTTAGAGAACTCTGCCATTACTCCGGCACGTAAGGGATAAAATTCTGCAGCGGTGAGATTTTCCGGAACAGACCTAATTACTTTTTCCTTCCATAAATTTTTCCATTCATCATCCAGTTTATCAAATGATGAATGTTGTGCTGCAGTTTCAATATCAATAATTACCAGGTCTTCCCGTTGAAGGTGTTGCATACATTTTATTATAATACCAAAATACAAATCTCCACTCCATTAAAAATCCCCATAAAGTGTAAATTCAGAGCCACTTAAAATAAAATTCATATTTCAGGATATAACAATCCCTGTTCTTTTGGAACAGGGATTGTTTATTACTATTTTAAATACAGGTTAATCTTCCCCTATTTTCACTTTACCTTTTTGTTTTGCCATAACTTCCTCTGCAATATTATTTGGAGCAGGAGAATAATGACTGAACTCCATTGTAGATGTTGCACGGCCACTGGACAATGAACGCAACTGTGTAACATAACCAAACATTTCACTTAAAGGAACTTTTGCTTTGATCACTTGTACACCATGTTTGCTATCCATGCCTTCCAGCATGCCACGGCGGCGGTTAAGGTCTCCTGTTACATCACCCATGTATTGATCAGGAGTTAACACTTCTACTTTCATGATAGGCTCAAGTAATGTTGGCTTAGCTTTTCGCCCCGCTTCGCGGTAACCCTGCTTGGCACATAATTCAAAAGACATTGCATCTGAATCCACCTGGTGAAATGAGCCATCAAATACACGCACTTTCATACTTTCCATAGGATATCCTGCCAATACACCGGTGGTCATTGCTGTTTCAAAACCTTTTTGTATTGCCGGCACAAATTCTTTTGGAATACTGCCACCAAATAATCCGTTTACAAACTGGAAATTTGATTTTCCTTCCTTTAAAAATTCCACGTCAGCGGGACCAATCTCGAAAACAATGTCTGCAAACTTTCCACGTCCACCCGTCTGCTTTTTAAGTGTCTCACGGTGTTCAATAGACGAATGAAATGCTTCTTTATAAGCTACCTGTGGGGCGCCCTGGTTGATTTCCACTTTAAATTCACGACGCATACGATCAACGATTATCTCAAGGTGTAATTCACCCATTCCGCTTAGAATTGTTTGCCCGGTTTCTTCATCTGTTTTTACACGCAGGGTTGGATCTTCCTCAACCAGTTTTGCAATCGCCATACCCATCTTATCAACGTCTGCCTGTGTTTTCGGTTCTATTGCTACAGAAATTACCGGTTCAGGAAACGTCATGGCTTCCAGTACGATCGGATTATTTTCGTTACATAATGTATCTCCAGTTTTGATGTCTTTAAAACCAACAGCTGCGCCGATATCTCCGGCTTCAATATAATCAACAGGGTTTTGTTTGTTGGCATGCATCTGCATTATACGACTGATACGTTCGTTCTTCCCGGTACGGGTATTTAATACATAGCTACCACTGTCCAGTCTTCCTGAATAAGCACGGAAGAACGCCAAACGGCCTACAAAAGGATCAGTCATGATTTTAAATGCAAGTGCACTAAATGGTTCCTTGGGATCACAATGACGAAGAATTTCTTCACCATTATCAGGATTTGTACCTTTTACTGCTTCAATATCCATGGGTCCCGGTAAATAACGAACGATCGCATCCAACGCAGTTTGTACTCCTTTATTTTTAAAAGAAGAACCACACATCATAGGAATGATGCTGATATCAATCGTTGCTTTACGGATTGCTTCATGAATTTCATCTTCAGTGATTGTATTTGGATCATCAAAGAATTTTTCCAGTAATTTTTCATCATAATCAGCAACAGCCTCAATCAAATGTTGCCTCCATTCATTTACCTCTTCAATCATATCTTCCGGAATAGGTACTTCATTGTATGTCATTCCCTGCCCCGCTTCATCCCAAACCATTCCTTTCATTGTAATAAGATCCACTACCCCTTTGAAATTATCTTCAGCACCAATTGGTAATTGTAAAGGAACGGCTTTGGCACCAAGCATTTCTTTGATCTGTTTTACTACATTCAGAAAATCTGCACCTGCACGATCCATTTTATTAACAAACCCAACACGGGGCACTTTATATTTATTTGCCTGGCGCCATACAGTTTCAGATTGCGGTTCTACTCCGGATACAGCACAGAATAATGCAAGTAATCCATCAAGTACACGCAAAGAACGCTCTACCTCCACCGTAAAATCCACGTGGCCGGGTGTATCAATAATGTTGAATTTATATTGCTTTGTCTCCGGGGTCTTTTTGTTTTGCACCATGGGGAAATTCCAGAAACAAGTTGTAGCCGCACTGGTAATGGTAATACCACGCTCCTGTTCCTGCGCCATCCAGTCCATAGTTGCAGCACCATCATGCACCTCTCCGATCTTATGATTAACCCCTGTGTAATACAGGATACGTTCTGTTGTTGTGGTTTTACCTGCATCAATGTGCGCTGCAATTCCAAAGTTTCTTTGATAACGTAAGTCTGCCATCTTTTATAATTTAAATATTGAATATTAAGTGACCCTGAACTTAAAGGGATACACTTTTAATTTACCTGTTTATATTTTTTGAAACACCTTCCCCGAGGATGAACTTTGTTATAAAGTCAGGGAATGATAATATTATTAATTACTTCTCATAGTATGCTAACCAGTTTTGCGTCATTAGATCAGTGCAAAAGCTTTTAGCGGCGCAAAGATAAGCAATTATAACGGATAGACAATGGGATAGAGCTTTTTATGAACCCTTATAGCAACTATTATTTAAATATCAAACAGTTCTGAAATGTCAATTTGCAATAAGTAGGGTCTTAAAAGTGTTGTTGAAGTAAATGAG
>Ga0136634_10000203_pt1 | contig 29188 bp, 25 predicted proteins | sample AntDrymUQ8332106_2_FD_104654 | JGI IMG/M metagenome (GOLD analysis project Ga0136634, IMG submission 104654) | Polar desert sand microbial communities from Dry Valleys, Antarctica - metaG UQ833 (21.06) | ecosystem: Environmental > Terrestrial > Soil > Desert | place: Antarctica: Dry Valley... | reverse complement strand
GGCGAGCAAGGCCTGGCCGTTCGAGGAAGCACGCAAACTCGTCAGCCGCATCGCGAAGCGCAAGGACGGCGCGGACAAAGTGCTGTTCGCCACTGGCTATGGGCCGTCGGGACTGCCACATATCGGCACCTTCGGCGAGGTCGCGCGCACGGCTATGGTGCGTCAGGCCTTCGAGACGCTAACGGGGCTGCCCACCGAGCTGATCTGTTTCTCCGACGATATGGACGCTTTGCGCAAAGTTCCGGAGAATGTGCCGAATAAGGATCTGCTGGCCGCGCATCTCGGCCGGCCGCTGTCCGCGGTGCCCGACCCGTTCACCAATGAATATCCAAGCTTTGCCGCGCATAACAATGCCAGGCTGCGCGGCTTCCTCGACCGTTTCGGCTTCGAGTATCAGTTCTTCTCGGCAACCGAATGCTACCGCTCCGGCATGATGGATGCCACGCTGCTGCGCATGCTTGACGTATACGACAAGGTTATGGCCATCATCCTGCCGACCTTGGGCGAGGAGCGGCGCAAAACCTATTCGCCTTTCCTGCCGATTAGCGAGCGTACCGGTTTGGTCCTCCAGGTGCCGATGATCGCGCGCGATGTAAAGGCCGGCACCGTCGTTTATCTCGATCCCGATACTGGCGAGGAAGTGGAAACGCCAGTGACCGGCGGGCGGGTGAAGTGCCAGTGGAAAGCGGATTGGGCGCTGCGTTGGACCGCGCTCGGCGTCGATTATGAGATGGCCGGCAAGGACCTGATCGACAGCGTCAACCTATCCTCGAAAATCTGCCGGGCGCTGGGCGGCACGCCGCCGGACGGCTTTATCTATGAGCTGTTTCTCGACGAACGCGGCGAGAAGATTTCCAAGTCGAAGGGTAACGGTCTCACCATCGACGAATGGCTCACCTATGCCACGCCGGAGAGCCTATCCCTGTTCATGTATCAAAAGCCTAAGACGGCAAAACGGCTGCATTTCGATATCATTCCCAAACATGTGGACGAATACCTCGCATTCCTTGCCAAATACGACGAGGACGCCGAAGAAGAGCGCCTGGCAAACCCGGTCTGGCACATCCACGCCGGGAAGCCGCCGCGTATCGCGCTGCCGATCAGCTTTGCCTTGTTGCTCAATCTGGTCAGCGCCTCCAATGCCCAGGACAAGGCCGTGCTCTGGGGCTTCATCCGCCGCTATGCGCCTGGCGCCACGCCGGAAACGCAGCCTGAGCTCGACCGGCTGGTCGGTTATGCGATCGCCTATTTCCATGATTTCGTGAAGCCGGCGAAACAATACCGCCCGCCGAGCGATCAGGAACGCGGAGCAATAGCCGAGCTGCACAGGCGGCTTGGGGACGTGCCGGAGGGCGCGAGCGGTGAGGAAATCCAGGCGATTGTCTATGAAATCGGCAAGGCGCAGGGTTTCGAGCCTTTGCGCAACTGGTTCCAGGCGCTCTATGAGGTGCTGCTCGGGCAATCGCAAGGGCCGCGCTTTGGCTCCTTTGTCGAGCTTTACGGGGTCGAGGAGACCCGGGACATGATCGCCAAGATCATCGGACCGTCAACGCACGGCGCCCCCAGCGATAAGGCCGCGGTCGAGGCATGACCGCCGTGGCGGCCTCGCGGCATAGGGCTGATCTGGCCGTCGGCGATGAGAATTTGGAGGCTGCTACATTCGCAGCCGATCTCCTGGCCTGGTATGACCGGGGCGCCCGGGTTCTGCCCTGGCGGTCGCCGCCCGGCGCTCATGCCGACCCCTATCACGTCTGGCTGTCGGAGATCATGCTTCAGCAGACGACGGTGAAGGCCGTCATCCCATATTACGACAAATTCCTGCGACGATGGCCGAGCGTGACGGCTTTGGCCGCCGCCGATCTCGACGAGGTGATGGCCGTCTGGGCCGGGCTTGGCTATTACTCGCGGGCGCGCAACCTCCACGCCTGCGCGAAGGCGATCGCTGCCGCGCATGGCGGTCAGTTCCCGCACAGCGAGACAAGCCTGCGCGCGCTCCCAGGCATTGGCGCCTATACGGCCGCGGCAATCGCGGCGATCGCCTTCGGCGAACGCGCCACTGCCGTGGACGGCAATGTGGAGCGCGTTGTGGCGCGCCTTTTCGCCGTGGGAGAACCGCTTCCCGCCGCGAAGCCCAAGATCAAGCGCCTAGCAGCGCGTCTGACGCCCCTGCGCCGGCCGGGGGACTTCACCCAGGCCATGATGGATCTCGGCGCCTCGATCTGTTCGCCGCGTTCGCCGTCCTGCCTCGTCTGTCCGGTGCGCGCGCATTGCCTGGGCCATGCGCGCGGGGTCGCTGCGGCGCTGCCCTTCAAGGCAAAAAAGGGCGACAAGCCGCAGCGTTTTGGCGCCGCCTTCCTTGCCATCAGCAGTGAGGGCGCGGTGCTGCTGCGGCGGCGGCCTCCGAAGGGTTTGCTGGGCGGCATGCTGGAGGTTCCCTCGACCGCATGGGGCGCAAGCATGCCGCCCCTAGAACAAGCGCATGCCGATGCTCCGCTGCCGGGGCATTGGCTGCCGGTTTGTGGGTTTGTCCGGCACAGCTTTACGCATTTCGATCTCGATCTGGCGGTTTACCGCGCGGGTAACTTGTCCCGCACAGAGCGGCCGGCCGCTTGCGCCTGGTATCCGCGCGAGGTTTTGCAAGACGAAGCGATCCCCAGCGTCATGCGCAAAGTGCTGAAACACGGTTTAGATCCGCGTTGAGCGTAGCCACCGCCGTTGTTGCGAGGCGTGGAGCAAGCCAAGCCCGCCATGGGCAGGCACCGTGCTTCCGGGTGGGGTTCTTCGCATCGGCTGCGCCGGCGCTCGCAGTGATCAGAAGGCGCGATCCGCTTACCGGCCCTTGCCTGCGCCCGCCTGCTTCAGGAGAGGCTTCCAGCCCTCATCGGCGGCCGTGATGGCCCGGTCATAAACGTCATATCCGGCCATGAGCTCGCGGAACAGCAGCCGGGCCGAGCGCTTCGAGCCTTCTTCGGTGAGATGGATATGATCACTGGCTGCCAGCGGCGGGTCGGTCTGCACCCAGGCATGGATGCCGCAAGTGCCGCCCATCAACTTGGACCAGTCCCAAAAATACGCCTTATGCGCCGCAGCGGCGCGGCGCAGGGCCGTTCGCACCTCATCGAGCCGGAGCGGCGGATGCCAGCGGGCAAGCCGAAGGTCGCCAGCTTCGATACGCTGCGCGTAATTGGCGCGCTCCGGCGGGCTGAGCGCACGACAGGCATCGCTGGCGCGGCCCGAGCCGTTGATGAAATTGGGAAGGCGCGCGACATCGGGCGGACCGATCACCAGAAGCGAAGCTTGCGGCGCGGCTTGCCGTAATTGGCTCAGCACGCTGTTCAGCTTGGCTTCGTAGTCCCGCAGATCGAGCCCGTCATCGAAGCTTTCCTTGGTGCCATAGCCGAGGATGATCAGCTGCGGCGCGATCCGCTTCAGATCGTCGTTCACTTGCCCCGCATGCCAGGATAGCGGCGTCAGGGCCGTCGCTCCGGGCAGGCCGAGATTGATGTAGCGCACGCCAGGCTTTTCATGCCCGATCGTGATCGCGTGCACCGTTACCGGCCCGTCGCCTTTCGGCTTTATCAGAATTTCACGCCCCGGCCTTTCCAGACGCACGCTCTTCCAGCTTTGCGTGGAGCCGCCGCCCGGCACGACTTTGCTATCGCCATCCAGCGCGATGACGGCGCTGCCTTGGCCGGGGCCGCTCTGCAGCGTGACCTCGGCCCAGCCAAACGGGCGGTCCGTGGCGGTCAGCCGCAGCCAGTCCTCGCGGTTTTTGGCGGAGGTTTTTACGCCGGTTAGGCCGTATTGGCCCGGTGCTGCACTGGTGCTCAGCGCCGGCTGCCATTTGCCGCCCTGATCGAACTTCACCCCGCGCGCGAGATAAAGGCCGGGCATCAGCATGCCCCGTCCGGCGCTGCCGAAACGGCTCTGCAGCTGGTCACGCATGTCGCCGGAGAAACGATCGGCGGCGATATGGCTGTCGCCGAGATGCAGGATGGTCACGGGGCTGCCGCGACCGCCGGTTTCGAGAGCGCTCAAGGCGCGGAAAAAGCTGCCCAGGGCAATGGGAGCTGGCGTGTTCGCGATTTCGGCGGTGGCCGCGGCGGAAGAGCCTGCCGCAAGATCGGGCGAAGTGCTGAGGCTTGCCGCGCTGACATTGGCGGCATTCCAGGTCCCCGGCCGGTCAGACTTGGAAGGCGAGGTATTCAGGAAGCCGCTCGCTGCCGCGGCAACGCTGCGCAACTGACTGTCGCTTTTGTCGGAGCGGTTGACACCCGAACCGCCCTCCGCTCCAGCGAAGCCGAGCATTGGGCGCTTGGTGTCCTCGTCCTCGGAATTGCTAAACGGCAGGCAGCCGCCGAGCAGCGCGACCCCCGTGAGAACACCACCAGCCACAACAGCAAGCCGCCAAAGGCGTAATGGACCAGAGTCCGCCTTCTCCCCCAACACGCGAACGACTACTCCCCACGCTACGACGCCACGCTTATATTTTTATGCGCTTATGATTGCTCAGCTTCTTGGCCATTTAAAGTCATCGGCCCGTCCTGGTTTGGGCTTAAGCGCCTGGCCCTTGACCAAAGTTTTGTAGTAGAGCCTTTCCTGCACCGGCAAACGCCGCTCGCCGGAATTGGCGCTCAACTCGTTGATCGGCGACACTGTCGCCAAAGCGGTGACGCCGCTGCTGATATCGCCGACAATCGTCTCCCCCGACGGCGCGTCGCCCGGACGGAAAGACGGCTGGCGCGGCAATTGCGGCTGCACGACCGGCGGTCCCGCCTGCTGCTGCGGAGCCGGCGTTTTCTCCTCCGCAGGCGCATTCGCGGCGGTAGCGGGCGCTTCGCCCGGACCACTCCGTCCGTCTTGATTGGGCTGTGCCCTGCTTGCGGGGTCAGCCTGCGGAACAAGGCGCGACTGTTCCTCGTCGTCTCCAGCGAGCGGAATATTGCGCTCGGCCTTGGCGGCGGCCAAATCGCGCCGGAGCAAAACCTCCACGTAATTGGCGAGCTTGCGGTTGCCTTGCGCGGTGAAGAACGTGCCGTCCGGTTCCCGCAGGCGCTTGTTCTGGCCGCTCAGATCCGGGCCATAAGCGCTAAATGCGCCGAACTGGTCGGTAAATCCGTTCCAGGTGTCGATATATTTCACGCCTGCGACATAGGTTCGCTCACGAAAAATGTCGTTGAGTACGCCCATGGCTTCGCTGGTCTTGGGATTGGACAGCACCGGAAGCCCAACCCAATAGACCGCGACGTTGTTGTCCTTCAGCGTTTTGATGAGCCGGTCGACTTCCCGGCCATAGGCCGTGCGCCAGCCGTCCGTGCCCCAGCGCTGCACGCCATCATTATTGCGGATATTGCGGACATCGTTGAGGCCCATCATGACGACGGCCACATTCATGTTTTGCGACTTGGCGAGCACGTCGGCATCGGCCGCCCAATCGGTCCGGTCCGGCCGCGCCAGACCGGACGAATATTTTGCCGAATTGATGATCTTGACGGTGCCGTCCTTGTCGAAGGCTGCTTCCAAACCGCTCGCCATGCCTTCGGCGAGCCCGTCGCCGATCACATGCACCTGATAGCGGTCGGTCTGCGGAAAAGGCGTTATGAAACTCCGCGAGCCGAAGGAAAAGGCCGGTGCCTGTGCGACAGCAGAATCGGGAATTGCGCAAGGCAAGGCACACCAAAGGAGCAGCGAGGCGAGATATGCGAAAGCTCTCAAGGCGGGGATCGGCTTGTCCTGCGTCATGGCCATGGGAATACCCGCAAATGAAAATATTGCAAGAGGAACGAGTTTACACCGAGACGCCGCCTAGCCCTAGGCTGTGGATAATAGCTTGATTGCGAACAGTTTTAAGGAACGGCCGGCGCGCCGTCTTGCTGCGGGGCGTCGTTTTTTCGGCTTCCTGTTACATGTTCGAACAGCGGCGTGGTGGGATAGCATGTCGGCGTCACGCCTTGGCTTTTCTGATATCGCCCGATCGCTATCCGTGTCTGCGGGCCGAAGAGCCCGTCAGCTTCGCCGCCCAGCAGGCCTTTCTGCTGCAGGCCGCGTTGCAGGCGGCAGATATTTTCCACGGTGAACGCAAAGGCGTCTGGGTTGGCATCTGGCCACGGGGCGTTGAACGTACACGCCGCGTCCGGCGTATCGCAGCCGAGCCGGTCGTGAATAGTGCCGACGAAAAGCGCGTAAAGATCGGACGGATTGTAAGCGCGGAGAGCGTCGAAATTGTCCGTGACAAGGAAAGCGGGACCGGACGTCCCGGCCGGCGTGAGCAGATAGCCGAGTTGATCCATGCCGAGGGACGGCGCGGCTATTTGCGCGCCTCGCTGGATCGGAGCGATGCCGGACTGTTCCACCCAGCGCCCGACGGGCCGCCGATTGCCGCGTCCCTCCAGCGTACAGTCCCAGGCCGTATCGCCTTGCGGCAGGCGCACCTCCTGCCCCCAGCCCCGCTGCTCCGTTTTCCAGCCGCGCTGCTTGAGGATGTTCGCCGTGGTGGCCAGCGCGTCCGGCACGGAGGTCCAAATATTTTTAACGCCGTCCCCATCGCCATCCGCGCCAAACTGTAGGAATTCCTCGGGCATGATTTGCGTGAGGCCCGTGGCGCCGGCCCACGAGCTGCGGAACGCCGCGACCGTCACATGTCCATCCTCGATCATCTTTACCGCGCCGGTGAGCTGCCTGCGGTTCCATGCCCGCCGGTGTTCCAGGCCCGCATAGGCGAGCGAGGCGAGCGCGGTGACCGCATTGTGGTCGAGGCGGGCTTCGCCGAAGCTCGTCTCCCGCGCCCAAAGCGCCATCAACATGGGCACCGGTACACCATAAACGTCTTCGATCTTGAGAATGTGCTGATAGGTGTCGTTTTGCTGCGTGCGCAGATCCGCCAGAACGGCCTGACCCTTCGCGACGATTTGCCGGATGAAGCTTTCAGGGAAGTAGGCCGCCGGTTCGAGGAATTCTCTTTGCGGGACTTTATCGCAGCTATTTGGCAGGCCGTCGCGCTCGGTCCAGGATTGCTGGTTGTCCTCGCCCGGCGTAACGCCGCAGAAGACGCCGGTTTGGCCGCAATCCGGGCTAAGCCCGCTAAAAACGCGGTTGAATGTGGCATCGGAAACCCCGGCCGACGTCATGGCGGGCTTCAGATCGCTGAGCCAAGCCTCGAAGCTCTGCACGGTTTCGGCAGCGCTAGGCACAGGTGACGCGATAAGCAGGGCGATAAAGCCCGCCACGCCCGCGCGCATCGCTTTGCAAGCAGCCGCACCGAACACGCGCCTTCCCCCTCGAAAACCTGACCAACCCTATACGGCTGCAGGAGAGCAAGCCATGATGGCCAAAAACCGGCCAATGCGGCCATGACCAGCGAAGCGGAGATGTTGACACGCTCGCCCACCATCCAAGCTTATGCTGGACGCAGCTTTGGCTTTAGGCCATAAATTTGCGCCGAATGCCCGCACGCGGCAGCCCCGAATCTTCCGGAAAAGCAGGAAATGACGAAACCAATCCGTAAAGCCATTTTCCCCGTGGCCGGGCTTGGCACCCGATTTCTGCCCGCCACGAAGGCAATGCCGAAGGAGATGCTGACGGTCGTCGATCGTCCGGTCATTCAGCATGTCGTCGATGAGGCCCATGAGGGCGGCATCGAGCATCTCATCTTCGTGACGGGCCGCAATAAGGGCGTCATCGAGGACCATTTCGACCGTCCTTTCGAGCTGGAGCATACGCTGCAAGAGCGCAACAAGCTCAAGGAGCTGCGCGACCTCGACGACGTGCTGCCCAAGGCTGGGCAAACCAGCTTTACCCGGCAGCAGGTGCCGCTGGGGCTTGGCCATGCGGTCTGGTGCGCCCGCGACCTGGTGGGCGACGAACCGTTCGCCCTGCTCCTGCCCGACGTGCTGGTGAAAGCCGACGGCAAAAGATGCATGGGCCAGATGATGGACGCCTACCGCAGGCTTTCCTCAAACGGCGAGAAGGTCAACCTTATCGCCGTCGAGGAAGTGCCTGCTGACGAGACCCACGCCTATGGCGTTGTCGGCGTCGATGCGGCCGAGCCCCCGCTTTGGCCCGTCAACGCCATGGTCGAGAAGCCCGCGAAGGGTACCGCGCCGAGCAATCTGATCATCATGGGGCGCTACATCCTGCAACCGGAAATCTTCGAGATCCTTTCCAGCCAGGAACGCGGCGCAGGCAACGAAATCCAGATCACCGACGCGATGAAGACGCTGATGCAGACGCAGCCTTTTTATGCCTACAAATATGCTGGACGCAGCTTCGATTGCGGCTCTAAGCTTGGGTTCCTCGTTGCGAACGCCGCTTTCGCCCTCGACCGCGAGGATTTGGCGCCGCGTTTCGCCGATGAGGTGCAAAAGCTCATTTCCGCCTATTCCGCTGCGGGGCCGAAGAGAGACGCCAACGCCGCTTAATTTGCTATGTTGGCAGTTGTCCAGGCGGGGCCGCATAAACGCCTGCTTGATGCGGGACATAAATGCATTGGCTGACGAAACGCTTTCGCCGAGACCGGGCAGAGGGGGACGATGCTTCAGGACGTGAGACCCTCGCAGGATGCGGCGAACCGTGCGCCCAGGCGCATCGAGCCCGACGCGATTGCTTCCGCGCGTCGGACGCTTGATCTCGAGATCAACGGCCTGACGCTTCTCCGCGCCGCGATCGAGGACGGCTTGGGCGAGGTGTTCGCCAAGGCGGTGGCGATCATCGCGGCTTCGCGCGGCCGGGTCATAGTCACCGGCATGGGCAAGAGCGGCCATGTCGGCCAGAAGATCGCGGCGACACTTGCCTCCACGGGCACGCCCGCTTTCTTCGTGCATCCGGGAGAGGCCAGCCATGGCGATCTCGGCATGATCACGCGCGAGGATGCGATCCTGGCCTTGTCATGGTCCGGCGAGACCGTGGAGATGGCCAGCATCTTGACCTATTCGCGGCGCTTCGGCGTGGTGCTCATCGCGCTCACCTCGCGGCCGGATAGCGCGCTCGGCAAGGCGGCCGATGTGGTGCTGCAACTGCCGGTGGTTCAGGAAGCCTGCCCGCACGGCCTAGCGCCGACGACCTCGACCGCGCTGCAGCTCGCCGCCGGAGATTGCCTCGCCGTGGCGCTGCTGGAAAACCGCGGCTTCAGCGCCGCTGACTTCAAGGTGTTCCATCCCGGCGGGCAGCTTGGCGCCAATCTCAAATATGCCGCCGACCTCATGCATCGCGGCGAAAAGCTGCCGCTTGCACATGTCGACGCCGCCATGGGTCATGCGCTGGTGATCATGACGGAAAAAAGCTTCGGCTGTCTCGGCGTCGTCGATGGTGCGGGGAAATTGATCGGGATCGTCACGGACGGCGATCTGCGCCGCCATATGGGTCCCGATCTGCTGAATGCCGGGGTTGCCGACATCATGAACCGCTCACCCAAGACCATTCCCCCGGACATGCTGGTCAGCGCCGCGCTGGCCATGATGAACAGTCATAAGCAGCCGTTCACCGCGCTGTTCGTGGTCGAGCATGATAGGCCGGTCGGCATCATCCACATCCATGACTTGCTAAGGGCGGGCGTTGCTTGATATTGCCGCGAGATGCCGGCGTGTTTGGTCCTGGGTCAGCTCGCGAAAGAACCGGCCTTGGGAAGACTGGGGCCATTCTCGGCGGCTTCCACGGTTAAAAGCATGCCCTCGGCTTTGTTTACCCGCACCATTTCTCCGGCCGGCATGTCCGGGCCGTTGACCGACCAGACCGTATCGCCCACCTTTATGCGTCCGCGTCCGCCTTCGATGGGGTCGGTCAGCACGAAAGTCTGGCCGATGAGCTGGCGTGACCGCTGATTGAGAAACGGCCTGTCGCTCTTCCTTTCGCGATGCGAGCCCCAGAGCGCCCGGCCTAAAAACAGGGACAGCACCGAGGCCGCGCTGAACGCCACCATGGGCCAGGGATTGGGGATGGGCACGGCGAACAACAGCGCTCCGACAGCGGCGGCGGCAAGGGCAAACCACACCAGAAAGAAGCCGGGCGCATTGATGTCAAGCGCAAACAGAATGGCCGCGAGGATGAGCCATCCCCAGCCATTCTCGCCGGACACCAGGGCGGTCACGATTTCCATGTCTGTCCGCCTCTCGATCAGGAAACGGTGGGAACGGAGCCGGGCGAGCGCGGACGTGGCACCGCGGGCGGCCGGATTTGACCGCCATCCATGGCCTCGGGCACTTTCCCATCGCTACGGCTAAGGCCGCCGAACACTTCCTTGGTGATCTCGGCGATACCGCTAATCGAGCCGATAATGCCGACAGCTTCGACAGGGAGCATCAGAACCTTCTGATTGGGCGCGCTGGCGAGCGCCTTCAGCGCTTCGATATAATTGTTGGCGACGAAATAGTTGATGGCTTGCACGTTGCCTGCCGAGATCGCATCGCTGACGAAGCGCGTGGCGTTGGCCTCGGCTTCGGCGAGCCGCTCGCGCGCCTCTGCGTCGCGGAAGGCGGCTTCCTTCCGGCCCTCGGCTTGCAGCACCTGCGACTGCTTCTGGCCCTCCGCCTCCAGAATGACGGCGCGCCGTTCGCGCTCGGCCTTCATCTGCCGCGCCATTGCCTCGACGATGTCCATGGACGGCCGAATGTCCTTGAGCTCGACGCGCGTGACTTTGACGCCCCACGGATTTGTCGCTTCATCGACGACATGCAGGAGGCGGGTGTTGATCTCGTTACGGTTGGAAAGCGACTCGTCGAGGTCCATCGAGCCCATCACCGTGCGGGTGTTCGTGATGATAAGGTTGAGTATGGCCGTCTCCAGGTCGGCAACCTCATAGGCGGCCTGAGCAGCGTCGAGGACCTGGAAAAACGCTATGGCGTCAACCGTGATCATCGTGTTGTCTTTGGTGATGACTTCCTGGGTGGGCACGTCGATCACGCGCTCCATCATGTTGACCTTGCGGCCGACGCGCTCGATGAAGGGCACGATGATGCCAAGCCCGGGCTGCAGCGTCCGCACGTAACGGCCAAGACGCTCAACGGTGAAATTATAGCCCTGCGGGACGACCTTGCCCGTCGAGATCACCGTCGCGATAATGAGCACCACGAGGGCTAGAACGAATACCGTAAATCCGGACATGTTTTCTCCCGCCCCCGCCGCGCGAGCCAAGCATTAAGTAAAAGTTGGCTCAAAAGGAAGCGGCAAATACGCCAAAGCTGGCTCTGAGCACTATATCCAGCCCTGCAATTCACGCCGGATATGCGCTTCGAGAAAGCTTATGCCCTCTTGGCTATCGTTGAGGCAGGGCAGAGCCGCGAACTGCTCGCCGCCATGCTCGTGAAACGCCTCGCCGCCTTGCATGGCGATTTCCTCTAAAGTTTCAACGCAATCGGCGGCAAATCCGGGCGTCACCACGGCGAGCCGTTTCACGCCCTCATCGGCGAGCCGCTTGATCGTTTGGTCGGTATAGGGTTGTAGCCATTCGGCGCGGCCAAAGCGCGATTGAAAGGTGAGGATAAGCCTTTTGTCGTCCCAGCCAAGCGCCTCGCGCAGAAGGCGCGTGGTTTTGGCGCAATGGCAATGATAGGGGTCGCCTTTTTGGAAATACTCGAGCGGCAGGCCGTGAAAGGAGGCGATAACCACCTCGGGCGCGAAGCTCAGTGCGGCAAGTCCGCGGCGCACCGAGGTCGCGAGCGCCTCGATATAAGGAGGGAAATCGAAATAGGGCGGGGCGATCCGCAAAGTCGGCTGCCAACGCATCGTTTTCAGCGCGTCGAAGGCTTTATCGCAGACCGTGGCGGTCGTCGCGGCCGCGTATTGCGGGTACAGCGGCACCAAAAGGATGCGCTCGCATCCTTGCTGCTGCAAGGCGTGCAGACGAGAGGCGATCGACGGGTTGCCGTAGCGCATTCCCCAATCGAAGACGAGGCGGCGGTTTTGCGTGAAGGCTTCGACAAGCTTTGCGGTCTGACCGCGCGTGATCGTGCGCAGCGGCGATTCATCCAGCTCCTTGTTCCAGATCGCTTTATAGGCCTCGCCGGATGAAAAAGGGCGCTTGCTCAGCACAATGATGTTCAGAATCGCCCACCATACAACCGGATTGATCTCGATCACGCGGCGGTCGGAGAGAAACTCCTTGAGATAGCGGCGCATCGGCCAGTAGCTGGTCGCATCGGGCGTGCCGAGATTGACGATAAGAACCCCGGTCAGCCCGTGCCGTATTTCTGGATGATCGGCCGGAAGAGGCTGCGCATTGCGCATCAGACTGGCGGATGTGCGGATTTCGTTCATGAGTCTTTCTTGGTGGCATGTGGGAGTTTGTTCAAGGCCGTCTCGCGCGCCTCCAAGATTTTGGCAATGCGCGACGTTCGCATGAAGGCCTGATTGAAAGCGAAATAAAAGCCTTTCCAGCCGCCAGTGAAATGCGCGCGAAGAATATAAGACTTGAAGAAGTTAATCGGAAACTCGCTCACCAGGCGCAGTTTGAGCATAGCGCCGCTGTGCTTGGAGGGCAATGAGGCCTGAAATGTGCTGAAGCCGTTCAACTTTTCGATAAACCCGTGCCAGTCCACGATCGGGTAATGCCACAGCGGCGCGTTGAGCTGGGCCGGAGCCACATTGACAAGCTCGACACGGTCAAAGGAGGGGTGCGGCCGGTACGCGCCCACCGCGCGGTGATAAAGCCGCACGACATTGTAGTCGCGGGCAAAGCGCCTCGGCCTGGCATCGCCGGGATAGACCGTGAGAATGTGAATGTTATACGCGCCGGGGCGAGGAGGCTGCGGGTCGAACAGCGCCCGGATCTCCGCCGCCAATTCCGGCGTTACGACTTCGTCGGCGTCGACATTGAGAACCCATCGATGCCGGCATTGCTGTTCGGCGAATTGCTTCTGCTGGCCATAGCCTTCCCAGGCGCGAAAGATGACACGGGCGCGCATGCTTTGTGCGATCGCGACCGTGTTGTCCGTGCTGCCGCTATCCACCACAAGGATGTCATCCGCCAAATCGTTCAAGGCCGCGAGTGTGCGGCCTATGCGCATCTCCTCATCGCGCGTGATGATGAAAACGGAGAGGGGTAGCGTCATGTCTTGCGCCCGGTGCTGCCAGGGCGTCCCCTAGCATGTTGACCGGCTTGCACAAACACGCTTTGCCACAGTGCGAACCTGAATTTCGCCCGTATTTGCGAAGTAGTTAACGCCGGCAAGCTGCGGCGGACGTGCGTTGGCGGGCTCACGAAGCTGGCTAAGATATCGCGGGATGGATTGGAGGAACAAAATGCGTAGCGCAATAAAAATCACGGTGGCGGCTCTAGCCGCCGGGGCGGGAGCGTTGCTGCCCCTAGCCGTGGGGACCGGGTTTGTCGCGCCGGCCGAGGCTCATGATTACAAAAAAGGCAACCTCGTCGTCGATCACCCCTGGGCGCGCCCGACGGCGGAGACGGCGAAAAACGCCGCGGTTTATCTTGAGGTTCGCAACAACAGCGGGCAGACCGACACGTTGATTGGCGCAAAGACCGCCATCACGTCGAAAGTCGAGCTGCACAGCATCGTCAACGAGAACGGCGTCATGAAAATGCGCCTTATGGCCGAAGGTATCGAGATCCCAGCCGGCGGCGCAATTAAGCTGGACACCGGCGGGGCGCACTTCATGCTCATCGGCATCAAGGAGCCGCTGCAAGAAGGAACCCGGCATCCGATTGCGTTCGTATTCAAGAAGGCGGGCGAGATCGCGGCTGAAATCACGATCGAGAAGAAGCCGGCTGCAGCGGGGCCTGCGGGTTCGAGCGCCCATAAAAATCATCATTGAGTGACGCTAAACGAGCAGCACTCTGCGCAGAGTGCTGCTAACCTCTTGTTTTTTATAACGATTGTGGAGGCGGTGCTTGTCGTTGTAGAATACAGGTCGTGTTCGCGTCAACCATTGAGGTGCCCATGGCCGACCAGAATTTCGCTTCGCAGCTGCGGGGATATAGCCTCGCAACGGCCGAAATTCTTTACCGGATGCCAGACCATCCGGGCGTGCTGCAAACCTTTCTCTGGCAAGATTACGACATCGCTCCCCGCTTCCCCCGCCTGCTTTCTTTCCTGGACTATTGGCGGGAAAACATCGAAGGACCGCTTTTCCGCGTCAGGGTCTCGCATAGGAAGCTGATCTCGCCGGCGGAGTTTCGCTTTATCGAGGGCAAGTTTGTGCTGAACTAGGGCGCGCCGGCTGGTCTGTTGCAGTCCCGCTATAGCTTGGGATCGCCGCGCCATTTAGAGGCAACTTGTCATAAAAGTGTAAGGTTGGCCTCGCTAAATGGCGAGGATGATTAAGTATACCAGGCGCGTGACACGGCCTTATGTCCGGGCATTGCAAAGCGGCTATCGCGGGATGCGGCGCTCGCTTCGGGACGATTTTCCCCCTTGGATGGGCGGGGTTGCCGACCCCATTCTCGACCATTTCGACCTCCTATTGGTCGATCATGGCGTTTTCCGCCTCGTTTATCCGAACCGCCACGCCGTCTCTGCCACCGTGTGGCGCTCCAGTCAGCCCGCGCCGCATGAAATCGCTGTGTTTGCCAAGCGCGGCATCCGCACCATCGTCAATCTGCGCGGTGACCGCGATTGCGGCAGCTACCGACTGCAAAGGGCTGCTTGCCGTCGCCATGGTATTCGCCTGGTGGATTTCCCAGCACGATCGCGCGCGGCTCCCGACCGTAGCTTCTTCCATGATGTCAAGACGCTGTTCGAGACCGTCGAATATCCCATGCTCATGCATTGCAAATCCGGCGCGGACCGGGTTGGGCTCATGAGCGTGCTCTATCTGCTGCTGGCGGAAGGCCGCTCGGCCGAGGAGGCAAAGCGCCAGCTTAGCCTTCGCTATGGCCATATCAGGCAGGCCGACACCGGCATACTCGACGCCATCTTCGACGCATACATCCAGCACAATCGCAAGACGCCCAACGGCTTTCTCGATTGGATCGATACGCATTACGACGCCAAAGCCTTGAAGGCGAAATTTTCCGCACGCTCCTGGGGCAACATGCTGGTGGACGGCATCCTCCGCCGCGAATAGTTCAAGACAGCAGCATTGCGCGCAAGGATGTCCCCGCGAGCGCGTCGGCCAAAGCGGCCACGGGATACAGAAACGCCGCCCAAAGGCCAAGCCCGGTTTCAGCCTTGATCAGGTCGGGAAATATCGCGAAGCGGTAATAGGCCCAGGCCGCCAGCACGGGTACGATGACCAGAAGCACCCGCAACACCGCATGGGCGACCATGCGCGGCGCGATCTGGTCGGCAAGCCGATAGGCAAGGCTCTCCCAACTGGAGGGGCCGCCCGAAAATTTCAGCGCATAACGGGCGATATGGCTCGCGGTCGAGGGCTTTCCCTCCGCATTGGTGAAGGCGTTTTTTAGCCCATTCAGGATGAGCTGATAGAGGAAAAGCCGCGCCAGCTTATGCGGGCTGACCCACGTGGATGCCCAAACCGCCAGGACAGGCAAAATTTCGATGATGCCCGTTGCCAGCGTCCAGGTGCCGTAAAGCCCTGCGGCAAGCACGATGGTGGTCACGGCGACGCGCAGCGTTTCCGCGTCGCCGATGAAAGCGGCGGCCAACTCCGCGCAGCCAAACAAAACCGCGACGACCAGAGAGGGGATCACAATCCCTTGCAGGCGCGTTTGTATAACGGCGTCCACCTCGGCCAGCGCCAGACGTTCGGCGACGCCCTCGCCGGCTCTGAGCGCCTCCTGCAGACCTTGGCGCAATTGCTCGAGGGGCTTGATTGCCATGGTGTCCAGCTTGACCTTGCGTTAGAGAAGAGTTCTATCATGAGGGGAGCCCTCGACCCAATGCGAACGGATGAGCGCATCGCACAAGCGCTCCGCGATCCAGGGGATGTCCGGCCGCTGCTTTTAGCCGCGAGCGACCGCGAATTGGCCCCCTTGCATGCGCTTGTGGCTGGCCAGGGCGCCGTCAATGTCGACCGGCTGGCGGCGCGGATCGACCAGCTCATCGCGTCGAGCCTTGTCGATCGGCACGAGCGAGCGCCGCTTTACCGGCTCGCGGCCTGGGCGGCTGAAAGGCTTGGCGCGGGCGCCGCTGGGCACAATCTGGATGAGGCGGATGAGCAGATCGCGGAACTGGCCGGCAGCGCAAGGCTTGACGAGGCGCTGCCCGGCGAACCCGAATTCAGCTACGCGGGCGGCGGGGACAGCCGGCTTTTGCATCTCGCCATTACGCTGGCGCGGCTGCGGAAAAGAAAAACAGGTAAGCTGAGGCGCTGGCGCGGCTTTCTCGATCGCCTTATTTGCGACCAGGGCCCGCGGCGCGGGCGCCTGCCGCAGAAAGAGAAATGGCCTGCGCAAGATCTTGCCGTACCCCAGGCTTACGCCAAGCCGGGCGAGGCGGATACGGCGCTTTGGGAAACGATCAAAGGCGCGGCGGGACGTTTGCCGCTCTCGGTGTGGGAAGACAAATTGCGAGAAGCCCGCAAGGAAATCGGCCGTTTCAATATTATCGTCGCCGGGCGCACCGGTGTCGGCAAGACGACGCTGATCGGGGCCATCTTCGGCAAGGATGTCGGCAATACGTTGATGGGCCGCCCGCGCACCAGAGGGCGTGTTTGGTATCCGGAGCAGCCCGGCGAGGCGGATATCCTGCGCCTATGCGACACGGAAGGGCTGGAAATGGAGCGCTACAAGGAGACGCTCGACGGCCTCAAACGCGAGATCGAGGCGCGGAATTCCTCGCGCGATCCGTTCGACCACATCCATGTGGCCTGGCTGTGCATCGACGAACCCTCGCTCACGATCCAGCCCGGCGAGGAGGCCTTGGTCAAGCTGTTGCAGCGCGAAGGCATTCCCGTCATCGCCGTGCTCACGAAAGCGGGCATGGCGCCGCAATTCAAGGACAAGGTCGCCGAGCTTCTGCCGGCTGTGCATGCGGTCGTCCGGGTGCGCGCGGCGCCGATCATCATCGAGGATCAGGCTTTCGCGCAAATGGGGCTGGATGACTTGCTGCGCGCGACCCAGGCGGCGATACCGGATGCGGTGAAGACAGCATGGCATGTGGCGTCCCGCAATCTCGCCGCGATGCTGGCGCGCGCCCAAACCACGGTGCGCCGTGCCGCCGCCGCCGCCGGGGCCGCCGGCGCGACACCCATTCCGCTTGCCGATGCCGCCGGGGTGTTTGGCGTGCAGGTGGGCATGATCGTGGCCGTCAGCCTGCAGATGGGAGTGCGGCTGAAAAGGTCGGATCTGCAGCCCATGGCGATGACGCTTATCGGCGCGCTTGGTTTGACGGCCGGAGGCCGCTTCATCGCCGGCCAGTTCGCCAAGCTGATCCCGGGCCTGGGGACGGTCGCCGGCTCCGCGCTGACCGGGACCACCGCCGCGGCGATCACCTATGGGTTGGGCCGGGCGTATGTCGAATATCTGCGCGCCTTCTTCCAGGACAATGAACGGATGCCGGATGCGGACGAGCTCGCCTCTGGATTTCGCGCTTTCTGGCGGCGCTGGAACAGCAAAGAGGAAATACTGCCGCCGCAATCGGGAGTGACTTAGACGGCGGCAGATGTTAGACGAAAGTTTAATGCGCAAAGCCGGGTACGAAAAGTGAGCACGCCCCATGCCCAAAAGCATGAAAATCGGCTATGAGGCCTTGGTCGAGGCAGCCCGGCGGGAAATCGAAGAAGTGACCCCGGCGGAATTGCAAGCGGCGCTCGCGGGCGGCGGCGTCAGGGTTGTGGACGTGCGCGACATCCGGGAATTGGAGCGCGAAGGCCGCATTCCGGGCTCGCTGCATTGCCCGCGCGGAATGCTGGAATTCTGGATCGACCCGGCCAGCCCCTACTTCCGCGCTGAATTCGGCGAGCCAAAGCGGTTCATCTTTCATTGCGCTCTGGATTGGCGCTCGGCGCTGGCTACGCAAACCGCTCAGCGGATGGGCCTGGAAAATGTTGCGCATCTGCATGGCGGCTTCAAAGCGTGGAAAGAGATGGGCGGCGCGGTGGAAACTTTGACCAAATCGGCCTAAAGATCGCGCTCCCACCACGAGGATAAGGCGAGGCGCGCGTGCCCAAGATCGTCAGCAGCATTTCGACGGCAAGCGAGGAATTCCGGTCCAACCGGTCCGCCCTCGAGGCGCTCGTCGCCGAGTTGGACGCGCGGCACGCCGAAGCCGCCGAGGGCGGACCGCCAACCGCGCGGGAGCGCCATACGGCGCGCGGGAAGCTTCTTCCTCGCGAGAGAGTCCGCCGCCTGATCGACCCCGGCTCGGCATTCCTTGAATTGTCGCCGCTCGCGGCCCACCAGCTGTACGATGGCGAGGTGCCGGGCGCGGGGCTGATCACCGGGATCGGCCGGGTTTCGGGCCGCGAATGCCTGATCGTGTGCAACGACGCCACGATCAAGGGCGGCACGTATTTTCCCATGACCGTGAAGAAGCATTTGCGCGCGCAGGAGGTTGCCGCGGCGAACAATCTGCCCTGCATTTACCTCGTCGATAGCGGGGGAGCCAATCTGCCCTATCATACCGAGGTGTTCCCCGACCGCGACCATTTCGGGCGCATTTTTTACAATCAAGCGCGCATGTCGGCGGCCGGCATCCCGCAGATCGCGGTGGTGATGGGATCGTGCACCGCTGGCGGTGCCTACGTTCCGGCAATGTCCGACGAGACGGTGATCGTGCGCAACCAGGGCACCATCTTTCTGGGCGGCCCGCCGCTGGTGAAGGCGGCCACCGGGGAGACAGTGACCGCCGAGGAGTTGGGCGGCGCCGATGTGCACGCGCGCAAATCCGGCGTCGCCGACCACTACGCGGAGGATGACGCGCACGCGCTGGCGATCGCCCGCGGCATCGTCTCCCATCTCAACATGCGCAAGGACCCTGGCCTGGTTTTCGCAAAGCCGCGCCCGCCCGCTTACGACATCGACGAACTGTACGGCTTGGTGCCTTCGCGCCTGGCGGTGCAGTACGATGCGCGTGAGGTGATAGCGCGTCTCGTCGATGGCTCCGAGCTCGACGAATTCAAGGCTCTTTACGGGACGACGATCGTGACCGGATTTGCCCATATCGAGGGCATCCCCGTCGGCGTGATCGCCAATAACGGCATTCTTTACTCCGAAGCGGCGCTGAAGGCGGCCCACTTCATCGAGCTGTGCTGCAAGCGGAAAATCCCGCTGCTCTTCCTGCAGAATATTGCCGGCTTTATCGTGGGCCGCGATTATGAGGCCGGCGGTATCGCCAAGGACGGCGCGAAGATGGTCACCGCGGTCGCCTGCGCCAATGTGCCCAAGGTCACCCTCATCATTGGCGGCTCTTACGGTGCCGGAAACTACGCCATGTGCGGGCGCGCTTACGCGCCGCGCTTTCTTTTTACCTGGCCGAACGCGCGCATTTCCGTGATGGGCGGCGAGCAGGCCGCAAGCGTGCTCGCCACGGTGCGGCGCGAGCGCATCGAGGCCGATGGCGGCGCGTGGCCCGGCGCGGAAGAGGAAGCGTTCAAGGCGCCCATACGCGCGCAATATGAAGAGGAGGGCTCGCCCTATTACGCCACGGCAAGACTGTGGGATGATGGCATCATTCCGCCGCTCGCAACACGGCGGGTGCTTGGCTTGGCGTTTTCCGCCGCGCTGAATGCGCCTGTTGCGGACACAGCCTTCGGCGTTTTCCGCATGTAATACCGCCAGCTTGCTGGTCGCATGCGAACGACGATCCGAGATGTTTCTCCGGTGCGGAGCACCCAGATATTGATCACGGCGCAAAAACATGGCAAATTTCGCGCTCAACTTGCCGTTTCATAGCGAAATGCGAGACGGATTTACGGCAATCTACTTAGTTATTTTTCAGGTTCTAACGCTTTTACTAGCCGCGAAGGTCTTTGATTTCGGTGTTGTTTCTGCCGATGCACGTTTTCGGACCGGTGAAAAGGTCTGCCGTGCAAGACCGTCGCGCGCCTTCCGGGAAGGGCAATGGATTTTACTTATAATCCGGGCCTTGTCGCCCTCTCTATTGCCGTCGCCGTTCTAGGCTCGTTCACCGGCCTGGTAATGACAACGGACCTGCGCAGGGTCGGCAGGCTAGAGGCCGCCCTGCGCATCGTCCTGGGCGGATTGGGCGTGGGCGGCGGCATTTGGTCCATGCATTTCATCGCCATGCTGGCCGTGAAGCTGCCTATCAAGCTCAGCTACGACATCCCGGAAACGGTGGCCTCGGCCATCGTTGCCGTCGTTTTCACATCCGTCGCGCTCTGGATCGTGGCTTACAACAAATTCGGTAAGCTGACATTGCCGCTGAGCGCGCTCCTACTTGGAGGGGGGATAGCGAGCATGCATTATCTCGGCATGTCCGCCATTCGCGGCTGCGCCATGCAGTACTCCGGCATCGGCGTCATAATATCCGTGGGCATTGCTGTTCAGGCTTCAGCGGTCGCGCTTTGGTTCGCGTTCAGACAGCGCGGCGTCATCGACACCCTTCTCGGCTCTGTCGCTCTTGGACTTGCGATTGCCTCGATGCACTATGCCGGCATGGAAGCGACCCGCTTTGTGCCGCTGCAAACGGTGTCCGACCTGCGCAATGTGTTCACCGACGCTTATCTCGCCGTCGCCGTCGCCGTGATGCTCTATAGCATATGCGGTGTGTGCATGGTGGTGTTTGCCATTCTCACCTTTGCAAGGCGGCGGCCCGCGCGCCTTTGAACGCGACATTGGTAGGGGGATCAGTTCAGGTTTCGCGGCTGTTTTTCCGGCATGGGAACGTTTGCATTGGCGCCGTCACCCTCGTCCTCAACCAGGAGCTCGGGGCGGTATTCAAAGTGCAGCGTGTCGTAGTGATACCATTTCGCGCCCCAGATGAACCCATGCTTTTCGAAAATCGCCGCGATCTCCCAGGGAATGCGGTTGCGGTATTCGTAAGCGGGTGCGGCGCGGCGGCCGCGCTGCTGCCATTCCCAATAGTCGCCAAGGGCGCTGTTGAGGTCGACGGCAATGCCGAAACCATGAGCGCTTGACCGGCTGGTATTGGCGATGTCGCGGCAGTTGAAGGTCCCAGCTATCGGGCGGAGATATTGCAGGAAATCCGGTGGCAGCGTATCGAGCTCGTCGGAGACGCGCTGCATTTTCTCGGCTACCCCGTTGACCGCCGTGACCTTGATTTTTTTCGCGCCGTTCTTTGGCAGCCAGATAACGTCCACAAGGCGCTTCTGAACCTCGCCCCTGCGGCAATCGCCATACATTTTCATGAAGAATGCGGTGTTGCGGAACCGGCCGGGATCAAAGTCCGGCTCGGGGTTTGAAAGCACGTCGCCGACAGGATAGGGAATCGCGAACTGATCCTCGACATCCGGGCGCTCGAGCCGTTCCTGAAAAGCCTTTTCAACGCCGTCGTCGAACCCCATGCGCGCGCCGTCACGCCAAATGAGATTGTTCTCGTCATGTCCGGTCAGGAAATCCGGATAGGCCGCAACCAATCGCGCCATGAGCTTGTTCGCGCGTGCCTGGTCGGCGGCCGACCGCGTTGGCGTGGGCAAGGGCGTCGCAAGTTCGGCGGGCAGTTCTTCCTTGGGTGCTCTGCGGGACCGTCTTGAGGTTGCCGCGATGTCGAACTCCTGCTCCGACGGCAGCGCGTCCAGGCCAGGTTCGCCGCCGCTCTCTTCAGGCGACTGTTGCGGCGGAGGAGGGGAGAGCTGCGGAAGCCGGGCGGTCTGGCGTGGCACCTCCGCCGGCGCAACCTCGCGCGGCGGGATATCCTTAACGGTGGCCTGCGGTTCTCCGCCCCGGACGAAGGTGAGCACGAGGGCGAGAACAAACACCGCATGTGTCAGCCCCGCCGCGGCGCGATGCATCTTCGCCCGCCAGCGCACGGGCAATTGCAATGTCCTCTTGACGGTTTCCGCAGCTGCTTTGGGCATGGAATTTGGGCTACCCTGCCTGATGTGTCTAAGATTCTCGCAAGCCGCCGGGCTTACGGGAGCAGGCTCGCATCACTTGTAATTAAGTTAAAGGGCGACGCCGTGGATTGTTCCTTATTCGCGAGCAAGTCCGCTGGGCGGGGCCGATATCCCTACAAACATCGCTGTTCGCTAAATTCCACCGTAAGCTTGTGCAGGCTAGCAGCACAACTTCGTCGCGCGATACATTCCGCCGATTTGATCGCCGCGCGCCGCAGCCGCATAAAGCTCTTGAATCGAAGAGCTTTACGGCGACGGCGGGACTGATAAGGTAACGGAGTGTTGAAGGCGGGGGTGACGAAACGCCTTTTGGGGACATGAGGGTGGCTGAATTGGGCGAGCAAGGCGCTTTGGCGGCCGGAGCCGCGGACGCCGAGGCTAACAGCATGGGCGTAAGCAGCGCGCCTCCGATGCTTGCACCGGCCAGCCATTCCGGCTCGCTCGCCGGCAGATCTCCCTCTTTTCACAGCGATGCAACCCGCCCCGTCCCGATTTATGGCGCGCTCGATCTTGGCACAAACAATTGCCGCCTCCTTGTGGCGCGCCCCTCCCGGCGCGGATTCCAGGTTATCGATGCGTTCTCGCGCATTATCCGTCTTGGCGAAGGGGTTAGCACGACGGGCATTCTTTCCGACGTCGCCATGGCGCGCACGATGGAGGCCCTGAAAATTTGCTCCGAGAAGATGGCGCGCCGCGGCGTGGGGCGTTCGCGGCTGATCGCGACCGAAGCGTGCCGCGTGGCCAGGAACGCGCCCGAGTTCATCGAGGCGGTGCGCCGCGAGACCGGTTTGAACATCGAGGTCATTGGCCGCGAGACAGAGGCCAGGCTTGCCGTTGCCGGATGCGCCTCGCTCATCGACCGCAGTTGCGATTGGGTGCTCGTCTTCGACATCGGCGGCGGCTCTTCTGAGTTGATATGGCTCGATCTGCGGCGCCTGCGCGCCGGCAAACGGCAGACGCTCTCGGACCGGATACGCGTGCAAAGCGCCATCGTTGCCTGGACGTCATTGCCGGTCGGCGTGGTCACGCTCGCCGAGGATTTTGGCGGGCGCCATGTGGATGAGGCCGTGTTCGAGACGATGGTCCGCCACGTTCTGTCGCGGCTGGAACCGTTCGAGAAGCGCCATCGCATCGGGCAAAGCGTGGCGCGCGGCAAGACCCATCTTCTGGGGACATCCGGCACGGTGACGACGCTGGCCGGCGTCAATCTCGGCCTCGAGAGCTACAGCCGCAGCAAGGTGGACGGCTGCTGGCTCAGCGCGGATGAAGTGCGTGTCGTTTCCGCTCAGCTTTTGTCGATGAGCTTCGACGCCCGCTCGCAGCAGCCCTGCATCGGGCCGGATCGCGCCGATCTGGTGCTTGGAGGCTGCGCCATTCTCGAAGCCATGCTTCGTCTTTGGCCGTGCACGCGGCTTCGTGTCGCCGACCGGGGCCTGCGCGAGGGCATCCTCGCCAGCCTCATGGCCGAAGACAGCGCGGACCGGCATAGATCCGGCGGAGCGGAGCGGCGGCAGTCCTGATTGTGCTGCCAGCTAGGCCGTGATAGGGCAAGCGATGGCCCCACGCAAATCGGATAAGCAAGGCGGGCGCGGCGGAGAGCGCGCGTTGACAGTGCGGCTGCGTACCGCGAAGGGGCGCCGTATTTCCTCGACGCGGTGGCTGGAGCGCCAGCTCAACGACCCTTACGTGGCGGCCGCCAAGCGCGACGGTTATCGCTCGCGCGCGGCCTACAAGCTGAGCGAGATCGCGGACAAATACGGACTGTTGCATGCTGGCGATGCGGTGGTGGACCTTGGCGCCGCGCCTGGAGGCTGGTCCCAGGTGGCCGCGGAGCGCGTGAAGTCCGCCGACGGACGCGGCGTGGTGGTGGCCATCGACGTTTCCGCGATGGAGGCGATTGCCGGCGTCACGATCCTGCACGCCGATTTCATGGCGGATGACGCGCCCTCCCGGATCGTCGGCGCCCTCGGCGGCAAGATGGCGGATGCCGTGCTCTCCGACATGGCCGCCCCCGCGACCGGCCATCGCCATACCGATCATTTGCGTATCATGGCATTGTGTGAGGCAGCGCTCGCCTTTGCTCATGATATCCTCGCGCCGGGCGGCTGTTTCCTGTGTAAGGCGCTGCAAGGCGGCACCGAACGCCAGCTCCTGGACGCGATGAAACGCAATTTCGCGGTGGTGAGGCATGTGAAGCCGAAAGCGAGCCGGGCGGACTCGGCGGAACTTTATGTGCTCGCCACGGGATTTCGCGGAAGTCGTTGACATCCGCAAAGGCCGCAGCGTGCCGGGCTAGGCAGCGCGAGACCGAAATGATAGAGAAACCCACGATTCGCCGGGACAGGTCATATCAGCGGCCTAATGAAGAGTGCTCAGCGCATGGCTAAACTGAGGCCAGACACAGCATTGACATTCGACGACATTTTGTTGCGGCCCGCGCATTCGGAGGTCCTGCCCACCGCGGTGGACGTGACATCCTGGCTGACGCGCAGCCTGAGGCTGAATATCCCCATTCTCTCCGCCGCGATGGATACCGTCACCGAGGCGCGCCTTGCTATCGCCATGGCGCAGGCCGGCGGCATCGGCGTCATCCACCGCAATCTCGAGCCGGAGGAACAGGCCGAGCACGTCCGTAAGGTCAAGAAATTCGAGTCCGGCATGGTCATCGATCCGGTGATCATTCATCCCACCGCCACGCTGCGCGAAGCGCTCGATCTGATGCGCCGGCATTCGATATCGGGCATTCCCGTTGTGAAGCCGCCAACCAACGGATCGCTGGACGGCAAGCTGGTCGGCATTCTCACCAATCGCGACGTCCGCTTCGCCACGCAGTTCGACCAGCCCGTTTCCGAGCTGATGACGCGCGACAATCTGATCACGACCAAAAAGGGCGTCGGCCGCGAGGAGGCGATGCGGCTGCTGCACCAGCACCGCATCGAAAAGCTGCTCGTCGTGGACGATGACTATCACTGTATCGGCCTCATCACGGTCAAGGACATCGAAAAGGCGCAGCAGCATCCCGATGCGGCCAAGGACGCCGAAGGGCGGTTGCTGGTTGCCGCCGCGACCACTGTCGGCGAGGACGGCTTTGCCCGCACCGAGCACCTCATCGATGCCGGCGTGGATCTGGTCGTCGTGGATACCGCCCACGGGCATTCCACCCGCGTGCTGGAAGCGGTGAACCGCATCAAGCGGCTCTCGAACGCGGTTCAGGTGCTGGCCGGCAATGTGGCGACCGGGGAGGGCGCCAAGGCGCTTATCGACGCTGGCGCGGATGCCATCAAGATCGGCATCGGGCCGGGTTCGATCTGCACGACGCGCATTGTCGCGGGGGTGGGTGTCCCGCAGCTTACCGCCATCATGGAGGCGGCGGAGGAAGCCCACAAAGCCGGCGTGCCGACGATCGCCGATGGCGGCATCAAATATTCCGGCGATCTCGCCAAGGCGCTTGCCGCGGGCGCAAGCTGCGCGATGATCGGCTCGCTGCTCGCGGGAACCGATGAAAGCCCGGGCGAGGTGTATCTCTATCAGGGGCGGTCCTATAAATCCTACCGCGGCATGGGCTCGATCGGGGCCATGGCGCGCGGTTCCGCCGACCGCTATTTCCAGCAAGAGGTGCGTGATACGCTGAAGCTGGTGCCCGAAGGCATCGAGGGGCAGGTGCCCTATAAAGGGCCAGTCGGCAGCGTTCTGCACCAGCTTGTCGGCGGTTTGCGCGCGGCGATGGGGTATACCGGCTCTGCCACCATCGAGGACCTGCACCGCAAAGCCGAATTCATCCAGATCACCAATGCGGGCCTGAGGGAAAGCCACAGTCACGATGTGACCATCACCCGCGAAAGCCCCAATTACCCCACCCACAGCTAAGCGGCATTCGCCGGGAAGACAAGGCAAATGGGCATCGCCATTCTCTACCCGGTTTTCGGGCAGATCATCTTGACGTTCGCGCTGATGATCGGCATGGGCCTGACGCGCAAGGAAGCACTCGATAACCGTGAAGTAACAGTGGACGACATCGCGCTCGACCATTCGCGCTGGCCGGCGCGCCCGCGCAAATTCGCCAATTGCTACGTCAATCAGTTCGAGCTCCCGGTGATCTTCTACGTGCTCTGTCTGATGGCGTTGATGACGCGCAATGGCGATCTGATCATGGTGGTGCTTGCGTGGATCTTCGTCGCCACGCGCCTTGTCCATGCTTACATCCACATCACCGCGAATGTCGTTCTGAGACGTGGCGGCGCTTTCTTTGCCGGGTTTATCGTCGTTGCCATCATGACGGTGCTGATGCTCGTCCGTCTCCTCTTCCCGGCGATTTAGCCGTGCGCGCCGGAGGGCGGCTTTCCGCCGCCATCGACATTCTTGACCAGGTAATCAACCGGCACCGCCCGGCCCCCATGGCGCTGGCCGACTGGGCGCGCGGCCACCGTTTTGCCGGGTCGTCGGATCGTTCCGCCATCGGCACCCTGATCTACGACGCGTTGCGCAAACGCGCATCCCTGGCCTGGCGGATGGGCGAGGAAAGCCCGCGCGCGCTGGCCATCGCCGCAATGCATCACGTATGGGGCGTTTCCGCCGAGGAGATCGCGGCCCTTTGCGACGGGGCCGAGCACGCGCCAGCGCCGCTCAGCGCGGCGGAGAAGGCCGGTCTTGCGCGCGATGCCATCGACGCGGCCGCACCGGGTTGGATGGCAGCCGACATTCCGGAATGGCTTTATCCAGCCTTCGCGCAAAGTTTCGGCGAGAATGCCGTCGCGGAAGGCCAAGCCCTCGCCGAGCGCGCGCCCATCGATCTGCGCGTAAACACGCTGAAATCGGACCGCCCGCGCGTGCTGAACGCGCTGAGCGCATACGCGGCCGCGCCGACGCCTTACTCGCCATGGGGCGTGCGCATAGCCCCGCCTGGGCCGCAGCAAAAGAACCCCAATGTCGAGGCCGAGGCGGCCCACGGCAAAGGCTGGTTCGAGGTCCAGGACGAGGCATCGCAAATCGCGGTGCTGCTCGCAGGTATCGGGCCGCGCCAGCAAGTGCTCGATCTGTGCGCCGGTTCGGGCGGCAAAACGCTCGCCATGGCTGGCCTGATGCAGAATACCGGCCAGATTCACGCTTACGACGCGGATAAAGCACGGCTGCGGCCCATTTTCGAGCGGCTGAAACGCGCAGGCGCCCGCAATGTGCAAGTCATGCCGGCGCGGGACGAGAATGCGCTGGCCGCGCTTGCCGGCCGCATGGACGTGGTGCTCGTCGATGCGCCTTGTTCGGGCTCGGGCGTATGGCGGCGCCGGCCCGATGCGAAATGGCGCTTGACGCCGGAAGCGCTGGCGGCCCGTGTCGCCGAGCAGCGCGCGGTTTTGCTGCTGGCCGCGCCTTTGCTGAAAGCGGGAGGAACGCTCATTTACGCGACATGCTCGGTGCTCCCTCAAGAAAATCAGGAGCAGACGCAGTGGTTGTTGCAATCCGCGCCTGGATTTTCTGCGCTAGACTACCGCACACAGTGGAAAACCTCCGATCGCGATCCGCCGGCGGGACAGGACTCGGGACCCGCTCTGCAGTTGACGCCGCGGCAACACGCAACCGATGGATTCTACGTCAGTGTGCTGCAGCGGCAAGCCTGAGCGCGGCAGCGCGGCCGCGAATGAGAAGCCTAGCGTAAATTCTTCTATAACAGCCCAAATCTCGCCTCTGTACCTGTGTCGGTTGGCTTGCGCTTGGCTGGGAATACAGCTATTCGGTATTTTCAACTGGCCTGTTATCTGAGTTAAGATTTTGTTACAAAAGCAGCCTATCATCCGCGCCGTCCATGCCACGCCTCGGCAGCTCCTGCGACAGACGGGCACAATCAAACAGAGAGTATATTATGAGCGTGATTAGAACACTTCTCGGCATCGTCGTTCTATTGGCGATGATCGTGGTCGGTTACTGGCTGTATGCCACCTACACCGTCGCTTCGGCGAACGATGCGATGTGGATAGAAGTCAACAGCCGCATGCCCGATCCCTTGCGCAAATGGTCTTGCGCCGAGGTGCGCGCGCGTGTCGGCGGCTCCGCGTCGGCGGCGCCCGTGGGCTGCCTTGACGCTTGGCGGTAAGGCAGGGTTCAGCGGGGGCGAATGGGCGGACCGTGCGAGCGCCCACCCGCCTCCGTGCCTGCTTTGCAAGGCGTAAGATGACGCCTTGACGCGTGTCGCGCGGGGTGTTTTACCGGCGCTCATGACCGACACCGTCCTGATTATCGATTTCGGCAGCCAGGTTACCCAGCTTATCGCGCGCCGTGTGCGCGAAGCCGGCGTTTATTCGGAAGTTGTCGCTTTCCAGCGCGCGGGCGAAGCTTACGAACGGCTAAAGCCGAAAGCCGTGATTTTGTCCGGCGGCCCGGCCAGCGTTCATGAGACCGGCACGCCCCGCGCGCCCGATGCGATCTTCCAGGCGGGTATTCCCGTGCTCGGCATCTGCTATGGTCAGATGACCATGGCAGCCCAGCTCGGCGGCCAGACCGAGCCCGCCGATCACCGCGAATTCGGCCGCGCGCTGGTCGAGGTGGTGAAGGATAGCCCCATTTTCGAGAGTATTTGGGAAAAGGGCGCTCAGTATCAGGTTTGGATGAGCCATGGCGACCGGGTCATACAGCTGGCGCCAGGCTTCGAGGTTTTAGGGGCTTCCGCCAACGCGCCCTTCGCGGTCGCAGCCGACGAAAAACGCCGCTTCTACTCCTTCATGTTCCACCCGGAAGTCGTCCACACACCGGACGGCGCGAAGCTGCTGTCCAATTTCGTCCATAAGATCGCCGGCTGTGCCGCGGACTGGACCATGGGACAGTTCCGCGATAGCGCGGTCGGCAGGATTCGCGGCCAAGTCAGCGCGGCGCGCGTGATCTGCGGTTTGTCGGGCGGCGTCGATTCGGCGGTGGCCGCGGTTCTCATCCATGAAGCCATCCGCGATCAGCTCACCTGCATCTTCGTCGATCATGGTTTGCTGCGCCAAAGCGAGGCCGAGCAGGTCGTTACGCTGTTCCGCGAGACCTATAACATTCCGCTCGTTCATGTCGAGGCGTCGGAGCGTTTTTTGCACGCGCTACAGGGCGTCACGGATCCGGAAGAGAAGCGCAAGACGATCGGAAGATTGTTCATCGATGTGTTCGATGAGGAGGCTGCAAAGCTGGGCGGCGCCGATTTTCTCGCGCAAGGCACGCTCTATCCCGACGTGATCGAAAGCGTGTCCTTCAGCGGCGGGCCATCCGTCACCATCAAATCGCACCATAATGTCGGCGGCCTTCCGCAGCGGATGAAGCTGAAGCTGCTTGAGCCGCT
>Ga0136634_10000201_pt1 | contig 29240 bp, 21 predicted proteins | sample AntDrymUQ8332106_2_FD_104654 | JGI IMG/M metagenome (GOLD analysis project Ga0136634, IMG submission 104654) | Polar desert sand microbial communities from Dry Valleys, Antarctica - metaG UQ833 (21.06) | ecosystem: Environmental > Terrestrial > Soil > Desert | place: Antarctica: Dry Valley... | reverse complement strand
CCAGCTACTCGGACAAGACTGGCAAGGCGTTGCTGACCGCGGTCGCGCAGGCCACGAAACTGGCCGGGTTCACCGCGGCCGACATAGGCCGACACGCGCTCGCCCAGCGCTACTACATCCAGGCGCTGGACCTGGCAATGGCCGCCGGTGACCGGCAATACGCCGCCACCGTGCTCGGCGAGATGAGCCGTATGACATGGCATATCGGCAGGAACGCGCTCACCGAGCACGACCGACTCCAGCACGGACGCCAGACAGTGGCCATGGCCCGAGCCGGTCTGGCCGTCTCCGAGGGCACGGCCACCCCAGCGCTGACCGCCGCGCTGCACGCGCTGGAAGCAGGCGGTTTCGCCCTGCTCGGCGACACCCGCGAGGCGCGCCGCGCGATGCTGGCGGCCCAGCGGTCCTACGAGTCGATGTGCCCGGACGAGGAGCCGCAGTGGCTGGGTCTGTACACCGAAGCCGCGTTCGCCGCGGACCTGGGCAAGTGCCTCAGCGACCTCGGTGCGGCCGAGCACGCCATCAAGCAGAGCACCCTCGCGGTGAACGACTACGAGCCCTGGCGGATCCGCGCCCGCTGCTTCGCCCAGACCGACCTCGCCGGCGCCCACCTCATCAACCGCGACTTCGAGCAGGCCGCCGCATCGGGTCGGGACGCACTGCGCTCCGCCGCCGACGTCCACTCCACCCGCACCCTCGACCGGCTCCGCACCCTGCAACACCAGATCCGACCCCTGCGCACCAACTCCCCACACCTCCGCGAACTGGACGAACGGATCATGACCATGCTCAACCGCACCGACGCCCACCGAGACCAGAAGCCCACCTGACCGAGCACGGCGTCGTGATGCACCAGCGAGTCCCTGCTCCGACACGGCGAGTCCCACGTTGCGACACGGCGAGTTCCTCGCTTCTTACGTGACGTGCGACGGGGAACTCACCGTGCTGGAACGGGGAACTCGCCGGGGTGGGATGGGGGACTCGCGGGGAGGGGCAGGGCTCAACCCGCGTCGGCGTGGAGTCTGCGTGGTTCGGACAGCACCTGGGCGGCAGCTGACCGGTCGCCCAGTCGCTCGCCGACGGTGGCTCGGGCCAGCTCGGCAGGCAGGGCCGCGGAGAACTTGAGGCCGGTGACCGCGCGCGCGTCGGCTCCCGGAGTGGTGATCGCGGTCCGGTCGATCCCGGTGAGCGCGGCGGCGACGTCGGACAGGTCGCTGCCGTGGCGAAGGCGTAGGACCTGGTCACCGATCCGCTGGCGCGGGTCGACGAGCTCGCGCAGCGTCGCCTGCAACGTCCGGTTGGCCGCCGACCCGGCCCACGTCCACCAGTGGACGTCGCCGGCACCGCTGCGACACAGGACGGTCCCGCCGTCGGTGACGTGGCCGATGTGGTGCCCGCGGAGCTCGTCGAGCCCGGTGGTCGCGCGCCGCGACTGCCGCACCCCGGGCGGATCGGCGCCCAGCAGCACCTCGCGCATCCCGCGGGTGACGGCGAACGAGAGCCCGCCGCCCGCGCCGTTCCAGGTCGCCCGCCCCGGAAGGTCGGTGGCCTCGACGAGGCAGCGGCGCCGCTTCCAGTCGACGGAGGTCACCAGCCAGGCGCGGCCGGCGAGCAGCAGGACGCGGGCGCCGCCGCCGGTGTCAGCCAGGAGGACGTCGTCGCCGACCGTGCCGATCTCGTCGCGACCCGCGAGCACGACGAACTCCGGCGCGGCGGTGAACACCGCCATCAGGTCCGAGAAGTGCCGGCGCCCGAACCGTCGTTCCGCCTCGGGACCGATGAACGCCAGGTCACCGTCGGTCTCGAAGAAGCCCTCGGCGACGAGGTGCGCCAGGATCTCGGCGCCGTCGGCCGCCATCGGGGCGAGCCCGTGCCACCACTGCGGCCAAGTCCGGCGGCCGAGCGTGTTCTGCTGCAGGGCGAGCGCCAGCAGCTGCTGGGCGACGATGTGTCGCGGCGAGGGCGGTGGAACCACCGGCTCGACCCAGCCCTGCGACCAGCGCAGCAACAGGCCAGCGGCATGCAACAACTGATCATGATCGAGCGTGAGGAACAGGCAGTTGCGCAGGCTGTCAGCTCGGCGGCCGGTCCGGCCGAGCCGCTGCAGGAACGAGGCGACCGTCCGCGGCGCGCCGATCTGGATCACGCGGTCGAGATCGCCGACGTCGATGCCGAGCTCGAGGGTGGAGGTCGCGACGATCACACAGTCGCGCGCCTGCGCGAACGCCTCCTCGGACCGCCGCCGTTCGGTGGCCGACAGCGACGAGTGCGAGAGATAGGTGTCCACCTCGCGCAACCGCAGCGCCGCGCCCAGCTCCTCGGCGCGCCGCCTGCTGTCGACGAACACCAGCCGCTTCTCGCCGCGGTGCAGCGTGCTGATGACGGTGGCCGCCCCGGCCACCGAGCCGACGTGGTCGAGCTGCACGTCGCTCGTCGCAGCGCCCGCCGCAGGTGCCACCACCGCGCGCGGACGGCCGGTGGCGGCACCCTGGAGCCATCCGAGCAGCTCATCGGGGTTGCCGACGGTCGCCGACAGACCGATCCGTTGCAGCGGACGCCCGGCCAGCTCGGCGAGCCGTTCCAGCACGTGCAGCAGGTGCCAGCCCCGGTCGTCCCCGGCGAACGCGTGCACCTCGTCGACGACGACCACCCGGACGTCGGCGAAGGCCCGGCTGCTGTCCACCGATACGGACACCAGCATCGACTCCAGCGACTCCGGGGTCGTGAGCAGCACGTCGGGTCGTTCCCGCAGGATCCGGCGGCGTGCACCCGGCCCGGTGTCGCCGTGCCATAAGGCTGCCGAGCGGCCGACCCAGCCGGCGTAGTCGTGCAGGCGCGGTGCCAGGTTGTTCAGCAGCGCCCGCAGCGGGCAGACATACAGCACCGAGGTGCCCGCCCACCCCTCGGTGGCCATGCGGCTGAGCAGCGGGAACGCGGCGGCCTCGGTCTTGCCGCCCGCGGTGGGCGCGAGCAGGAGGCAGTCCACCCCGTCGAGCACCGGGACGACCGCGGCGTCCTGCAGGGGGCGCAGGTCCGGCCACTGCAGGGTGTTGACCACGTGATGCTGGATCACCGGGTGCAGGCGGGCGAACGCGGGCTCCGGCACCGGCTCAGACCTCGAGGTCGATGTCGTCGAGGCCGGGGGGATCGAGGTGGGCGGCCGCCTGGCGCTCGACGTCGGTGAGCTCGCCGGCGGAGACCGTGAGCCCGTAGTCGCGGCGGGGGTCGAAGTCGGGGTACTGGTCGACGCGGTCGAGGACGTCACCGACGAGCTTGCGCAGGAACAGCCGCGGCGCCACACCGACCTTGCCTCCGAGACCACCGGCGACGGCACCCGCGAGCGTGGCGAGGTAGTCGTCGTCCACCAGGTCCCGCACCCGCTGCGGCGCGTCCGCACCTGCGGCGTAGAGGTCCCGGACGCGGCCGCCGAGCTCGACGAGCCGCGCCGCGTCGAAGCCGACCAGCCGCACCTGGGGCGCGCGCGGGTTGTCGAAGCGGGGATCGGTGGAGAAGTCGGTGTGCAGCCGCTGCGCCAGCGGCGGGAGCAGGGCGATCCCCTGCCGTCCCTCGTAGAACGCGGGCGTCCCGGTGATCACCAGGTAGAGCCCGGGGAACCGGCCGCCGTCGAGCTCGTCGAGCAGCTGGCGCAGCGCGTTGAGCGCCTTGGTTCGGGCGTCGCTGCGCACCCGCTGCAGTGTCTCCACCTCGTCGAGCACCAGGACGAGACCGGGGTGGCCGGCGTCGCGGAGCACGGTGAGCAGGCCCTGCAGGAACCCGAGCGCGAGGAAGTGATCGAGGTCGCCGCGCAGCCCGGCTGAGCGGCGCGCCGCGGCGGCGACGTGCGGCTGGCCGGCGAGCCAGGCCGCGAGCCCCTCGGCGACGTCGGTGGCCCCGTCGGCGAGCGCGCGCCGGTAGCCGCGCAGGCCCGCCGCGTAGCCGGGTGTGGTCCGCGCGAGCGTCGTCAGTCGCTGCTCCAGGAGGGTGTCGACCGCCGAGCCGAGCGCGTCGGCGTCCTCGGGTGACACCAGGCCTTCGGCGAGGACGTCCTCCTCCAGGGCGTACAACCACGAGTCGAGCACCGGCCGGAACGCGCTCGGGGCGTCCGTGGCCGTGGCCAGCCGCTCGCACAGCCGCCGGTAGACCGTCTCCAGGCGATGCAGCGGCGTCTCGGTCTCCGAGATCTGCACCTCGGCGGTGGCCATGCCCGAGCTCTTGGCCCGCTCCCCCAGCCACCGCGCCACGAACGTCTTGCCCGAGCCGTACTCGCCGCGGATGGCGGTGAAGGCCGCGGCGCCGGTCCGGCACGCGGCGAGCTCGGCGTCGACGGTGGGAGCGAGCCGTTCGAGGCCGACGGCGAGCAGATCCAACCCGCTGTCTGGCACGGTGCCGCGCCGCAGTGCCGCGAGCACGGTGCGCCGCCGAGCGGGGCTGACGTGCCCGGTCACGGTGCGTCCGGTGGGAACTGCTCGTCGAGCAGGGTCCGGTCGAGCGCGACGGCGCGGTCGCCGTCAACCATTGTGAGCACGGGGAAGCTGTCCCGGTTGAGCACCCGTCCGAGCGCGGCGACGAGGCCGCGCGGGTTGCGCCCGGCGCTGCCCATGACGGCCGTCACCGACGCCACCGGCAGCCGCCCACCCGCCGCGTCCAGGGCGTCGACCACCGCGGCGAAGGTCGCCGAGGTCGGTACCCGGTTGGCCGGGAGCCCGGCATGGGCCGCCCGGAAGGCCGCCGAGGTGATCAGCCGGGCCCCCCGCCCGAGGCTCGACGCCCCCGGTGCGTCGGCGGGAACGTCGAACAGGGCCTCCGACTGCGTCGCCGCCGGCTTCTTCCGGCCGCCCGGTCGCCGCACCGGCCCGGGTTCGGGCGCCGGGATCGCGACGGCGTCGCCGCTCCACCAGCTCGGCCCACCGGGCGGGCGCGACGTCCATCCCGGCACCGGTTCGGCCCCCGGCGGAAGCAGCACGACCAGCGGGATCGCCACCTCGGCCAGGGACGCGCCGCCGTGGTAGCCATACTTCTGCGGGCCGTAGCGCAGCTCCTCGGTGGCCGCGAGGATCGCGCGGCCGTCGGGGGTGAGGACGCGGGGGCCGGCGACGAGCACCTCGTCGGGACCGACGGGCGGGTCGGCCGCGCGCCAGCGGGCGCCGCCGGTCGAGTCGGTCCGCAGCTCGCAGCCGTGCTCGAGGACGTGTCCGTGATCGCTGGTCAGCACCACGACGCGACCGGACGACGCGGCCCGGTCGAGCAGCTGCGGGAGTCCGGTGATGTCGTCGGGCCGCCATCCCGGATCCGGTGCCTGCCGGCCCGACTTCAGCGCGTCGTCCACGGCGTTGAGCACGACGCCGACCACCGAAGGCCCGTCCGGCCCGACGGCCTGCTCGAGCTCGGCCCCGAGGTCGTTCCCGTCGGAGCCGTCCACCCCGGCCTTGTGCACGAGCACCGCGCCCCCAGGTGGCCAGAAGGCGTGCGCGGCGAACGCCTGCTTCTCCGGGACCGCCGTGCCGGGGCGCAGGGCAGCCGCGAAAAGGCTCGACCGGCTGTAGAAGGTCTCGGTCGGCAGCGCGGCGAGCACCGCCTCCCGATCACCGTCGGCGGCCCGGACGACCTCGGTCCAGCCCCGGCGGTGGTCGGTGAGGTGCTCGGACACCTCTCCCGCGACCGCTCCCGACATCCCGTCGACGACGATCAGCAGGACCCGGTTCTGCTTCGCCAGCGGAGCCACGAGATCGGGCAGGAGGGTCTCGACGGCAAGCTGGTGGGTCGGTGTCTCGGATGCCACCGCAAGACGGGCGGCGAACGCCGTGTCGATACCCGCCCGCGCCGCTCCGGCCTCATGGGCGGCTCGCGCGAGAACCTCCTGGACCCGCGGCTCCGGATCCCCGCGGCGCACCTGGGCGAGCGCGCGGTCCACCCACGACAGCTCATTGGCATGGCGCTGCACGCCCTCGGCCGCGGTCGCCACGGCCGGGCTCGGCTCGGCGAGCCACCGCCGCAGCCGTAGCGCCGCGAGCAGGCGATCGTGCCGATGGCGCCCGGCGGCCAGCTCCCGGTGCCGGGCCACCGCGGCCAACGACTCCTCGGTCAGGTCGGCGGCAGCGTGTGCCAGGCGCTCGCGGTAACCCGACGGCAGCACCGGGCTGTGCACGGCCAGCGCCGCCGCGTGCAGCTGGCCGAGCATGGCGTCGGCCCGCCGGATCTGCTGGTCGAGCCGCGCCGCGGCGGTCGCCGCTGCGACGTGTTCGAGCGCGCCCGCCGCCGCCGCGGCCAGATCCGCCCAGTGCGGTGTCGCCGTGGGGAAACGGGACTCGGTGAACCGCCCGTACGCCTCCGCCGCAGCGCGGTCCGACGCGGGCGCGGCCAGGATCGCCTGGGCCGCGAGGAGATCGGCGAGGACGTCGTCGCGGTTCGCGGCCAGCGCCGTCAGCACCGCGGCGGCCCCGCCGTGCAACGACACGAGGTGGCCGGTGAGCCCGGCCCGCTCGTCGGGGCCCAGCGCCCGCCACCGGCTGCGTACCGCGGGATCGTCCAGGACCCCGACCAGCGTCGGTAGATCGAGGCGCTCCGGGTCGACGCCGAGTCGGGCGGTCAGGACCAGCGTCAACGCCCGCGACCGGCTGAGCGTGGACCGGGCCGTCGACGGCATGGCCTCGGCGACCGTGAGCTCGATGAGCGCGTCGACGAGCCAGGTTGCGGTCCGGATCCGGGGATCGAGCTGGCGGGTGGCGAGCAGGTCACCGAGCAGGGTGTAGCGGTCGGCGTCGAGGAGCTTCCCGCGGTGCAGCCGGGCGAGGACCGCGTCCCCGAGCTCGTTCTCGGTGCGGTCGGTGAGCAGCACGAGGATGCTGTCCGGCGGGCGGGTGGCGAGGGCGTCGAGCACGGCGAGCACCGAGGGGCAGGCGGCGACGTGCACGACCCGGCCGCCGATCTCGGTCCGGGTCCGGTCGTCCCAGGTCGGTGGCGCGGAGCTACGGATGCCGATGACGTCGACGTCGGCGCCGTGGGACAGCTGGGAGCGGACCCGCTCCCGGATCGCTCGCTGGGCCGCCGTCGCGAGCTCAGGCGTCGCCATCGCCGAGGATCCGGTAGCTGACCTCGATCTGCGCGTCGGCCGGGAGGAGACCGCGGAGCTCGGCGAGGGCGTCGTCGCGGCGCCCGCGCACCGTCCGGGCCTCGGGGAGCACGGGCGGCAGGGGGCGCGGCGACGGCGGTGCCGCCGGCGGCGCGACGGTGATCAGGTCGAGGATCCGCCGGCGCGCGTCGCCCAGCACCTTCGCCAGCGGGGAGGCGTCCTCGTTGGCGGCCGCACCCGCCCGAAGGGTGTTTCGGACACCGTCGGTGTCCGAATGCGCCTGCGTCGCGAGCTGGTCGAGCAGCTGCCAGTCCGCGTTTCGCAGCGACTCGCTCATCTGCGCGGCGCTCGACAGGGACCGGCTCACGGTGATCAGCGGCATGTCGAAAGGCATCGATGCCAGCGCCTCGACGAGCTCGGTGGGGCCACCGGCCCGGCGCAGCGCGTCGAGCAGCTCGACGGCGGTCTCCGCCGTGCGCAGCCGCGGCGCCACCGGCTCCGCGGGCACGCCGAGGCGAACCAGCGAGCTCTCCAGTACGGCGAGCAGCTCAGCGGCGGGCGCCCGTAGCTGGTCGGCCCGGGTGCCGATCCGGGCGAAGCGGGCGAGCGACCGCGGCGAGATCACCCGGGCGTCGAGCTTCTCACCGAACAGCACGCCCGCCCGCTCGACGGAGACGGTCCACACCTCGGCTGCGGGGAGTCGCTGGCGGCGCAGCAGCATGTCGTCGCGGACGTCGTCGACCCCGGCCGGTGGGTCCACGACCAGCCCGCCCCGCACCCAGGCCAGGCGAGCGAGCTCGGCATAGGTCGCGATGACCAGGTTCGCCACGCGCGTGTCGAGTCCGAGGTCGGCGAGCCACCCGCGCAGCTGCCGGACCGGGATGTCCGCCTCGCCGAGTCCCTCCTGCGCGGCGCGGCGCTCGAGCTCCGCCTCCCAGTGCCGCGACAGCACGAAGGGGCCGTTCTCCTCGCCGAGGTGCAGCGGATGCGCGAGCTTGTGCAGCGCCGGGCGCTCGGGCTTGTCGGTCTCGATCCGCCCGCCCTCGGCGTCCGCGGCCCGGCGGACGACGTCGAGGACGGTGCGCAGCTCGGCCGTGGTCACCACGGCGCCCTTGCGCTGGGGGTCGAGATCCGGGTGGCTCGGGTAGGTCGCGCCGAAACACTGGTCCACGAGGTGGGCCAGCGCGTCGGCGAACGAGCGGCCGACGTCGAGGCGCGGGCGCAGCGCGGGATCGAGCGAGACGAGGTGGTCGCTCCACTCGAGCACGTTCTCCTCGCTCGGACGCGCGAGTCCGTAGGCCTCGCGCAGTACCGCGCGCAGGTCGGTGCGCAGCGAGTCGCCCTGGTTGCGCAGCAGGTCCCGGGCACGCTGGCGGTCGTCGGGTCCGAGGTGCGTCGCGGCCTCGTCGAGGCGGGTGCCGCCGAGCAGGTAGTCGATGCGGACGAGGGTGGCCACCTTGGTGAGCACGGCCCCGGTCACGAACGCCGGCAGCCAGGCCACGCAGCGCCGCACGCCGCCGTCGCGGAGCTCGGTCAGCCGCGCCCGGTCGTCAGCCGCCGAGTAGGTGGCGGCGTCGAAGGGATAGTCGACCAGCAGCCGCCACCGCCCGTCCTGGGACGGGGCAAAGACCTCGTCGTGCAGGTCCGCGCGATCGCGCACGTTCCCGTAGACGATCTCGACGGTGCGCCGGCTGCCCCGCCACACCACGGTGTGCTCGATCTCGAACGCGCCGTCGTCGCGGATGCCCAGCTCGCCCAGCAGCAGCTCGCGGAACAGCCGGCGGCGGCTCGCGGGGTTGTCGACGTGGGTGACTCGGTCGAGGATCTGGCCGAGATCGACGCCGACCAGCTGCAGCCGGACGCTGGGATCGTCCTCGACGCCGACCTTGAGCTCGGCGACCTGGCTCGCCCACCCGCGCAGCCGGCGAGCCACCTCGCTGACCTCCTGCCCGGGGATCAGTGAGGTGACCGTGCCGTGGTTCAGCGCCGCCAGCCGCCGCGCGGTCATCGCGCGCAGCGCGGCGACCTCCGGCACCAACGCGGCCAGCAGCAACGTCTTGACCAGCCGGTCGTCGGCCCGGAACGCGGTGAGCACGCCGGTCGGGGCCTCGGCCAGCCCGCCGGCTTGCTCCTCGGTGAGCCCGCGCTGGCCGAGCAGCAGCGGTCGCAGCGTGCGCTGGTAGAGCGCGCGGGCCTGCTCGAACTCGAACGTGAGCTTCTCGGTGAAGGGCTGGTCGTTGCCGTCGGCGATCGCGTCGAACAGGTCCCCCAGCGGCACGAGCTGGCCCAGGCGCAGGTCCTCGCGCCGGTCCACCAGGATCTGCTGCATCAGCTTGAGCGCGGTGCGTTCACGCTGGAGGGCCGACGACACCTTGACCAGGGTCTGCATGAACGCCGGGCTGAACGGATAGGTGCGGCGGAAGGCCTCCCCGTCGCCGTCGGTGAGAAGGATGTCGCGGGTACGGCCGGGCAGGTTGTCGGTGCGCCGGAAGGCGTCGGCGATGCGTCGCGCCGCCTCGTCGTCGCGCGGCGCCAGGATGCGCCGCTCGGCGATCATCTCGAGGTTGCGGTCCTCGAGGGTGATCGTGGCGAACCGCCCGTCCCAGTAGGACAGCTGGTCCTGGAACGACAGCGACTCGGCGCCGGTCCGCTCCACGCCGATCAGCTCGCGCAGGTCGCGCTGCCGCGCGATGAAACTGACGATCGGGATCGCGCGGTGGGCATCGGAGGACTCGACGAGCTTGGCGACCTTCTCGGTCTCCCGCGCGACGAACACCGGATCCGCGATCTTCCCGGCGAGCCAGAGCACCAGCTCGTCGAGGAACAGGATGACGCCGTCGTACCCCAGCGCCTTGGCGTGCGCGCTGAGCGCCGCGAGCCCCCCGTCGAGCGGGACGAAGGCGTTGGCCGCCCCCACGACCGAGTCGACGTAGCTCGGCAGGAACACCGGAACGACGTCGCTGATCAGCCGCCCGGCGAGCGCAGAGTCCGGCGGCGCGGCGAACGCCGCGTCCAGCTCCTCGGCCGACCAGGGCGCGCTGTAGTCGCCCCAGCCCTCGTCCGCGGGCTGGGGCAGCTTGGCCAGGAACGCCTCGCGCCCCATCCCCTCGTAGATCGCCCGGGCGTCGTCGAGCAGCCCCTGAGCCCGGTACACCGGCGGGAGCGGCGCCCCCGGGTGCTCCCGACGCACGTGCTCGACGTAGCCGCCGAGAAGCGCCGCCTCCAGGCTCTCGGCCCCGATGAGGTGGTAGGGCACGAGCATGAAGCGACGGGCGTCGAGCCAGCCGTGCCGGGCGAGGGCGTCGGCAAGCTCGGGCCGCGACCGGGCGGCGACGTCGCCGTTCAGCAGGGCGTGCAGCACCGCCATGAAGTGGCTCTTGCCCGAGCCGAACGAACCGTGCAGGTAGCTGGCCTTCGACCGGTCCTGCGCCAACGCGGACCCGATCAGACCGAGCGCCTCGTCGAACGCCACCCGCAGCTGCGGGGTGATGACGTAGGAGTCCACCGTGGACTGGATGTGCTGGACGCCCTCGGTGAGGCGCAGCACGAAGTCGCCCTGATGGATCCGCTCCGGGATCCGGATGAGCTCGCGCAGCAGCGGCTGCCCGGCCTGCACCGGAGTGGTCGTCACCGTGCCGCTCCCCCTCGTCGTCCGCGTGACAGCGACAGTAGTGCCTCAGTTCTCCGCACCCCGTCACCGGCAGCAACAGAACGCAGGACCGGTTCGCGACCCGTATCGGCCGGAGGCGAACCAGTGATGCTCGGCGGTGGCCTTGTGGTCGGCCACGGTGGTTCGGGATCGCACTCTGGGCCACCCGCGCCGCACGCCTCACATCACCGCCAGCCCGGAGATCCCCCACCCCATACCTCCCGCCGCACCCGCAAGGAGGCCCGAAGACCTAACATGAGCGCGGGCGTCTTCTGACATCAAGCCGATTGTTGTATCAACGACGCCAGGTGCACGATCAGTCTCTCGATCCGACAGGTTATGGGGGCCGAGAGGAGCTAGCTCGAACCAACCACACTGCTGACGTTCACGTGAACCGACGCGCGCTAAGCGAGCAGCTGGCACCAAGCTGTCGGTGATCGGTACTCCAGTAACCGTGCCGATGACCTAGCTGGACACCGACCCAGCGCGCGACTGCGCTAAACCAGACTAGAATTGGTGAGGAGTAATCAAATTAAGGCCAGGCATTCCTTCAAAATGCCTGCGGTTGTGACTCAGGAGAGGAGCGTCGTGGAAGATCGCTGTTGCCGCAATCCAGAGATCGTTTGAATGATCGTTTGCGCCGAGCGGATGTGCAGCCCTCCGCGCCTGAGTCTTCAGTATTCCCCAAAGTTTCGCCATCTGAGGGTTATACGGAGCAACAAGATACACTCTGAGAGCGGCCTCCAACTCTCGAATTTTACGATCCCCCCACCCCCGGTAGCTGGCCCCGTAATGGAGTTCCGCCACAGTGGTAAAAGATAAGACGGGAACCTTTCCGCGAATATAAGTCTCGTACGGTACGCCCTGCGATCGCCCTTGCCAGATATACGAAAATACGTCAGTATCAACAACTACATAGGACGGCACTATCCTCTCACCGCGCCGATCTCACAATCTCCATGAACGCCTCGAAATCATCGACTGGCTTCCCGCGTAAGGTCTCGATGCTGGCGACAGGCAAGATCCCCTGCTGGTGCGCCAACCCATCAAGTGAGCCTGAGGTCGACGTCTCAAGCTCTTCGATATCCGAGAGGTGTAGCACGCGAACAGTGGAACCGTCCGCTTGCATCTCAGCAACCCCGCTCGCAATCACAAGCGTGTCGATAAGATCTAGCACATCGTCTCGCAGCTCGTCATCCAGATCACAGGAAACACTCCCTGAGTGCGTATCAATCCTGCACCTTAGGCTGAGAGGGTCGAAGTCTCCCATGTGTAACCGGCCGATAATCGTTAGCTCTTGCTGGCTTCCTCCTCTTTGCGCTGCGCGGAGAACCGCACGCATACCCGCATTCAAGGTGAAGTAGGTTTGCCCCTCAGCCGAGAACGAGATCTCGCTAATATTTCTCTGGCTTATCCCACCGCACATCGTCAAAATTCCGTTGATAACCGCCGTATTGAAATGCGGCGGAAGCTCGCTTGGGCTTCCCTGTAGGAATTTTAATCCTGAGACAAGCGCTTCGAATGAAGCGTTAAAGAGGTCATCTAAGGCTTCAATACCCGGACGCCTGAGGTCGAGGACCACCGAGCCCTCCCTGAATCCGACAAAATCGATCCGCACTGCATCCACGATCTCTTTAGGGAGCCGTCCCTGGCGCCTGTATCCGATAAGAATTGAGTACGCAATACGCTCCAGTGTTGCCTGGAAGCCCGACGTGATCCGCGCCAACTCGCTAAGAGAGATCCGGCCACCCTGCGTGGCGGGGCCGGATGCCTTAATACTTAGAGCTTCAACCTGACCAGGGAACGGAGTGGACACGGCGCACCCTCCTCATCTCACCAGATCAAAGTGTAACCCACTGCCTCACGCACGGTGTCCAAGCAGACAGCTCGTCGAGAGCGCTGCGGTATCGAGCCGATCCAGCGCCTGCTCGCCCCGATGGCCCGACACCGCAGATCGAGGATGATCTCCACGTAGTCAGGGGCGGCGGCGGGCGGTCACGACCCGTTCGCTTCGGGCATACCCATCGCGGCGCGCATCGCGGCGGCCAGTTCCTGGCGGTGGGGGGAACGGATCGCGCGCTGGTAGTCCGGCTCGCATTTGTCGACCATGGCGAGGGTCTGCGCGGTCAGCTCCGGGCGAATCCCACGCTCGTGATGGCAGAACCGGATGAACGCCCGTAGCAGGTCCGGCCCCATGGCCAAGAACTCGACCTCGCCGACGATCATGTGGGGCAACCAGCTGGTGAGCACCATCCCGACTGCCACCGGGCTCCATCGCTGCGGGTCGCCGGGGCCGTGGTCGATGCCGAACGACAGCAGCGAGCCCAGCAGGCGACGGTGGTCGCGGTCAGCGAACCCGGCCCCGAACGGAGAGTCGGAGAACCGCGTAGTCAGCGCCTCCCGAGCAGCGTCGTCCCACTCCGGGCGCTGGTAGCCGGTGCCGCCCTCAGGCAGCAACCCGATCATCCACTTCACCAGAGGGCGATACGCCGGCCAGGTATCGCTTCGGAACGGCGAGAAACCGACCGCTCCGCGCTCGATCGCCTCGGTGAGCCGGGCGCGGGCGTCGGCCGGGTCGAGGTCGTGCGCGTCGGCGTCCGGGTCGCCGGAGGTGTCGAACTGCTCCGCCACCATCTCGGAAAGCGGCCGGCCCACCACGAACGCCTCCTTGACCAGCGTGCCCAGGTTGTGCTCGATGTACGCGACGGCGGTCAGCTCGTGCCCGCCGGGCAGCCGAGCCCCGATCACGACGGTGTCGCCGTCACCGAGTACGTGGTCCAACTCGACGACCCGGTCGGCCGGCTGCGCCAGGTGCAGCTCGGTCAGCCAGCCCGGCAGGGTCTGCTGCCGCCTGGTGATCTCACGGTTGAGCCGCTGGCGCAGGACGTCGTCATCGGACAGTGCGGCGATCACCGCCATCACAGCCGTGCTCTCGGGCAGCTCGACGTCGAGGTAGGACTGCATCAGTTCGTCCCAGGGCGGCAGCGCGGGATCCACCGGCTCGTGCGGGTTCCGACAGCGCGGGTCGAGCATCGTGAGCAGCGAGCTGACCGGAGCCAGCAGATCGAGTGGTTTGCCGCTGTTGAGCGCCGCCGCGACAAACTGGATGACGTCGGGTTGCTCCAGCTGGCTTGGCTTCTCGGACCCGCTGGCCCCTGGGGTGGGTGGGTACCGGCTCGGGCGACGCGCAGCAGGACGGTGCAGTTGTGGATGGCGCCAGTGCTTCGACATCCCGCAGAGGTTAGCGGGCGGTGGATCGGGCCCCCGGAGGCAGGGTGGCTGAGAGCCGCCTATAGCAACTGGTCACTCTGCAACCGTCTCCCGTCAGCATGTGACGTCTCGTGCCGTCTGTATGTCGTCTGCTGTCGTCTGCTTTCCAGATAGATGGGCGACGGCGCGGTGGATCTACGGTGGGCGGGAACACGAAGTGGAGGTGACGGACGACGATGGTCGAACAGACCGGGCCACGGACCCGGCTCGAGCAGGTGCTGCGCCAGCGGCACCTCACGCTGACGGCAGCGGAGCTGTCCAGCCCACCCGCGGTCGCGCCGTTAGCAATGGGGACGCGCGGCTGCGAGCGCAGCGACTGGGAGGGGCAGGTCATCGCGACGAGCGCGGACCGCGCACGCAAGTTCCTCATCAGGATCGAGGCGTCCAACGTGGGTGACGAGACGCTGGACCAGCTGCTCGACGACGTGCGCCGCCTCGTCGTCGCCTACCAGCAGCAGCCTCTTGCGGACCTGCTTCCTGAGCTGGTCGCTGTCCAGGACCGTGCCTTCGGGTTCCTCGAAGGGCGCCAGCTCCCGAAACAGACCCGCGATCTCTACCTGCTCGCCGGGGTGGCCTGCGGACTGATGGCCAGGGCGTCCCACGACCTGGGCGCACCGCACGACGCGATGACTCAGGCCCGCACGGCGTACGCGTGCGCGGACAACGCCGGCCACGACGGGCTGCGCGCCTGGACGCGCGGCCTGCAGGGGTTGATCACCTACCGGTCCGGGCGCCTGGACGACTCGCTGCGCTACGCCCACCTCGGCTCCGAGGCAGCCACCCGCAGCCGGGGCACCGCGGGGGTATGGCTGACCAGCAGCGAGGCCCGGTCGCTGGCCGCCCTGGGCCGCCTCGACGAGGCGGGGCTGGCGGTGGCCCGCGCCGACGAGGCCCGGGAACGGGTACAACCCGACGACCTGGACGGGCTCGGCGGAGTCTGCACCTTCGGCCGACCCCGCCAGCTCTACTACGCCGCTGACGCCTACGCCTGGGGGCTCGACCGAGAGGCGGGCACCACCGAGCGCTTCGCCGTCGAAGCGCTGGAGGCCTACGGCGACACGCTCGACCCCGAGCGGGCGTTCGGCGCCGAGTCCGGAGCACGCTGCGCACTGGCTATCGCCCGAGTCAGCCGGAAGGAGATCGACGGCGCGCTCGAGGCACTCGCACCGGTGCTCGCGCTTCCCCCGCAGAAACGCATCTACGGCGTCGTGACCTCCGTGGAGCACGTCCGGACCGCCCTGCGTGCCGTCACCGACCCCGGCCGGCAGGTCATCGAACTGCAGGGCGCGATCGACACCTTCACCGCCGAACGTCTGGCCCTGCCCCAGTGACCAGAACCGGCCCGGACCGCATCTCGGAGGTGATCAGGCCTGCCAACGCGGCGATCTCGTCCGATTGGCGATACTTCCACCCGGTTGGGTTAGATCGCGGCAAACCGGTGTAGTGAAGAGCGGTTCGAATTAACCCTTAAGGGTGAATCTCACGTGGTTGCTAGCGTCAAAGTGCGCGAATAAGCGACCATGGACTTGTGGCCGAAGCAGCAACGAGCTTACGTCTTGACGATATCGTACACAGGCAGCACAGCATACACATCCACTGGTGCGTCGACAGATATCATTTCGAGACATCCCTGCGCTATGCCGATGTCGACCTGGACGACCTGCGGGTCTCGGTCGATGCGGTCACCTGGCAGCGCCTGCTGTTCCACATTGCGTTGTTCGAGATGAGCAAGGGTGTGAACCTGCGGCCTCGGGAGCTCGACCTGGGACGGTGGGGTGTCTTCTTCACGCCGGAGGTGGCCGCCGTCTGGCGCCGCGTGGTGCAGGGTGTCTTTGCGCAATGGCGTTGGCAACGTGACGATGCTGACGCACCTGTACCGATGGCACCGTTGCGGGCGGCACCGTACGCGCCTCGGCGGCGGCCGCTCGGCGAGGTGAGTCTGCTCGCCTTCTGCGGTGGCGGCAAGGACAGCCTCGTGTCTGCCCACCTGCTGGAGTCCGCCGAACTGCCCTGGGGCGCGTTCGTCTACTCGAATTCCTCCTACGGCAGCCATGCACATCAGCAAGAACTGATTGACCGGCTGCTTGCACACCTCCGTCCCGCACATGTCCATCGGTTGGAGATCGACGACTCCTTCGTCGACTCTTTTTCCGCTCCGCCCGGTCAAGAGGTGGTCGTCGCCGAGACCCCGACGTCGATAATGGCCTCGCTGCCCGTTGTCTTGCGATACGGATACGAGCACATCGTGCTCGGTCACGAGCGTAGCGCCAACAAGGGAAGCTTCGTCTGGGAACGGACCGGCGAGGACATCAACCATCAATGGGGAAAGTCGCGCGAAGCCGAGGTTCTGCTCAGCGAGTATGTGACTCACGCACTAATCGATTCCTTCAGCTATTTTAGCATCTTGCAGCCGGTGCACGATCCGGTCATCTTCAGCTCACTACGACACCGCGCTTCCGCCGCACCGTCAACACATTCTTGCAATCAGAGCAAGCCGTGGTGCATGAAATGCCCCAAGTGTCTCTACGTGTGGCTCGGCTATAGTGCCTGGCTCCCGTGGCGGACGGTAGACGACTGTTTCGACGGCATCAACCCGCTGGTCGATGTGACCACTCATGACACCCTGGCAGCAATCCTGGGGATCTCCGGACATCTGCCATTCGAGTGCATCGGCCAGGCAGCAGAGTCCCGCCTGTTCGCACACATGCTGCGCGCACGGTATCCGGAAGCAGCCGACCTCGCCGTTCTGGACAGCTGTCCGCCGCCGGATGCAGCGGCAGTGTCCCAACTTTTATCCGTGTATCCCGAGGACTTCGGCGCGCCCGGCTGGGTGGCGTCCCCAGTACTGCGTAATCTCGACCAAGAAGCCACGAGCGCCCGAAGCGAGATAAGTCGACTCCTAGGCGTGACCTTTTGATCGACGATCGAGCCGCACGGGCGCAGAACCGTGGCTGAGCCACGGTCTGCACCCGCGCGATCGGCTCGCGGGGTCAGCTGGTGGGCGGAACGACCTCACCGTCGATGGTGAAGCCGTCACCGTTCCCGTCCTGGAAGGTGTCGGGACCCGTGGGGGCGTCGTTGCCGTTGATCTCGGTCCGGGTCACGGTCATGGTGCCCGGCTCGGAGTTCCAGAGGCCACCACCCTCGTTCGCGGCCGAGTTCCCGGTCACCGCGCTCCGCTCGATCGTGACAGTTCCCGCGCCGGTCAGGTGCAGGCCACCACCGTTGCCCGGGTTGTCCCCGGTTGTGTTGGCGGTGAGCGTCGTGCGCCGCAGGGTCGTGGTCCCGACGTTGGCCTCGACGCCACCGCCCGCACGGGAGGAGCTGTTGGCCCCGATGGTGCTGCTCTCGACGACCAGCGTGCCCTCGTTGTTGAGGATGCCGCCGCCCGAGCCGGACGCGCCGTCAGCGACGTTGTCCCGGATCTCGGAGCCGTCGACGGTGAGCTCGCCTCCGTCGTTGTAGAGGCCGCCGCCGCCGTTGGTGGCCTCGTCGCCGCTGGCGGTGTTGCCGGTGATCTCGGTCCGGGTCACGGTCATGGTGCCCGTTCCGGAGTTCCAGAGCCCGCCGCCCTCGGCAGCCGCGGTGTTGCCGGTGACCGTGCTGCGTTCCACCTGGACGATGCCGGCGCCGGTGAGATGCAGGCCACCACCGTTGCCCGGCCCGGGGCCGGTGGAGTTGTCCGAGAGGGTGGAGCCGCTCACGGTGGTGGTCGAGCCCTCGATGGCCTCGATCGCACCGCCGGCGCGTACCGCGGTGTTGGCGGTGAGCGTGCTGCGGTCCACGACCAGCTCACCGGCGTTGCGGACGCCACCGCCGGAGGCCGGCATCCCCTCGCCCTGCGCGGAGCCGCCGGTGAGGGTGGCGTCTGTCAGGGTGAGGGAGGCGCCGGCCAGCACGTCGAACACCCGGTCGGTGCCCGCGGCGTCGACGGTAGCGCCGTTCCCGTCGAGGGTGATGCGCGACGTGACGTCGAGGTCGCCGGTTGCCGCTGCGTCCTCGTCGATCCCACCGATCGTCAGGGTGTAGGTGCCCTTCTTCAGGTCGATCGTGCCGCCGCCGGAGGCGTTGGCCTCCTGGACCGCGGCCCGCAGCGAGCAGGCGCCTGCGGAGTCGGCACAGAAGCCGTCGCCGGGCTGGGCGTCAACCGAATCGGCCGCCGTGGTTACCCGAAGACCAGGGCCGTCCCCGCCACCGGCCCACGCGGTGGCGGGGACGAAGCTCAGCGCCAGTGCGGCAGTCGCCGCGCCAGCGAGATATCTCGTGCGCACGTCTCTCGTTCCCTTCGTCGGACGTCCTGGACGACGGTGGTTACGCGGCCCGACCGGGTGGCGTTCATCCGCGGGCTCGGCCGGTTGAGCGTCCGCCGGCCCGAGCACCGAACGAATGACGGTATGAACGGGGGGCGTGTCTGGGACGTACACACGGCGATGGCTGCGACACCGCCCGAGACCGGCCAGGCCGAGGAGATCGATCTGCGCACCGAGCCGGGGCTGCGTGCGGCGCACCGCCTGCACGCCGGTGAGCTGCACCGCTTCCTGCTGCTGCGAAGCACCGACCGTGGCACCGCTGAGGACCTGTTACAGGAGGTGTTCCTCCGCGCGTGGCGATTCGCCGGCACCTTCGACCCGAGTCGTGGGTCTCTGCGCGGCTGGCTGTTCGCGATCGCGAGAAACGCCTTGGTCGATCACATGCGTCGACGGGTGGCACGCCCGGTGCGACCGGTCGACCACACGACCCTGGTTACCTTGGCCGGTGGTGACCGCGGGTTCGACGAGGCGACGATGAACGCTTGGACCGTGCGGAGCGCGCTGGCCCGGCTCAGCCCCGAGCATCGGGAGGCGCTGGTCGAGACGTACCTGCGCGGGCGGCCCTATCCGGAGGTGGCCGCCGAGCTCGGTGTCCCGGTCGCGACGATGCGCACCCGGGTCTTCTACGGGCTCAAGGCACTCCGGCTGATCCTGGAGGAAATGGAGGTGCTGCCGTGACGGGCGAGACGCACCAGGCGCTGCGGAAGGAGATCGGCGCGTATGCCACCGGACAGCTCTCTGGACCGCGGTGGCAGACGGTGCACGCGCACCTCGCGGTCTGCGCGGCCTGTCGCGCCGACCTGGCCGAGGTCGGGCCAGTGGTCGAGCTGCTGAGGACGACGCGGCAGCAGTTGCCGATCGACCGGCTCACCGACGCCGAGGCGGACCCGCCGCCGCTGTCACCTGCGCTGCTCGGGCACGTGCGCGCCACGACGACGCCACCGGCAAGCGGTTCCCGCACCGGTCGATCACGGCGCCGCTGGATGCCCGCCGCGGCGGCTGCGCTCGTCGCTGTCGCAGCCGCCGCGACGATCGGGTTCACGGTGGGCTCGTCCGGATCAAACCCCGCCGTCCCGATCGAGCCCGTGGCCGTGGCCGCGCTCGATCCGGTCGTCGAGGCCGACGCCGGTGTGGTGGCGCACACCTGGGGCATGGAGGTCAAGATCACGGCGACCGGGTTTCGGGCCGGCGAGGTCTACCGGGTCAGGGTCACCGACGACCAGGGACGCAGCGTCAGCGCAGGCGAGTTCCTTGGGACCGGCGACTTGCCGATGCGCTGCAACCTCAACTCGTCGGTCCTTCGCGAGCGCGCGTCGCAGATCGCGGTGCTCGCCGCTGATGGCCAGACAGTACTCGCCGCCACGGTCTGATCCCACGATCGCCGCGCACCGGCCGGCGACCCAGCGGACCCGTCCACGTGACCGTTTCAGATGCCCCTGACGTGGCCGTGATGAAGCTCACAGCAGCGCGGCGCACGGGTCCGGCCGCCGGGTGCGGAAGGCGTGTGCTGCTGGTCAGGGCCCCGCGGTTCCGTCGTCGCAACCGAGCCGGAAGCGCCTCAGGCGAGCGGGACTGCGTCCGCGTCCTCGACGCGGTGAACTGCTCATGTCCCTGGATCCGAAAACCGTAGGCAACTGGTGGCCGCAAGATCGGCATCACGAGCGATGGGCAGGGTGATAGCGATGGGCAGGGTGATCTCGCGTGGATACGCCTCCGGTCCGACCGAGCGGTGTGAGGTGGCTGTTGTGGTCTGCTGCGTTGCTGGCGTTGATCGTTGTGGCGTTCCTGGTCCCCCCGTTCCTGGCGGGGAGCGCTGATCCGGGCGGGGCGAGCGGGGAGCCGTTCGGTCGGGCCGGGCAGGATCCGCCCACCTTCGATGACGTGCTGCGTATCCGTGACGAGTTGCGTGCCGACGCGGCGGCGAACCAGGACTACCCGATCGATGAGGCCACGTTGGCGTCGGTGGTCACCGCCCCGGGCGCGTACACCCCGTTGGGGCGGATCAGGTTCCCGACCACCGGTCTCGACGTCGAGTTCGCCGGTGGGGTCCAGCCCTCGGTGCTGGAGCGGGGTCCCGGGCACTGGCCGGGGACCGCGGTGCCGGGGCAGGTCGGTAACGCGGTGCTGTCCGGTCATCGGACCACCTACACCCATCCCTTCGCCGACCTCGACCTGCTCGACGCGGGTGACCCGGTCACGGTGCGCCCGACCGGTGCGGCGGTGCCGACCGTCTACCGCGTCACCGAGACCACGATCGTGCCCGAGGCCGAGTACGTCGCCTTCGTGCTGCGTCAACCTGCCGACCCCACGGTGCGGGAGCTGACGCTGTTCGCCTGTCACCCCAAGGGGCAGCGCACCCATCGCATCGTGGTGCGGGCCGTCGCCGAGCCCCGCACCGAAGGGAGGTGAGGACCAGCCCGATCGTTGGACCACAGAATTGTCTCCACCACAGAAGGACGTATGATCCTGATGGAATCACCCATACCTGCCGGTCGTCGCCGGCTGCTGTTCGGCGGCCGACCGGTCCTCACGTTCCGTGAGGAAGCCAGCCGCCGTAACTTCATCAAGGGCTCGGCCCTCGTCGGTGTCGGGGCCACCTTCGTCGCCTACACCGCCAGCGACCAGACCGCGTTCGCCCAGGGATCGGGCACCGACCTCGAGATCCTCAACTTCGCGTTGACCCTCGAGTTCCTGGAGGCCGAGTTCTACACGATGGCCCTCCAGAACAACGTCGTCTCAGGTCGGGAACGGGAGCTGGTGACCCCGATCCGCGACCACGAGATGGCACACGTGCAGGCGATCACCGCGACCGTCCAGGACCTGGGGGGCACCCCCACCGAGAAGCCGATGTTCACCTTCCCCGACGGTGTCTTCACCGACCGGGCCATGTTCCTGGAGACGGCCTCGATGTTCGAGGAGCTCGGGGTGACCGCCTACCACGGGCAGGTCCCCAACATCCAAAGCCCCGACGTCCTGGCCGCGGCGGCGTCGATCGCCGGTGTGGAGTCGCGCCATGCCGCGGTCATCGCCGACATCATGGGGGGGAACCCCTTCCCGGCGCCGTTCGAGAACAGCCGCACCAAGGACGAGGTCCTCAACCTCGCCGGTCAGTTCATCCAGTCCTAGGGAGACCGCAATGCAACGTCGTGACCTGATCCGGGGTGCGGGCACCGTCATCCCGGCGACCGTGGCCTTCCAGATGCTCGGGGCGAAGTGGGCGTTCGCCCAGGACGGCGACTTCGACTCCCCTATCGACGTGCTCAACTACGCGTTGACGTTGGAGTACCTCGAAGCCGAGTTCTACCGTCAGGGTAACTCTGCCGACCTGCTCCAGGGCAAGGACGCCGAGTATCTCCGCACCGTTCAGCGGGACGAGGAAGCTCACGTCATGGCCCTCACCGACACCATCAACAAGCTGGGCGGGAGCCCGGTCCCGGCCCCGAAGGTCGACTTCGGCGACGCGTTCACCAGCCGAGAGAGCTTCCTGGAAGCCGGGTTCACCTTCGAGAACCTGGGCGTGTCGGCCTACCTCGGGGCCGCCCCGGCGCTGTTCCAGGAGAAGGAACTGCTGTCCGCGGCGGCGAGCATCTTCGGGGTCGAAGCCCGCCACGCCGCGATCCTGGGCAACCTCCTGGAGAAGCCCGCCGAGGGCGGCGTCTACATGGGCGCGACAGAGACACCCAAGCCCCGCGACGAGGTCCTGCAGGCGGCCGCACCGTTCATCGTCTCCACGGTCACGCTGTGACCCTCTGACTTCGGTAGCCGTACTGCTGCCCAGAACATGCCGAGCAGCAGTACGGCTCCGAAGTCCGGATCTCTATAAGGAGACAGCGGTGCTGCCTGGCTCATACTCCCGATGCTACCGCAACCACTGGTGATCGCTGCGAGATCCGGGTATTCGCCCTTTCCAGGGCGAATACCCGGATCTCGCGACGATCACTTTACCGCTTCCCGCGGCCGCGGGAAGGAGCCGCCGTGCAGCTACAGAAAACTGTCATGCAGGAGGTGGATAGTGCTGGTAGGCCTGCACCGACGGACTTCTGTGCCTTCGTGGGAGCGGAGCTGGAGCGAGCGGCATCCGGACGTCCACGGGCGCACCACCGGCAGGTGGGAGCTGAGTGGCGTGGTTCGCGCTGCATCCCAGCTTTCCGGGATCCACCGAGCGTGAACTCGGGGTTGTGGGAGAGGAACGTGGTCACGGCGATGTCGTCGGACAGGTCGAGCTCGACGTCACGCCCGTCGAGCGGCATGAGGTAGATCGTTCCGTCGTCCTGACCGTCGTCCCAGTGGAAGGTGATGACCAACGTGGTGCCGACCGCTGCCGCATCGATCAGGCGCAGGCTGCGGTAGGGCTCGAACATCTGCTCGCGGGGCAGCGCGACGGCACGCGAGTCATCGGCCAGCTCCACCACCGTCGGCTCGCTGACCCCAGGGTCAAGCTGCTCCGGGGAGTAGGTCTCGCGCACGAGTTCGGCGAGCGCTCTCACCTGGGTGACGTCCACCGGCGGAGGCTAACAGCGGGCCCCGCGCGGTGATCGATCACTGCAATGAGTCGTTGACCCAGTCCGGGCACTTGTTCTCGGGGTTGGCGTTCGCCGGGATATGGCCATGACGCCGCGGCCTTCGACCCGGAGCTCCGCGATGTACCGGACGCGTCCCCGCGGCGCGCTGATCGGGTGAGCGCTGCTGACGACCCGCAACAGCAGCATGCTCACCGCATGACGCAGCGCAAAGGACATATGTCCTCTATACTGAGCGTCGGATGAGGTGGTGGGCATGGACTTCGTACATCCCGTGGAGGCGCTCGTGCCAGGAGTGCGGGGCAAGATCCTTGCTGCTTGCCTACGCTCCGACGAGCCGCTGACCATGCGGGCGCTCGCACGGCTCGCTGGAGTCAGCCCGAACCAGGCAGCACTGGTCATCGACCAGCTCGACGATCTCGGGCTCGTGCAGCGTCAGGCCGCAGGCCGAGCGCTGTTGGTCTCGCTCGTCGACGAGAACCCCGCGGTCGCCGCGCTGCGCCGCGTCGCCGATCTGCGGTCCGAGACACTACGACTCTGGCGGGAACGAGCAGGGCAGCTGGATCCGGAGCCGATGAGTTTGGCCGTCTATGGCTCGTGGGCACGTGGCGAGGCGCGTTCCGGCTCCGATATCGACATCATGATCGTTCTTCCGGCAGGCCTGGACAACACGACCGAGGACAGGTACCGCGAACAGGTCGCAGACTGGTGTGTCTACGCAGGGCGAGTCGCGGGCCTGCCGGTCTCGCCACTCGTCATCGACGCCGACGAGAGTCGCGCGGTCAGCGGCGAACTGTGGGATAACATTCGCCGCGACGCCGTGGTCATCGCTGGCGACAACCCGAGGACGGTGTTGGGTGCCGCGTAATCCCGGCCAGACGGTGCCCGTTGAACCTCACGACGCTGTTGCCCATCAGCAGCAGGCCGAGGAGTATCTGCGGGCAGCCCAGCACTGCTTACTCCAGGGAGACCTCAACGCAGCGGCGGGCACGGCCGTCGATGCGGGCATCAACGCGGCCGATGCGGTAGCCGGCATGAACCTCGGCCAGCGATGGAAGGGACCACACGAACAAGCAGCGGACTTTGTCGCCAAAGCAGGTGACGAAGGAAAGGAGGTCGCACGGGAGCTGAGACGACTTCTACCACTCAAGACGCAGTCGCACTACGAGCCCGCGCAGGTATCGGCAACCAAAGCGCGCGGTGCGGTCGCTGCTGCCGAGCGTGTCGTCAGCATCGCTAGGCGGGTGGTCGCCCGAGCTCGCTGATTGCTCGACTTGTGAAGCTCGTGGATACGAGCAGGATCACACCCAGCCACGGTGGAAGTCGGGCAGCTGCAGGGTGCCGTTGCGGCGGCCCTGGTCGAGGAGGTCGCCCAGGGGTGCGTCTCCGCTGGTGAACTTCTTGTCCACGCTCGCTGTCGTCCTTCGATCGTCGGTTGGGTCACATGCAAGCAGGTAGCGCATCCCGCGACGCTGTCCGGTGGTGGTGAGGCGGCCGTCGGCTACCAGGTGCTGCGCGAGGGTGCGGGCGCCGGGGGGCGTCGAGGCCGGTGAGGTCGCGGATCTGCTCGTTGGACAGTGGGCCGCTCGCGGCCGCGGTGAGCACGGCGTCGATGTGGGCCGGGTCCGGGGCGGACGCCGGGCGACGTTCCCGTGCCGGCAGACCGAGGGTGTCCACCACGATGTGCCGCTTCCGACCGTCGATCTTCCCGGCGTCGTACCCGCGGCTCTCGGCGCCGACGGTGTCCGCACCCTTGACCGACTGGGCATCGACCACCCCGGCCGAGACCATCGGATCCCGGCCCGCGTCGACGCGCACCCCGTTCCGGAGCCGATCATGAATGCGGTCCACGGTGCCGTCGGCGTTCCACCGGGTGAGTAGTCATACACCGTCGCCCAGGGCGGGAGATCCCCTGGTAGCTGGCGCCAGGAACACCCGCCGCGCGCCATCCACCAGATCGCGTTGACGATCTCACGCCGTGGATGGATCAGCGGCCGACCGAGTCCCTGCCCACCCCGCGGGGGCGGCAGCAACGGCTCCACCAGCGCCCACTGCGCGTCGGTCAGATCCGACGGGTACCCACGCCGCCGACTATGATCACTCACCCGGCCAGCATGATCGCAACCAGCCCCGCAGTCGTGGGAGGACACGCCGAGCCGGATCAACTTCCCCGACACGTTCTGAGTAGGACTCGGTTCACATCCAGAACTCTTCGGCGTCAGCCGCCGAGCGCTACTCTCGGCGGCCGCGTCATGAGCCGAGGTTCTCGATCTCCACCGGCTCAACGCCCTCGTCCGCGGGCAGCTCGAACCCGAGCACCTGCGCCTTGACGACGCTACCGACTAAGCTATCCGACGACCAGGAGCGCATGATGCCCCTCCGCAGCACCAGCGTGACCGTCCGCACTCTCGACGGCCTCCACCTCTCCGGCACGCTCGTGACTCCGGAGAATCGTCCTCAGCAAGCCGTCGTCCTCATCCATGGTGGTGGTGTCACCCGCGAAGAGGGTGGGTTCTTTACGCGGCTGGCGACCGGACTGGCTGAAGCCGGCGTGGCGTCGCTGCGGTTCGATCTACGGGGGCACGGCCAGAGCGAGGGTCAGCAGCAAGACTTGACGCTTTCGGCCATTCTGAACGACATCCACGTTACCATCGATCACGTTCGGACGAATTTGGGTACCCATTCAGTGAGCTTGCTCGGCGCCAGCTTCGGTGGCGGGGTCTGCGGCTACTACGCGGCGAAGCGGCCCGATGAGATCACACGGCTGGTATTGTTCAACCCACAGTTCGACTACAAGAAACGCACGATCGACAGCCGGCCGTACTGGTCCAACGACTACATCAGCGATGAGGCTGCCCAGCAGCTCACCGAACAAGGTTACATCGACTTCACACCCACACTGAAACATGGTCGGGCCATCTTTAATGAGGTATTTTGGCTCAAGCCCACAGAAGTACTCGGCGAGATCACGGCACCGACACTGGTCGTGCATGGCACCAAGGACACCTTTGTCCCGATCGAGTCATCACGGACAGCAATGACTCGGTTCCGGGTCGAGCACGAACTGGTGGAGATCGAAGGCGCCCAGCACGGCTTCGCGGTCCACGAAGACCCACAGTACCTTAATCCGCAAAGCCAGGAGTGGCAGGCGTTCGTCATCCACACAGTAACAGACTGGCTCACGACCGAGTCGTAGCCGCCGTCCGGGTGGTCACCATCGCGTCGCGCAGCTCGCGTACGGCCGGTCGACCATTCCACGGTGTCAGGGTGTGGATCGAGAAGCAAAAGCATGTCTCACGGCACGGCCCACGCCGCGCCTGCGCGGCCGGGCCATACCCACCGCAGGTAATCCAATCCCCTGGGACAGAACAGGCCGTAGGCCCCAGACATCCCGTGGGCAGGTATCGCGCCCCGGGCAGTGACCGTGACCTGCTGAGTCCACGGCGCACCGGAACGCGAGAGCCCACGCCGTGAACCCAGATAGCAGCCACCCAGCGCAACCGCCCTGAGACGCCCCCGTCGAAGCGCCGGGCTCAGTGCCACCCTCCCGGTTTGCCTCCTTACAAAGAGCGGGGAGAGACGAGACCGCACGCCGCGAGCCGGGCGTCGAGATCCCGCACCGCCCGCGTCTGAGCGTACGGTGCCATGTCCGTCCGCACGGCGCGCAGCTCACCCGTCAGGCGCTCAGACGGGCACCGGACCGCACGGTCCGCCGCTTCCCCGAGAAGGCGACACGCCTCGTCCACCTCGACGTTGGCGAGCAACGCCGCGCTCGAACGGATCTGCGCCCGCGCATGCCCGCCGACGTACTGCGGGTCGTACCGATCCAGCGCGAACGTCGCGGCTTCCAGCGCCAAACGCGGCTCATTCAACTGCAACAAGTAAGCGCAACGCTGAGAGGCCAAGGTGCCATGGTGGACGAAATACGCTGGCGAGTCGGCCGAGCCTGCACCCGACGGTAACGCGGACTGGGCACGGTCACACGCGCGCAGACACGCCTGAGCATCACCCTCCACCGCATACGCAGCAGCCGCCATGGACTCGGACATCGCCACCAGCAAGGGGTCACCGGCCCGGGCCGCCAGACTCCGCGCGGCGGCCGACAGGTCAGCCGCCCGGCAACCATCACCCTCCAGGTACGCCGCGTACGTGCCGCTGCACGCCGCATACGCACCGCACGCCGCGTCACGCGCCTCATGCGCGACCTCACGCGCATCAGCGAAATACGCGCCGACCTGGGCCAAGTCCGTCAGACAGTCGCCGATGCACGACGCGATCCGGCTGTCCAACGCCAACAGCAGACCGAGCAAGGCGGCCGGGCACTCGGCCCGTAACCCCCGCACCATCCCATGCATGGCAAGGACGGGCGGCAGCACCTCAGACGGTCCCAGCACAGACTCTCGCCGCCGGTAATCACTAAGAACCCGGCCCAAGGTGTCGATCACGCGCCGATCCACCCGCCGCGGCGCAGCGACCGCACCGGCCAGACGCTCGACCTCGTCCCAGTCCAACCCGGAAAGACCGCTGGCGGCCGTGACGACACCGACAAGCCGTATAGCCTCGCGGCGGGGTAACGCGTCCGCGATTCGTTTCATGATCCGAAGCAACTCCTCCGCCAGCCGTTCGCCGTCGAGCGACATCCGCGGCCCGGTCGGCTTCCAGATCCGGGACGGCGCGGACGCGGAGGCCACCGTGTCACGTCGAGCCTTCGCGCGCTGCCTGCGCAGTGCCGAAACCCGGCCCCGGTAGACCTCGATCGCCCAGTCGAGCTCCGCACACGCCGCGACCAGACCACCCCCCGCGCGACACAGCTCGTCCACCCGTTCCCACCACGACCGGTCCCGTCCGCGCCGCCCGTTCTCCACCTTGCTCACCGACGTACGGGTCTCTCCTATCGCACGCCCGAGACCGGCCTGCGACAGCTCGGCAGCCTCCCGACAGTCGGCGAGCTGTCGCCCGAGAGCCGCGCGCTGCCGGTCGAGATCCACCCGCAACCCCTCCAGCGTCACCTCATCGGTCATCGTGCCCTCTTGCCCCGTGTCGTCGCTCACGGCGCCAACCTAACCCGGAGGTGCCACATATGGGCCAGAGGGCCGCACCCACCGAGAACGACACCACTGGCGTCCCTCCCGTGACATCTGCCACCTTGACGACATGGCCCCGGTGCCGGGTCCAGCACGACGTCGCTGCCTGCCGCTCGCGGCGTGCTGGGGCGAATCGCCGCAAGGGTATGCGACGGTCAGTCGAGACGGCGCCTCCCCGGCATCGGGTGCCTCCTGACGTACCGGCTGGCAACGGGAGGTGTCCGCGATGGAAGCACAACCAGGGGACGGGCCGTCACCAGCCCAGATCGCAAGGTCTGTCGGAATGCGCGACGTGGTGGCCGCCCTAGTGCGATACAGAGACGACTGGCCCGCCCTCGTGAACGATCCGGTAGCGCATGAAGCACTGCGCGGCCTGGCCGTACGGTATACCCTTTACAAAGCCTACGAAATAGACCGCCGTGGTGAGTGCAGACATCCAGTTCGGCGGCGATGGGGGCGATGGCGCGAACGCCGATGCCAGACAACGGCCCTTCTCTGCGATTACGGGCGGGCCAACGTCGAAACCCTGTGGTACCACGTCCGGGATGCGCTACCCGTCTCCTGGACCACTCAGAATGATGTACGGCGCTGGCTGGACACCTGCGAGACGCTGGCCGCGTGGGCGGCGGCTCCGCAACGCCCTGATAACGCAGGCACCGGAGACCCCCACGCCCACGACGAGGCACCACCGACCGACCGCCTCCCGTCGTGCCTGCCGATCGAGAACGTGCCGTAACCGCAACCAGCGGCAATCGCCCGTCTCACGCACCACACTGAGATACCGCCGGAAATCGGAGGATCAACCTATGACGACCGACCACCCCCGCCTGCCCAGACGTGAACCCAGAATTTTCACGGGGCTGAGCATCGACGGCTCAGAGACCCGCATCACGGTAGCCCCTGTGCCTGCCCCCGACCGGGCTCGACTCCCGGGCCCGATCGCCGAAGGACCCCATGACGACAGCGCCCGTTACGGAACCTACCAGCTCATACAACTCGATTGCGTCGGCGCTCCAAAACTCACGCCCGAAACTGCGGTCGAGCTGACGAACGCCATACACGAGGCGATCGGCGCAACACTTCGCGGCCAGTGCTTGCCCGCAGTGGACGCGCTAGCCATGATAAAGAAGCTCGGCGATGCGCAACTAGAGCTGAGCAAGCTCTGCGCCGACGTTCTCGACCCTCCCGCCACGCACGGCCCGGGTTGGTGGGAAACGGCTCTTCGCTGTATCAAGTGGGTTACTCAGAGTGAGGACATGTATGCGGGCGTCGGGTTGGTGACGGTGGGTAGTTGGAGCTTGGCGGCGGTGAGGTAGATGATGGTGATCATCTTGTCTT
>Ga0136634_10000200_pt1 | contig 29339 bp, 27 predicted proteins | sample AntDrymUQ8332106_2_FD_104654 | JGI IMG/M metagenome (GOLD analysis project Ga0136634, IMG submission 104654) | Polar desert sand microbial communities from Dry Valleys, Antarctica - metaG UQ833 (21.06) | ecosystem: Environmental > Terrestrial > Soil > Desert | place: Antarctica: Dry Valley... | reverse complement strand
GCCACCTGCTCGACGTACTGGTCGAGCCCGACGACGACCGACGCGCGGCGCAGCTCCGCCTCCGCCCGCGGCACCCGCAGGTCGGCGGCACCCGGCCCGAGCCCGACGATCGCCAGCCGCCCGCAGGGCCGGATCCGCGCCGCCGCCACCGTCACGCCAGCACTCTTGATCTTCGAGACGGCCAGCTCCACCGGTGCGCCCCCCGCGAGCTCGGCCGCGGCGTGCAGGGCGGCCGCCTCCGCCACGCTGGGGGTGCCCACCTCGGCGCGCACCACCTCGCTCGGGTTCGGCACCGCGACGCCCGCCAGCACCGCGGCCGGGTAGGTGTGCAGGGACGCCGGCGCGATCGCCGCGAGGATGCCGACCTCGTCGGCCTTGACGTCGATGCTGGCGTAGGCGCGAATCGCACGCGGGTCCAGGCCGTGCTCGGTGTGTAGCCGGTGCAGCGCCGCGGTGACCGCGGACGCGGGGACCCCGCGCGCGCTGCCGATCCCGACCACGAGCGTGGGCGGGACGAGCCGCGTCACGTCGGCGCCGTCCGCTCCGGCCCGGTCAGTGATCGCGATCGTGTGCCGGGGCTCCGCGGTGACCGGCGGCAATGGTGGCAGCGGGAAGCCGAGCGGGTTCTGCACGCGCACGGCGCCGTCGAGCAGCGCGGTGCCGGCGACGGCGAGATCGCCCTCGACCCGGGCACCGAGCAGCTCCACCAGCTCGTCGAGGCCCGTGCTGCCGGCCGCGTCGGACGCAGTGGTGATCACCGGTTGGGCGCCGAGCACCGCGGCGACCCGCGACGCGAGCGCGTTCGCCCCGCCCCCGTGCCCGCCGGCGAGCGCCACGGCGAACCGGCGCGCCTCGTCGACGCAGACGACGCCGGGATCGGTGCGCTTGTCGGCGAGCAGCGGGGCGATCAGCCGCACGGTGGCGCCGGTGGCCAGGAAGAACACAGCCCCGTCGAGCTCGGGCCACAGCCGCGCGAGCTCCCCCAGCTCGCGGCGGGTGGCACCGATCGCGGCGGCCACCTCGTCGGCGGCCCGGCACCCGGCGGCGGTGACGGCGAACAGGGCGACGGTCACCGGCGGAGACCCCACAGGATCGTGATCGGGTTGGTGGCCGCGAGCCGCACGGCGCCATCGGGCAGCGCGGCCAGCCGGGACGCAGCGAGCTGCACGCCCTCGACCGCGTAGCCCCCGGCGTGCAGCGCGTCGCGCGTCGGGGCGATCCGGTCGAGCGCGGCGAGCGCGATCACGATCCGCTCGGGCCCGGCGGCGGCCGCAGCGGTGACGACCTCGGGTCCCCCACCGCCGACGAAGACCGCGTCCGGCCGGGGTAGCCCGGCCAGCACCCCGGGAGCCTCGCCGGGCACCACGCGGACCTCGACGCCGTGCGCGGCCGCGTTGGCGACCACTCGCGCGGCGTCGTCGCCGCGGCGCTCCACGGCCAACGCCGCCGCGCCGAGCCGGGCGCACTCCACGGCGACCGACCCCGAACCGGCGCCGACGTCCCAGACCAGGCACCCCGGCCGCGGGGCGAGCCGGGCCAGCACGACCGCGCGCACCTCCGACTTGGTGACCATGCCGGCGCGGTGGTCGAACGCGTCCTCGGGCAGCGCCCAGCCATCCGGCGGCGGGGTCGGCTCACCCCCGGCGTACCAGCCGCGGTCCGGGAGCGCGGTGGTGTCCCGCAGGCAGAGCACGACGGTGAGCGGGTCCCACGTCCGGGTGGCCGCGTCGGTCGCCGGCAGGGTCGTGATCCGCTCCCGGGTGCCACCGAGGTCCTCGGCGACGACGAGCGTGCGCGGCCAGCCGTCGAGGGCGGCACCGAGCTCCGCTGGCCCGGCTCCCGGCGCGGTGAGCACGGCGGTGGCGGCGCGGGCGCGGCAGACGTTGACCGCCGGGGTGAGCGCACGCCCATGCGCGCTGACGACCGCGACGCCGTCCCAGGGCCGGCCGAGGCGCGCGAACAGCAGTTGCACGCTGGATCGGGCCGGGAGCACGACCGGTTCGTGGCCGCGCTCGCGCAACAGCCGGACGATCCCGAAAAACCCCGGGTCCCCGCTGGCCAGCAGCACGGCGGGGCGCCCGTCGAGCGCGTCCAGCGCGGGCTCGACCGGCCCGAGCTCCACCCGCTTCGCCGCCGCCGGCACCGGTGCCACCTCGAGGTGTCGCCGCGCCCCGATGACGATTTCGGCGCCCGCGAGCGCGTCACCCGCACCGGGGGGCAGCGGACCTCCGTCGAGGCCGATCACGGTGAGCGTCACGGGCCCTCGGTTCCGCTCACCCGGCCCTGCCCACGGCCATGATCGACGGTTTGGGCCCTGCCGCCGCGCGGGACACGGCCCCGGGGCCCCAACCACCGATCACCGCCAGCCCGCACCAACCCCCTCCACCACACCACCCCCTCCACGGCACCGTGATCGGCGGTTCGGGCCCCGCCACCGCACCACGCACGGCTCCGCGGCCCCAACCACCGATCACGGCCGGTGGCACCCCGGCGTCGGCGAGGCGGCGGTAGACCGCCGCACCGGCGGGACTGGTCACGACGGCCGGGGTTCCGCCGCGGCGCGAGCGGCCCGTAGCTCTCGTCGCGCGGCCGCGTCGGGCTTGCGGAAGGTGTGGAAGTGTCCGGCGTGATAGAGGTGGCTGCGGGTGCCCGTCGCGCCCAGCGCCGCGCCCACCAGGAACAGCGTCTGTCGCCACAGTTTGCGCTGCTTGCACACGGCCTCGACCTCGTCGAGCCGGCAGCGCACGGTCAGCTCGTCGGGCCAGCTCGTGCGGTAGGCCACCACGACCGGCGTGTCGTCGGGGTAGCCGCCCGCGCGCAGCTCCCCGACCAGCTGCGCCGTCCGCGCGGCCGACAGGAAGATCGCCATCGTGGTGCCGTGCCGGGCGAACTCGCGCAGCCTCTCCCGCTCCGGCATGGGGGTCTTGCCGCCTTCGAGCCGGGTGAGCACTACCGACTGCGCGACCTCCGGGATCGTCAGCTCCCGGCCCGCCGCGGCAGCCGCCGCCCCGAACGCGGAGACCCCCGGCACGATCTCGACCTCGAGCCCCAGCGCCTCGGCTGCGTCATACTGTTCCTGCACAGCACCCCACAGCGACGGGTCACCCGAGTGCACCCGCGCGAGCTTCAGACCCTCGGCCGCGGCGCGTCGGTAGAGCACGAGGACGTCCTCGTGCGCGATCCGCGAGGAGTCGACCAGCTTCGCGTCGGGGCGGGCATGCTCGGCGACGCACTCCGCCATGACCAGGCTCGCGGCCCAGATCACCACGTCCGCCTCGGCGATGCGTCGGGCCCCGCGCAACGTGATCAGATCGGCCGCACCCGGCCCGGCCCCGACGAACGACACTCTCCCGCGGTCCACGGGCAACAGTCTGTGCCCAGCCGCGTCACCGCACCAGTGCCGCCACCTCGCCCACGACCGACGGCCACAGCTCGCCGGGCAGATTGTGTCCCATCCCGGGGTAGGTCACCAGCCGCGCCCCAGGTACCGCAGCGGCCGTGGCGCGCCCGCCGGCCGGGCGGACGAGCGGGTCGGCGTCGCCGTGCACGACCAGCGTCGGCGCCCGGACGCCGCGCAGCCCGGCCACCCGGCTCGGCGAGGCGGTGATCGCCGCGAGCTGGCGGCGCGGGCCGGTGGCGTCCTGCGTGCGGGCGAAGGCGCGGCGGCCGTAGTCGCTCAGCCAGTCCTCGTCCAGCGGGTAGCCCGGCGAGCCGATCACCTGGAACGTGCGCAGCACCCGCTCGCCGGCCTCCGCGGCCGAGCGAGCCGGGCGGGCCGCGAGGGCGGCCGCGGCGCGCAGCGTCGACCGCCCGATCGTCCATGACGGCGTCGACATCACCGAGGTCAGCGACCGCACCCGGTGCGGGTGCTCGATCGCCACGGCCTGCGCGATCATCCCGCCCATCGACGCGCCGACCACGTGCGCGGACTCCCAGCCCAGCGCGTCAAGCACGGCGACGGCGTCGGCGGCCATGTCAGAGATCCGGTAGACCGCGACGGCCCGTGGGACGGCGAGCAGGGCGGGCACCGACGGGGCGCCGCGGTGGGTCAGGTGCGTGGACGCCCCGACGTCACGGTTGTCGAACCGCGCCGGGCTGAACCCGGCCCGCGCGAACTCGGCACACAGCTCGTCATGCCAGAACAGCATCTGCATGCCCAGCCCCATGATCAGCAACAACGGCTCGCCGCCCTCGGGGCCGACCGGCTCGTAGGCCAGCTCCACGTCCCCGTTCCTGGCCTGCGACGTCGTGCCGGTCATGCCCCCGCTCCTCGCCTCGTCCACGGCCTTGGCCAGCACCGACAGCTCGGTGTCCAGCGCCCTAGCCGGCAGCCGATCGTAAGCGTGACCTGCCACTGGTGCGAGCTCGTGCGCCTCGTCCCCCAGGCCGGGATCGGGGTGTCAGCTCGCCGCGGCGACGAACCGCGCGACCGCCCCGGGGTCACCTGCCGGGTGGGTGTGCAGGAAGGAGGCGTGCACCCCGCCGACGACCCATCCTTCGCGTATCGAGCCCGAGCCCTCCGGCTCCCCGCCGCGCCAACCCCACGCCGGGGCGACCCCCGCCTGGGGCGTCACCGCACAGTGGTGGAACTCATGTCCCGCCACCCGCGCGCCTGTGGCGAACAGCGGCGAGTCGGCCAGCGCGACGGCGTCGCGGTAGCCGAGCGTGAGCCGGTCGGTCATCGTGGCGCGGGCCGGGAGCACCCCACACATCGGCGCCCCGTCGAGCTCGGCACACAGGTAGAGCAGCCCCCCGCACTCGGCGTGGATCGGCGCCCCGGACGCGGCGAAGGCGGCGACGGCAGACCGCAGCCGCGCATTCGCCCCAAGCGCGACCACGTGTTCCTCGGGAAACCCACCGGGCAGCACCAGCGCGGCAGTCCCGGCCGGAAGAGCCTCGTCCCGCAACGGATCGACAACCACCACCTCCGCACCCGCCGCCGCCAACAACTCAACATGCTCGACATACCCAAAACTGAACGCCACACCACCAAAGATGGCTGTGCGCGGATAACGCTGTTCTGGCGACGATTTCCGCGCACGAGGCGGTGGTGGCTCAGGGGACCAGGACGGACCGGGGGGCAGGGGCTCGGCCAGCCGCTGCACCGCGTCCAGGTCGACGTGCGCCGCCACCAGCTCCGCCATCGCCGCCACCGCCGCTGTCGCCTCGACCCCGTACTCGATGGCCGTGACCAGCCCGAGATGGCGCGACGGTACAGCCAGCGCGTCGTGTCGCGGCAGCGCGCCGAGCACCGGCAGCCCCGCCTCGGCGGCGGCCGCGCGCAGCACCGCCTCGTGCCGCTCGCTCCCGACAAAATTGAGCACCACGCCGGCCAGCCGGACCGACGGGTCGAACGACCCGAACCCGTGCAGCAGCGCGGCCAGGCTCCGCGACTGGCCGCGGCAGTCCACCACCAGCACCACCGGCGCCCCCAGCAGCGCGGCGACCTGCGCTGTCGAGCCGTACCCATCGGCCAGCCGGCCGTCGAACAGCCCCATTACGCCCTCGACCACGGCCACGTCGGCTCCGACCGCGCCATGCCGCGCGAGCGGGGCGATCCGGTCGGCCCCGACCAGCACGGGGTCGAGGTTGCGTCCCGGTCGCCCGGCAGCGAGCGTGTGGTAACCGGGATCGACGTAATCCGGCCCGACCTTGAACGGCGCGACGGCCGTGCCGCGGCGGCGCAGCGCAGCCATCAGCCCGGTCGCGACAGTGGTCTTGCCGCTACCCGAGGAGGGCGCCGCTATGACGAGCGCCCGCGCCATGCCCAGCGCCCTAATGTCCCAGCACCGGATGCGGCACGTAGGGCTTCTCCAGCGCCGCGATCTCGTCATCGGAGAGCACGACCTCGACGGCCGCGACCGCGTCCTCGATGTGACCGGGCTTCGTGGCGCCCACGATCGGGGCCGTGACCACCGGCTTGTGCAACAGCCAGGCCAGCGCCACCTGGGCAGGCGCCAGCCCTCGAGCCGCCGCAACGGCGCGCACGGCGTCGACCACGGCGAAGTCGGCGTCGAAGTCGGCGTCGACGTAGAGCTGGTCGGCGAAGTCGTCGCTCCGCGCCCGGGTGGTGATCTTCGCATCGCGCGTCCGGTTGCCGGCCAGCATGCCGCGCGCGAGCGGACTCCACGGGATCACCCCGACGCCCTGGTGAGTACGGAGCGGGTGCATCTCCCGCTCCTCGCGGTAGAGCAGGTTGTAGTGATCCTGCATCGCGACGAACCGCGTCCAGCCGCCCCGGTCGGCGACGTGCTGGGCCGTCGCGAACTGCCAGGCGTACCTGCTCGACGCCCGAGGTAGCGGGCCTTGCCGGCGCGCACGACGTCGTGCAGCTCCTCCATCGTCTCCTCGATCGGGGTGTCCGGATCCCAGCGATGGATCTGGTAGAGGTCGACGTGGTCGGTGCCCAGGCGCCGCAGCGAGTTGTCGATGCTCGACAGGATGTGCTTGCGCGACAGGCCGCGGTCGTTGGGGCCCTCCCCCGTCGGCATGAACACCTTGGTGGCGAGCGCGTAGTCATCGCGCTTGGCGAAGAGCTCACCGAGCAGCGAGCCGGTGACCTCCTCGCCGACGCCGCGCGAGTGCATGTCGGCGGTGTCGAAGAACATGACGCCCTGCTCGACGGCCTGGCGCACGAGTGGCATAGCGGCGGCGGCGCGGTCGAGCACCCAGTCCCGCCACGACGGCGCGCCGTAGCTCATCATCCCCAGGCACACCCGCGAGACCTGCAGACCCGTCGAACCCAATCGCGTGTACTCCACGCCGCGACCCTAACGCGGCTCGAACAGCTCCACGGCGTTGCCGGACGGGTCGTCGAGCAGGATCTGCCGGCCGCCACGGCCGTCCACGATCTCGTTGCGGAACCTCGCGCCGGCCTCCCGCAGCCCGGCGACCGCAGCGTCGAGGTCGGACACCTCGAGCTGGATCCGGTTCCACCCACCCGGCTCGGGCACCCGCCCGTCCGGCATCGGCTGGGCGGCGCCACCTTCTCCACCAGCGGCGTTGAGCAGCAACCGCAGGGCTCCCCGGGAGAGCGCGGCAAAGCCTGGACCGGGATGCATCTCGACGGTGAACCCGAGGTGGGTGGTGTAGAAGGACACCGCCGCCTCGACGTCGTCAACGATGTAGCGCACCCTCACCATTCGATCCCCCGCTGGCCCTTCTGCCCCGCGTCCATCGGGTGCTTGATCTTCGTGGTCTTCATCACCAGGTCCGCAACGGCGATCAGCTCCGGCGCGGCGTCCCGGCCGGTGATGATCACGTGCTGGTGGCCCGGCCGCGCGGTGAGGACCTCGACCACCTCGCGCACGTCGACCCAGCCCCACGTGAGCGGGTAGGTGAACTCGTCGAGGACGTAGACGTCGTGCGCCCGCGCCTGGAGCCGGCGGCGGATCTCGGTCCAACCCTCGGCGGCCTGCGCGGCGTGGCCGTCCTCGGTACCGGGCTTGCGCGCCCACGACCAGCCCTCGCCCATCTTGTGCCACTCGACGGGCCCGCCCTCGCCGGTCTCGGCGTGGGCGCGGCCCAGCGCCCGGAACGCGGCCTCCTCACCGACCTTCCACTTCGCCGACTTCACGAACTGGAACACCCCGATCGACCAGCCCTGGCTCCAGCCGCGCAGCGCGAGCCCGAACGCCGCGGTGGACTTGCCCTTCATCTCCCCGGTGTGCACGACGACCAGCGGCCGGTTGCGGCGCTGGCGAGTGGTGAGCCCGTCGTCGGGCACCGTCCTGACCTGCCCCTGCGGCACAGCTGGCCCTCCTCCTTCGTCGGGGGGTCGTGCGCGGAAATCGCCGCGGGAACAACGTTATCCGCGCACGGGCGCGAAGCGCTTCACGAGGGTGGTCATGTGGGGGGCGGAGAGGTCGGTGAGGGTGACGAGGGCGGCGGCGGCCGAGGTGGCGAGGCGGGCGGCGAGGGCGAGGCGGACGGGGCCGGTCTCGCAGTCGACCACGACGGTGGCGACGCCGTCGGCGGCCAGCAGCGCGGCCGCCCGGCAGGCGTCGTGGACGGGGTCGCCGCCGTCGCGGGCCGCGACCGTGGCCCGCCCGTCGGTGAGCACCACGAGCAACGGGCGACGACGCGGGTCGCGCAGTTTCTCGACGGCCAGCACCCGGCGCGCCCGCAGCAGCCCGTCGGCGAGCGGGGTCCGGCCGCCGGTGCGCAGGTCCGCGAGCCGCGCCTGCGCGGCCGGGACGCTCGCGGTCGGCGGCAGCACCAGCTCCGCCCCGCCCGCCCGGAAGCTCACCAACCCGACCCGGTCCCGGCGCTGGTAGGCGTCGCGCAGCAGGGACAGCACCGCCCCGCTCACCGCGGCCATCCGCGACCGTGCCGCCATCGAGCCCGACGCGTCGACGGCGAACAACACGAGGTTGCCCTCACGACCCTCGCGGACGGTGTGACGCAGGTCGTCGCGACGCAGCAGCAGCCCGGCCCGGGTGCGGCCGCGGGAGCGCTGGTGCGGCGCGGCGGCGGTGATCGTGGCGGGCAGGTGCACGTCAGCGGCCCGGCGCGGGATCGTCCCGGACGGGCGGACGACGCGCCCGGAGTCGGTGCGCGCCCGGGACCGCCGCCCCGGCGCACCCTCCCCGACCCCGGGCACCTGCAGCAGCCGGGCCCGGAAGGTCGCCGACGGCGGGGGCGCGGCGCGCGTAGGTCCGTCGCCGCCGGCCGCAGGCTGCTCGGGCGGCGCAGGCGTCCCACTCGCACCCTCGGACGACCCCCCGGCGTCGCTCGCGCGGTCCTCCTGCGCGCCGCCGCCGGGATCGACGGGGTCAGGATCACCGGGGCTGGGATCCTCGGAACCGGACTGCGCGGCCGCTGACCGCAGCGCCTCGTCCAGCGCGCCCTCGTCCATGCCCGGCTCGTCGAAGGGGTCGCGGCGACGTCGGTGCGGCAGCGCGAGCCGGGCGGCGACGCGGACGTCCTCCTCGGTGACGGCGCCGCCCCCGCGCCACGCGGCGTGGGCCATCGCGGCGCGGGCGATCACCAGGTCGGCGCGCATGCCGTCCACGGCGAACGCCGCGCAGACCGCGGCGATCCGGCACAGCTCGGCATCGGGGAGCACGACCGCGCCGACCCTGTCCTGCGCCGCGGCGATCCGCGCCGCCGTGCCCACCTCGGCCTCGCGCCACCCAGCGGCGAACGCGGCCGGATCGTCCTCGAACGCGAGCCGGCGGCGCACGACCTCGACGCGGGTGGCCACCTCGCGCGCCGCCCGCACCTCCACAGCGAGCCCGAACCGGTCCAGCAGCTGCGGGCGCAGCTCCCCCTCCTCCGGGTTCATCGTCCCGACCAGCAGGAACCGCGCCGCGTGCGACACCGAGACCCCGTCGCGCTCGACGTGCGCGCGCCCCATCGCGGCGGCGTCGAGGAGCAGATCGACGAGGTGATCATGGAGCAGGTTGACCTCGTCGACGTAGAGCACCCCGCGGTGGGCGTCGGCGAGCAGGCCGGGCTGGTAGGCACGCACCCCCTCGGCAAGCGCTCGTTCCAGATCCAGCGAGCCGACGAGCCGGTCCTCGGTGGCGCCGACCGGCAGCTCGACGAGCCGCGCGGCCCGCGTCGCACCCGGCCCCCCGCCATCGTGCGGTCCGTCCGGACACCCAGGATCCGGGTCACCGGGCGCACAACCGAACCGGCACCCTGCGACGACCGCCACCGCGGGCAGCAGCGCCGCGAGCGCCCGCACCGCCGTTGACTTCGCGGTGCCCTTCTCCCCCCGCACCAGCACCCCGCCGACACCGGGGTGGACGGCGTTGAGCAGCAGCGCGAGCCGCAGGTCGTCGTGCCCGACGACGGCGGAGAACGGGAAGCCCGGCTGGCGGGTGGCACCGGGGAGCGAGGCGGTCATCCGGGCGAGCCTGCCAGACGCGAGGTCACCACCGGCAGCTCCGCAGGCGCACCGTGACCGATCACATGCTCGAGCGCGGCGGTGTCGAGGTGGCCCTCGACGAGCCGGCAGCTCGTGGCGTCGGCCGTCCAGGCGGTGTTCGGCGTCGGATGGGCCACGCTGGCGAGCCCGCTCGACGGCTGGGGTCCGGCCCCGCAGTGGTCGTCCCTGCTGCACGCCCGCCCATCTTCATGCACACTGGATCCAGTACTAAAATTTTAGTATAGGTAAGGAGCTCCGAGTGACTGCTCTGCCGCGCTGGCTGAAGCACATGAACCGCGTCCTGGTCAGGTTGCAGCGGATCGGCATCAGCCCGAAGGACATGGGCGTGCTGACGGTGCCGGGCCGCCGCACCGGCAAACCCCGCAGCATCCCGCTGACGGTGCTCGAACTCGACGGCAACCGGTACCTGCTCGCGGGCTACCCAGGCACCGACTGGCCGGCCAACGCCCGCGCCGCCGGGGCGGGCACCCTGAGCATCGGGAAGCGGAAGGACAAGGTCCGGCTGGTGGAACTCGACGTGGAGACCGCGCGGCCGGTGCTGCGCGAGTGGCCCCGGCGCTTCGAGTCAGGACCGAAGATGATGCTCGACGCCGGCGTCGTCACCGACACCACACCGGACGCGTTCGAGGCTATCGCCGGGACGTGCCCCGTGTTCCGGGTGGACGTCGTGTGAGCCGTGCCAGGCTGTCGCGACATGGAGCAACGCGCCCACTTCCTCACCGTCGCGACCGCTGACCTCGACGCCGCCCGCCGCTTCTACGTCGACGGGCTGGGCTGGCATCCGCTGCTCGACGTGCCCGGCGAGATCGTCTTCTTTCAGATCGCGCCAGGCACCGTGCTCGGGTTCTTCGCCGCCGAGCAGTTCGCCGCCGACCTGGGCACCACCACGCAGCAGGCCCCGGCCGGCTTCACGCTGTCGCACAACGTGGCAGACACGGCCGCCGTCGACCGCGTGCTGAGCGCCGCAGCCAGCGCGGGCGCCACGATCGTCAAACCCGGGCAGCAGGCCACGTTCGGCGGCTACCACGGCCACTTCACAGACCCGAACGGCGTCACCTGGGAGATCACGCACAACCCGGGCTGGAGAACAACAGAGGAGGGAACGGTGGAACTGACCCCACCACCCTGACCGCACTTCGGAATGCGGCTGGGGATCAGACGTCGTAGTCGATCGTCACCTTTTCCGAAGTCGGCAGGGTCTGGCAGGTCAGTCGGAGGCGCCACAGGCCGTCGTGCCCGACGACGGCGGAGAACGGGAAGCCCGGCTGGTGGGCGCCGCCGGGGCTCGAGGCGGTCATCCGGGCGAGCCTGCCAGATGCGAGGTCACCACCGGCAGTTCCGCAGGCGCACCGTGACCGATCACATGCTCGAGCGCGGCGGTGTCGAGGTGCTCCTCGACGAGGTCGCCGAGCAGGTCGAGCTGGGCCGCACGCAGCCCGGCGAACGAGGTGTCCGGGGCGGCGGCAAACCCACCCCGCCCGGCCTGCGCGGCGACCCGGGCCAGCAGCCCCCGCCGGAACCCGTCGTTCTCCAGCAGCCCGTGCCAGTGCGTGCCGAGCACGACGCCGTCGTCGGCCCCCTCGCCGTCGATCAGGTCGGCTTCGGCGGACCGGACGACCCGCCCGTGATGGATCTCGTAGCCGCGCACCGGCTCACCCCACGCGGTGCCGGTGGGGTTGCCCAGGTGCTTCGCAATATCGAAGCAGACCTCCAGGTCGAGCAGCCCGAGCCCGTCCGTGCTCGGGGACGCGCTCTCCACGCCGTGCGGGTCGGCGATGCGGCGGCCGAGCATCTGGTAGCCCCCGCAGATCCCGAGCACGACACGCCCGGCGCGGGCGTGCGCGACCACGGCGTCGGCGAGCCCGGTGCGGCGCAGCCACCCCAGGTCGGCGACGGTCGCCTTCGTCCCGGGCAGCACGACGAGGTCGGCGTCGAGCAGCCGCGAGGGCTCGGTCACGTACCGGACGGCGACGCCCGGCTCGCAGGCGAGCGCCTCCGCGTCGGTGGCGTTGGAGATCCGCGGCAGCCGGACCACGGCGACCCGCAGCCACTGCGACCCGTGCGGCGGCGCGGGCCACCCGAGCACGCCGTCGGGCTGCGCGGCCAGCGAGTCCTCGGCGTCGAGCCAGAGCCCCTCGGCCCACGGGACGACGCCGAACGTCGGACGTCCGGTCAGCGCGCGGAGCCGGTCGAGCCCGGGCGCGAGCAGCGCGGGGTCGCCGCGGAACTTGTTGACGACGAACCCGGCGACGCGGGCCTGGTCGGCCGGGTCCAGCACCGCGACGGTGCCGAACAGATGGGCGAGCACCCCACCCCGGTCGATGTCGCCGACGATCACCACCGGCAGGTCGGCGGCCTGGGCCAGCCCCATGTTGACGATGTCGCCCTCCCGAAGATTGATCTCCGCGGGCGAGCCCGCACCCTCGCAGACCACGACGTCGTAGCGGGACCGCAGCTCGGCGAGGGTGCCGGTGACGACGTCGAGCAGCGCGGCCTTGCGCGCGGTGTAGGACCGGGCACTCACCGTCCCGTCGACGCGCCCGAGCACGACGACCTGCGAGCTGCGGTCGCTGCCGGGCTTGAGCAGCACCGGGTTGAACGCGACGCTGGGCTCCAGGCCGCACGCGTGCGCCTGCATCGCCTGCGCGCGGCCGATCTCGCCGCCGTCGGGGGTGACGACGGAGTTGTTGGACATGTTCTGTGCCTTGAACGGCGCCACCGCGGCGCCGCGGCGGTGCAGCCACCGGCAGAGCCCGGCGACGAGTGCACTCTTGCCAGCATCCGACGTCGTGCCCGCCACCAGCAGTGCGCCCCTCATCGCGCCAGTATCACACCGACTACCGTGGTGACGTGCGGTTCCTCCTGCGTCCGGGCTGGCTCGCGTTGATCGCGGCGGTGGTGGGTTTCGTGATCGCCTGTTACGCGCTGCTCGCGCCGTGGCAGTTCGGCCGCGAGGCCCAGCGCGACGCCCAGCAGCGGGCCATCGACGCCTCCACCGCGCTCGCGCCCGTCCCGCTGGCAGAGCTCTCCCCCGCCGGTGCGGGCGTCGCGCGCGATGTGGTGTGGCGGCAGGTCACCGTGTCGGGCACGTACCTCCCCGAGGCCGAGGCGGTCGTGCGGCTGCGGGTGATCGACGGCAAGCCGGCGTTCGAGGTGCTCACCCCGCTGCGCACCGACGACGGCCGGCTGCTCACCGTGGACCGCGGGTACGTCACCGCAGACCGCGGTACGGCCGTGCCGCCCTACGCGGCGCCGCCCGCGGACCCGGTGACGCTGACCGCCCGCCTGCGCGTGGACGAGACCGACCCGCAGGACCGCGGGGTGATCGAATCCGACGGCCACCGCCAGCTCTACGCGGCCGACTCCCGTCAACTCGCCACAGCCACCGGACTCGACCTGGAGCCCGGTTACCTGCAGCTGGCCCCCGAGGCCCCCGGTGTCCTCGGCCCGCTCGCGGTGGCACCGAGCTCGAGCGCCGCGCCGTTCACGAACCTGTCCTACGCGCTGCAGTGGCTGACGTTCGGGGCGATCGCGCTGTTCGCCCTGGCCTACTTCGTCCGGCTGGAGCTCCTGCAACACCGCTCGGGCAACCGCGCACCCGAGCGCGCCGCGCTGCGCCGAGCCCTGGCCGGCGACGAGACCCCCCTCGCCGACCGCTACGGCCGTCGCTAGTCCCTGATGATCTACCTCAGCCGCTCTGCGATCAGGGCCTTGACCTGGTCGAGAGGCACGCTGCCGGGCGGCAACTCGCCGGTGCGCAAGGTCTGCTCGGCCCGGACCAGTATTCTCCGATACCCGTCGGGCCCGTTGGCCGTGGTCAGCCAGGCGATCCGGCGCCAAGACTCCAGGGTCTGGTGCACGGCGGTCAGGTCGAGGGTCTCGGTCGCGGCGGCCATCGCCTCACGCCATTGCCGGTCGAACTCCGCGACGTCCTCCGGGATCAACGCGGCCCGCACCCGCGCCGGCGAGGCGTCCTCGAACGGTGGGCCGCCCGCATCGGACTCCGGCCCGGACGTGGCAGCAGCAGTCATAGGCACACCATAACCAGTCCCCCCGGCACGATCGCCGTCGCGGATTCGGTCGTTGCCAGAGCTATGTGATCGTCGGTTCGGCGCGAAAACCGTCGTTTTTGACCGGGAAACGCGCCAGGGCGCTGATCATGCGGCTGGAGATCGGCGCGCCGCCGCCAGGCCAGCTGCCAGCACTGCGGACGCCCACCCCACCAGGTGCGAGAGCCGGGCGACCCGCCACAGGTCCGCCGGGGTCGGCGGGAGCCCGGCGCCCAGCCGGGGCCGGTTCTCTACGCCGTGGGGATACACCGTCGGCCCCCCGAGCGCGACGCCCAGCGCCCCCGCCGCGGCAGCCTCCACCGCGCCCGCGTTGGGGCTCGGGTGGGCGCGGGCGTCGCGGCGCCAGGCCGCCAGCGCCGCCCGGGGCGAGCCGCCGACGGCGGGGGCGAGCATCGTGAACAGCACCGCCGCCACCCGCGCGGGGACGAGGTTGGCCGCGTCGTCCAGCCGCGCCGCAGCCCACCCGAACCGCCGGTAGCGCGTGCAGCGGTGGCCCACCATGGCGTCGAGGGTGTTCACCGCGCGGTACCCGAGCAGCCCGGGCACCCCGGCGACCGCACCCCACAGCAAGGGGGCCACGACGGCGTCGGAGGTGTTCTCCGCCACCGACTCGGTGCCCGCCCGGGCCAGCCCGGCCCCGTCGAGCGCGGCGGGATCGCGCCCGCACAGCGACGGCAGCCGCGCCCGCGCCGCGACCAGGTCGACCACGGTCAGCTCGGCGGCCAGCCCGGCCCCCTCCCGCGCCAGCGACGTCCCGCCCAGTACCGCCCATGTCGCGACGGCGGTCAGCGCCACCCCCGCCACCGGCCGCGCGGCGACCGCACGCTCCCCCACCACACCCAGCGCCACCGCCGCACCGACGAGCGCCCCGGTGTACATCACGCCAGCCCCCCGCCGGTCGGCGTAGCAGCGCCGTTCCAGCGCCGCCGCCACGACACCGAACCCGGCCACCGGGTGCGCGCGCCGCGGGTCCCCCAGCACGGCGTCGGCCGCCATTCCCAGCAGTAGCCCGGCCGGTCGGACCCACGCGGGCGATCTCCGGGATCCGAGCACCCGGCTACTTCTTCGGCTTCTCGCCACTCGAGTCGGTGGACAACGCCGCGACGAAGGCCTCCTGCGGCACCTCGACCCGCCCGATGGTCTTCATCCGCTTCTTGCCCTCCTTCTGCTTCTCCAGCAGCTTGCGCTTGCGGGTGATGTCCCCGCCGTAGCACTTGGCCAGCACATCCTTGCGGATCGCGCGGATGTTCTCCCGCGCGATGATCCGGGCGCCGATGGCGGCCTGGATCGGCACCTCGAACTGCTGGCGCGGGATCAGCTCGCGCAGCTTGGAGGCCATCGTGGTGCCGTAGGAGTAGGCCGCGTCCTTGTGCCGGATCGCCGAGAACGCGTCGACCGCCTCGCCCTGCAGCAGGATGTCGACCTTCACCAGGTCGGACTGCTGCTCCCCGGCCTCCTCGTAGTCCAGGCTGGCGTAGCCGCGGGTGCGCGACTTCAGCGCGTCGAAGAAGTCGAAGATGATCTCGGCGAGCGGCATCGTGTACCGCAGCTCGACGCGGCTCTCCGAGAGGTAGTCCATCCCGCCGAGCCGCCCGCGCCGGCTCTGGCACAGTTCCATGATCGAACCGATGTACTCCGAGGGCGCGAGGATCGTGGTCTTCACGATCGGCTCGTGGACCTGCGCCACCGCGCCGGCGGGCCAGTCCGAGGGGTTGGTGACGACGAGCTCGGTGCCGTCGTCGAGCACCACCCGGTAGACGACGTTGGGGGCGGTGGAGATCAGGTCGAGCCCGGCCTCGCGCTCCAGCCGGTCGCGGGTGATCTCCAGATGCAGCAGGCCGAGGAAGCCGCAGCGGAAGCCGAACCCGAGCGCGGTGGAGGTCTCCGGTTCGTAGGTGAGCGCGGCGTCGTTGAGCTGCAGCTTGTCCAGGGCCTCGCGCAGCTCCGGGTACTCGGAGCCGTCCACCGGGTAGAGCCCGGAGTAGACCATCGGCCGCGGCTCACGGTAGCCGGTCAGCGGTTCGGTGGCGCCCTTGCGCTGGCTGGTCACCGTGTCGCCGACCTTCGACTGGCGGACGTCCTTCACGCCGGTGATCAGGTAGCCGACCTCGCCGACCCCGAGGCCGACCGAGGGCTTGGGCTCCGGGGAGACGATGCCCACCTCGAGCAGCTCGTGGGTGGCGCCGGTGGACATCATCATGATCCGCTCGCGCGGGGTGATCTTCCCGTCCACCACCCGGATGTAGGTGACGACACCGCGGTAGGTGTCGTAGACCGAGTCGAAGATCATCGCCCGGGCGGGGGCGTCGGCGTCGCCGACCGGGGCCGGGACCTGGCGGACGACCTCGTCGAGCAGCTCGCGCACGCCTACGCCGGTCTTGGCGCTGACCCGCAGCACCTCGTCGGCGTCGCAGCCGACGATGTGCGCGATCTCGGCGGCGTAGCGGTCCGGGTCCGCCGCCGGCAGGTCGATCTTGTTGAGCACCGGGATGACCGTGAGGTCCTTCTCCAGTGCGAGGTAGAGGTTCGCCAGCGTCTGGGCCTCGATGCCCTGCGCGGCGTCGACCAGCAGGACCGCGCCCTCGCACGCCTCCAGCGCCCGGCTGACCTCGTAGGTGAAATCGACGTGACCGGGGGTGTCGATGAGGTGCAGGACGTGCTCGCGCTCGCCCACCTGCCACGGCAGCCGCACGTTCTGCGCCTTGATCGTGATACCACGCTCGCGCTCGATGTCCATCCGGTCGAGGTACTGGGCACGCATCGCGCGCCCCTCGACCACGCCCGTGAGCTGCAGCATCCGGTCGGCCAGGGTGGACTTGCCGTGGTCGATGTGGGCGATGATGCAGAAGTTCCGGATCAACTCCGGGGGGGTGAACGTCTGGTCGGCGAACGAGCTCACTCACGGTTCCATTCAGCGGCGGGTGTCGCCATCGTCCCACGCGCCCCGCGACGCCCCGACGGCGCGACAGCGCCCGACACCCGGACGCGGTGATCACTCGCGGGTACGGTGTCGCGCATGAGCATCACGCCCCTGCCGCCCCTGGACCGCAAGCAGGCCGCCACGGCCGTGCTCGCCGCCAAGCAGCGGACCGGCCTGCGCTGGGCGCAGCTGGCCGCGGTGATCGAGCGGTCGACCGAATGGACCACCGCCGCGCTGCTCGGCCAGCACCCGCTCACCGCCGACCAGGCCACCGCGCTCGGCGCCGCGCTGGACCTCGACCAGGTCATCGTCGAGACCCTGACGTTGCCCCCGGTGCGGGGCCGCGACGCCGTCGACACCTCGGAACCGCTCGTCTACCGGCTCCAGGAGGTGGTGCAGGTCTACGGCAGCACCATCGCCGAGCTCGTGCGCGAGGAGTTCGGCGACGGCATCGTCAGCGCCATCGACTTCGAGATGGGCCTCGAACGGGTGCCCGACCCGAAGGGCGACCGCGTCAAGATCACCTTGAACGGGAAGTTCCTGCCCTACCGAACCTGGTGACGCCGGGGCCGGGCCAGGCCGGTGGTGCTCGCGCTGTAGCATGAGCCGCTGATCCCAGGCGTGCAGTCCAGCGGCAGAAAGAACTCGAGGCATTCGCGTGGCCAACATCAAGTCCCAGATCAAGCGGGTCAAGACCAACGAGAAGCGTCGGCAGCGCAACAAGTCCGTACGCTCGTCGGTGCGCACCGCGGTCCGCCGCTTCCGTGAGGCCGCGGAGGCGGGCGATACCGAGAAGGTCACCGAGCTGCAGCGCGCCGCGGCCCGGGCGCTGGACAAGGCAGCGAGCAAGGGCGTGATCCACCGCAACCAGGCCGCGAACCGCAAGTCCGCGATGGCCAAGCGCGTCGTCAAGGTCTGAGTCGAGCGCCGCGCCTGGGTCGACCACCGCACGGACCTCAGCGGGACTCGCGCGCCGCGCAGATCCGCAGCACCGCACGTTCCAGCGCGTAGCCGGGATCGACGGCCGCGCCCTTGACGTCGGCGTTCACCTCGGCGGCGGCGTCGAACGCGGCCGCGAGCGACTCCGGCCGCCAGTCCCGCACCTGCGACTGCGCCTTGCGCACCTTCCACGGCGGCATGCCCAGGGTGCCCGCCAGCCGGTTGGGGTCGCCCCGACCGGCCGAGCCGACCTTGGCCAGCGTGCGCAACCCGTCGGCCAGGGCGTCGGCCACCAGCACCGGCGCCACCCCGAGCACGAGCGCCCAGCGCAGCGCCTCCAGGGCACCGGAGCGGTCGCCCGCCACCACCTTGTCGGCCACCGCGAAACCGGACACCTCCGCCCGGCCGCGGTGGTAACGCAGCACCGCCCGCTCGTCGATCGCACCGCCGGTGTCGGCGACGAGCTGCCCGGCGGCAGCCGCCAGCTCGCGCAGGTCTGATCCCACCGCCTCGATCAGCACCCCGACCGCGTCCGGCGTGATGCGCCCGCCGCTGCGGCGGACCTCCGCGCGTACGAAGTCGGACCGCTCCTCGTACCGGGTGATCGGGTTGCAGGTGATGACGACGGCGCCGGTGCCGCGCAGCGCGTCGACCAGTGCCTTGTTGCGGGCAGCACCGGTGTGCAGCACCATCAGCACGACGCCGTCGGCCAGGTCCCGGGACTGCTCGACGATCGCGGTGGCCAGGTCCTTGCCCGCGTCCTGCGCAGCCGCCAGCACGATCACCCGGCCCTCGGCGAACAGCGACGGGCTGAGGCTCGCGGCCAGGTCAACCGCCGTGAGCTCGGCCGCGCGGAACCGGCGCAGCTCGGCGCTGGGATCAGCAGCCCGCGTCTGCGTGACGACGTCGGCCACCGCGCGTTCCACCAGCAGCTCCTCCTCGCCGAGCACCAGGTGCAGCGGCGCGGGCGGGGGCGACGAGGTCATGGCAGCCATGCTCGCGCACGGCACCGACAGTGCGTGACCCGCCTCCCAGATCGGGGGCTGGACTTGGTTCGGAGTGGATCGTGTCGTAACGTGCTGGTCATCCGTGCGGATCTCGCGTTCCGCCGGGGTCCATAACTGCATATGGCTCATCCAGAGGGGCAGAGGGAACGGCCCGACGAAGCCCCGGCAACCGGCGACGCGTGTCCGCGTTCGATCACGGTGCCAATTCCGACCCGCGCGGTTGCGGGGAAGATGAGGAGTCCCATGACCCTGACTGCGCCAACGCAGCGTGCTGCCGACGTCTCGGCATCAACCCGCTACGACCTCGGGCCTGCGCGCGCCCTGTCCTGTCGTGAGTGCAGCCACCAGATCCCGCTCGCCGCCGAGTTCGCCTGCTCGGAGTGCTTCGGGCCGCTCGAGGTCGCCTACGAGTTCGGCTCGGTCACCCGTGAGTCGATCGAGGCGGGCCCGAGGTCGATCTGGCGCTACCGCCAGCTGCTCCCCGTACCCTCGACCGTCCATGACCTGCCCAACACCGAGCCCGGGCTCACCCGGCTGATCAAGGCCGATCGGCTCGGCGCGGCACTGGGGCTGCGCAGCCTATGGGTCAAGGACGACACCGGCAACCCGACGCACTCGTTCAAGGACCGCGTGGTCGCCGTGGCGCTCGCCGCCGCCCGCGAGCTCGGGTTCTCGGTGCTCGCGTGTCCGTCCACGGGCAACCTGGCCAACGCCGTGGCGGCCGCGGCCGCCCGCGCCGGGTGGAACTCCGTGGTGCTGATCCCGTCGTCGCTGGAACAGGCCAAGGTGCTCACCACGGCGGTCTACGACGGCACGCTGCTGGCGGTGGACGGCAACTATGACGACGTCAATCGGCTGGCCACCGAGCTCGCAGCCGAGCACGAGAACTGGGCGTTCGTGAACGTCAACGTCCGGCCGTACTACGCCGAGGGCTCCAAGACCCTCGGCTACGAGGTGGCCGAGCAGCTCGGCTGGCGGCTGCCCGAGCAGATCGTCGTGCCCGTCGCCTCGGGATCGCAGCTGACGAAGGTGGATAGGGGCTTCACCGAGCTGGGTGTCCTCGGGCTGGTGGAGCCCATCCCGTACCGGGTGTTCGGCGCGCAGGCCACCGGCTGCTCGCCGGTGGCGAAGGCCTTCGCCGAGGGTCACGACGTGATCACGCCGGTGCGCCCGGACACCATCGCCCGGTCGCTGGCGATCGGCAACCCCGCCGACGGGCCGTACGTCCTGGACGCGGTGCGGCGCACCGGCGGCGCGGTCGAGCACGTCAGCGACGCCGAGGTCGTGGACGGCATCCGGCTGCTGGCCCGCACCGAGGGCGTGTTCGCCGAGACCGCCGGCGGGGTCACGGTGGCCACCGCGCGCAAGCTCATCGAGTCCGGCCGGCTCGACCCGGATGCCGAGACGGTGCTGCTGATCACCGGCGACGGCCTCAAGACCCTCGACGCCGTGGCCGGTGAGATCGGCCCGACCGCCACCGTGCCGTCGAACAGCAAGGCCGTGCGCGCTGCACTGGAGGGTCTCGCGATCTGAAACGGGTGAACAGCTTGCCCCAGATGGTGCCGCGCAACGTCATGCGCTGTCAGACGTCTGTGGTTGTGTACCTGCAGAACCGAGCACGGAGATCAACATGACCATCAGAACAAGATTTCGGGGCGCGGCGATCACGCTCGCGACGATCGGGGTGCTGGCTGCCGGCTGTTCGTCGGCCGAGCCGCCGCCCGTCACCACGGCCCCGCCACCGGCGACCACCGACGCCGGCGTACCGCCGACGGTGACCACCGGAGCGAGCGACGGACGGTCGATCGAGCCCGTCGCGAGCACGCCGCGCTGTACCACCCCGGAGCTGACGCTCACGTTGGGCGCCGCCGGCGCCGCTGCCGGATCGGTGTACCAAGATTTGATCTTCACGAACAGCACCCGACACCGCTGTGAGCTGACCGGCTTCCCAGGCGTGTCCTACGTCGCGGGCGACGACGGCCACCAGGTCGGACCGGCCGCGGAGATGTCGGGTGAGCGGGGCGGTCCCGTCATCCTGGACCCCGCCGGCACCGCCAAGGCCCAGCTTCAGCTGGCCGACGTCCGGCTCTTCGACGCCGACACCTGCATGCCGACACCCGTCAGGGGCCTGCGTGTCTATCCGCCGGGTGACACGGCGTCGCTGTTCGTCCCGAGGGACGGCACCGGCTGCAGCGCGACGAACCTGCCCGGTGCGCAGCTCGCAGTGCAGACCGTCATGGCCAACTGATCGTCTCAAGAAGGGCGCAACGGTGTGACTAACGCCTGCTCGTGGCGGGTGCCGCACCAGTTCACCGCATCCAGGAGCTGATCGCTGGGCGGTGCGAGACCATGCGCGACATGCGTGGTGGGGACCGGTCCCGGCCGTTTGCGGTGGACTCTCGGCGAGCAGAGCCGCTCAGTCGAGTACCACCCGAAGGAGCTTCCATGAACGTTCAGCGATCCACTCGCCGTCGCCGGGCCCTTGCGACACTCGCCGCGACCACCATCGCCTATGCCGGGATCACCGTCACCGCGACGGCACCAGCTTCGGCGGGCGAGTGCACGTTTGAAAACACCATGGCCGAGACCTGCCCTGAGATCTACAACTCGGGCACCGTGCCGATCGGGATCTTCAGTGGCTGGGACCGCCCGGTACCGGGCTATCCGGGCACTGACGACTGGAACCAGTACGCCCAAAGCCACCCCGATACGGCCACCGTGATCTGGGACTATTATTCTCATCCGCACCCGCTAAATCCAGAAGAAGGGAATGATTACAGTGCGGAGCTGAATGCGGCGTTGCTCCCGGTTGGCGCCAACTCGAAGTCCGTGTTCAAGGACGCCGACGGATTCTACATCGGTCCGGGGATGAGCGCCCTCGTCGACGTCGGCTCGATCTCGCACACCTGCGTGATCGGCCCGATCTATTACAAGGTCTACGACGCGCCAGCGGTTAACGTCTACTCCGGACCAAGCGTCTGCTGATTTTCGAGACGGCGGAGCAGCGCAGAAACCTGCCCTGCTCCGCTACGACGCGGTTGAACACGGGGCCACCGTAAATGTCGAAATGCTCGCCCGGGTACACCACGAGCTCACCCGGGACGACGCGCCAATGGTGTCGACGATCGGTTCACACGGGTGACCGTGTCTGTCGCGCACGCGTAATACAGCACCGAGCAGCGGACGCCAGACGACCACGGCTTCCCGAACGGTAGCCCGGCCTCCGGAGCAGGCACGAGGCGCGACGGCGCCCTCCCTCGACCAGCACCGATTGCCTGCCCATGTCCTGCACCGGCTGCGGGGAGGTGAACGCGGCCGCAGTCGCGGAGGCGGCGCCGTTGGTCCGGGAACTGAGCGTGCTCCCCGCGGATCTCCTGGTGGCCGATCGCGCGGAGCTGGGTCGATGAGCAGGCCAGGCAGGCAACAGCCACCCCGAATGTGGGCGCTGTCGGCTGCTGCCGGATCGACCGCCAACCCGGCAGCCGCTGACGGTGGACCTCTGGGTCGGTGACGCGATGGCGCCCTCGCAGGCGACCGAAGCCGAGTGGGCGGCGAGCGCGTTGTTGCGGCCGTCCCCGCCTGTCATGGAGATGGTCGGGCTCGGCCTGGCCATCGCGGTGCTGGTCGGCGCGGCTGCGGTCCGGATCATGTTGGTGCCGGCGCTGATGAGCCCGCTCAGCCGGACAGCTTGGTGGCTCCCGCGCGTAGGTCCGGTGACGCCGGTGGTCGCTATCCTCGTACCCGACGAAAGGAGGTGCGATGACCGCCGAAGCCGTTCCGCAGGCCCCAGTCCCGGAGGGCTGGACGATCTCCGACATCGACGCGCTACCGGCGAACGACCTGCGCTACGAGCTGGTGGACAGCGTGCCTCGGGTCATGACGCCGCCGACGCTCATGCACCAACAGGCCCAGCGCCGGCTGACGAATGCTCTTGAGGACGCCGCCCCACCCGGCATGGTCGTCGCCGAGGGTGTCGGGGTGATCCTGGCTCTCGACCAGCGTTCGATCCCCGACATCGTGGTGCTCCGCAGCTCCGAGGCAGACTCCGAGTTGAGCAACTTTTCCACTGAGCGGGTTCTGCTCGTCACAGAGGTCATGTCACGTTTAAGCCGATCCGATGATCGATTCCGCAAGCCGGCGCAGTATGCCCAGGCAGGCATCGCGGTCTACCCGCGGGTGGAGCTGGACCCCACGGCACGTCGTCGCCTACCGGATCGGACCCGACGGCCTGTACGTCGAGACCGACCGCGCCGAGCCCGGACAACAACTCGTGCTCCACGAGCCGTTCCCCCAATCACCCTCGACCTCACAACGCTGCTGCGCTGAGCATGAATCCCCGGCCCCGACAGCAGCCACGGCCACGTCACCGCCGATGTCGGTGCGGCACGGTCAGTGAGCCGGTAGCGGTTCCCCGCCCTGGGTGGCGGCGAGCACGGAGTGGGTCTTGCCCAGGAGATGAGCCGGTCGGGGCCGGGCGCAGCGAGGGTCGCATCCGAGCAGCAGCCGGTGTCGAACAACAGGGGCCGAACTCGTCGGTGGCGCCGAGCATGGCGACGGTGTCGGTGGTAGCGGTGACCATGTGGTCTTAGCCTGCGACGTCAGCGGGGTCCTGCGCTGGTTGGCCGCCGTGCTGGCGAATCGGACCGTGGCGTCCGGGCAGCACACCGGGTCCGCGAGGTTAGTCGAACAGGTCGTGGGCCGTGTCGGCGGTGACCGCACGACGCACCCAGGTATCGAGCCGGTCAAGGTCACAACACTCGGCGATGCGGGTACGGATGTCGGGGGAACGTCGATCCCACGGGCATCGAGCACCGCCAGCACCGCCGTGACCTTACCCTCCGCCTTGCCCGCGGCTTCACCTTCTGCTCTGCCTCGGGAGAAGTAGCGGCGCGCGAAGTCGCTCTGGTACTCATACGTTCCGGCGGCCATGAGTCCCTCTCCAGGTAACGCTGCGCCGCCTCGGGCGGCGCAGCGAGCACAAGGTCACAATACAACTCAGCACACGGAGGATCGACCACGGCGAGTCCGCTGAGCAGCGCATCCAGCACCATGCTCCGCTTCGGGTCGCCCCCGTGCGCGAGAGCCGAGAGCACCGCCACCTCCGGGACCCGGCCCGCGTACTCGGCATCGGTCACCACCGGTACCCGGTCAGGTCCCAACACCATCGGCGTCACCGTCGCACCAGGTCCGAGCTCGATCGGCGTGGCACACCAACCCCGCATGCAGGCTAGATGACATACGGCGGACGCTACCGACGGCCACCGACAGTCCCGCGCGATCTAGCCGCCACCGAACCACCGGTCCCCGCCCACCAGACCGACACCAGCGAACTGGCGGCTGTCGCCGCGGCGGAGGGCAAACAGTGGATCTCCGCGGGTGACGATCTCAAAGTTCGGGCCGCCGTCGGTGTCGCCGGGCTCGGCTACCACGGCAACGTCGCCGCTGATATCGGTGCGGCGCACGTTGGTATCGGTGCAACACGGCCAGGAAGCCGGTGCTGGTCGCGGTTGCCTACCCTGCCGCTGGTGGTCGTCTGCGTTTCGGAGTGCGGCTGGGCGAGGAGTCCGTCGCCATGATCGTTCACGACGTACAGGCGCGGGCGACTGAGCAGGATCTGGTCACCGTGGCACCGGACCAGCCTTGACGATCTGGAAACGACGTGACCGGTCGGGTACTCAGTGGTGCTGGTGGCGAACGGAGTTGTCCAACCGCCTCCGGGCTGGTGAAGCATGTGGCACGCTCAGCGTGAGCGCTCTGGTATCGGCGGATGGGCGGAGGTGACCGACGATGGCACACGTCGAAGATGTTGCGATCTACATCATGGAGCAGTGCGGGCCGATGACCGCGATGAAGCTTCAGAAGCTCGTGTACTACAGCTAGGCGTGGCACCTCGTCTGGGACGAGGAGCCGCTGTTCAGCGACCCCATCGAGGCGTGGGCGAACGGTCCGATCGTGCGGTCCCTGTACCACGGCACCGCGGCACCGCGGCAAGTTCTCGCTGAACGGGCCAGCGGAGATCACCGACGGTGACTCGTCGCGTCTGACCCCATCCGAGCGGGAGACGATCGACCAGGTGTTACGCGCCTACGGCGACAAGTCCGCGCACTGGCTCAGCGAACTGACCCACAACGAGGAGCCCTGGCGTCGAGCGCGTGAAGGCCTCAGCCAACGTGAACGTGGCAGCCAAGTGATCACGGCTGAGAGCATGTTCGAATACTACGACGGCCTCACCAGCGCTGATGCAGAAGCCCTGTGACTGGCGGCAAGTCGAAGGCTGCGCGCAAGAACGCATCGGTCGACGCTGAGCGGTGCCCCCGCATCGAACGCGGCTCACGCCCCACTGGTGATCGGACGCCCCGGCGCGAGCACCGATTCGTCCCGCCCGATCCGGCGGACAAGGTCGTCGTGCAGTTCGGCCGATGCGACGTCGACAGCGACTGGTGCCTGACCAAGATCAGCTCAGAGGATCACTGCGCTCCAACGATGAACCGAGCATGGACTATGACCTCGCCACGCTGCCGACCAGGACAGCACACGCCCGGCTCCTGGCACTGGACTACGACGAAGACTAGATCAAACTTGCGAGACCAGATCCACTTCATGGGTCACCGCGGTCGGTCACTACTCCGTGCCGCGCCTTGGGGACGTGATTAGCGGCGCGTGTAGCCCGTAGCAGCGGCTTCCTCCCAGCACCTTGCCCCGAGCAGATCCCCAACGGATCATGCCCCGACTTCCACGACCACGTCAGGTAGCTGCTGTCGTTCATCATCCTTCGGCAGAGACCACATCTGGGCTCGACAGCCGCGGTCCTTCGCCTTGATATACTCATAAAATGCGCATCTCCGTAACTGATGTCCCTGATGGCGAGTAAAATGTCAGCATCATCCAGTTCGACCCGGCGGCACCGAGGGCAGTAGGCAACATAAAAGCAATGCAAAGACTCAATCGACCGTACGGTACCCGCTGTCTTCAGCGCTAGGTGTCAGCCCGTGCCACACCGGGATGAAGGCCTCGCGATCTGATGCGGCTGCCTCCGTCGCGGCGGCGGGCGGGTAGCGGATCTCCGCGGGTGACGATCTCCAGGTTTGGGCGGCTGTCGGTGTCGTCGGGTTCGGCGACCACGGCCACGTCGCCGCTGGAGTCGGTGCGGCGCACGGTGATCCCGGCCCGCTGCAGACCGCTCATCAGGCCGGGATTGGGGTGGTGGTAGCGGTTCCCGGCGCCGACGCTGACCAGCACCGCGCGGGGCGCGACGGCGTTGAGGAAGTCCACCGAGCTGTACCGGGAACCGTGGTGGGGCATCTTCAACACATCCGCGCGCACGTCCACCCCGGAGGACAGCAGGTCGGCCTGCGCGGAAAGCTCGACGTCACCGGACAGCAGCGCCGTACCCGCCGGGGTGGTGGCCCGCAACACCAGCGAGCCGTCATTGACCGCGGTGCCGTCGTCCGGGTCCACCCACACGGCCGGATGCTGCGGGCCGAGGACGTCGAGGGTGAGCGCGGGCCACACCAGCCGCCGCCCGGCCGACAGCGCCACCAGCGTCGTGCCGGCGTCCGCGGCGTGGCGCGTCACCTCCGCCAGCGCCCACCGCGGCTCGCGGACGGGACCGACGGCGACCCCCGCCGTCGGCCGGTCGCGCAGCGCGCCCGCCAGGCCGCCGACGTGGTCGGCGTGCAGGTGGCTGAGCACCACCAGGGCGAGGCCCTGCACGCCGAGTCGGTCCAGGCAGGCGTCCACCAGACCGTCCTCGGGGCCCGCGTCGACCAGCACCACCCATCCCGGACGGCCGGTGGCCAGCACGATCGCGTCGCCCTGCCCGACGTCGCACGCGACCATCGCCCACCCGGCCGGCGGCCAGCCCGGCGTCGCGAGCCGGGTGGGCACCAGCACGAGCGCCAGCCCCAGCAGCACGGCGAGCAGCATCGCCCGGGGCCGCGGCCAGCGGCCGAGCATGAGCAGGGCCAGCACCAGCGCGGTGAGCAGCAGCGCGCCCACCGTCCCGTCGGGCCAGGGCAGGACCGCTCCGGGAACCGCGGCCGACCGGTCGGCGACCTGCACGAGCCAGCCGACGGCGGGTCCGGCCGCCCAGGCACAGGCGGTGGCCACCGGCGCACCGAGGGGTGAGAGCACCGCGGCGAGCACCCCGAGCACGGTGGCCGGCGCCACCGCCGGCACCGCGAGCAGGTTCGCCACCACCGCGATCGGGCTCACCCGCCCGCTCAACCCGGCGATCAGCGGCGCGGTGACGAGGAACGCCGCCGCCGGAACCACCAATGCCTCCGCGCCCCACCCCGGCACCCCGCGGCGGCGCAGCGCGTCGGCCCAGCCGGGTGCGAGCAGCACCAGCGCACCGGTGGCGAGCACGGACAGCGCGAACCCGGGGTCGACGCCCAGCGCCGGATCGACCAGCAGCAGCACCAGCACGGCGGCCGCGAGCGCCGGGAGGGCGGAGCGGCCACGGCCCAGGGCCAGCGCGAGCAGCACGATCGCACCCATGACCGCGGCCCGCACGACACTCGGCGACGGCCGCGCCAGCACCACGAACCCGACCACGCTGGCCGCGCTGCACGCGGCAGCCAGCCGTGGGTCGGCCCGCAGCAACCGCATCAGGGCCAGCACCGCCCCACCCACGATCGCCAGGTTGGCGCCCGACACCGCGACGAGGTGCGTGAGCCCGGCCGCCCGGAAATCAGCCTCGACCTCCGCGGTAAGCCCTCGGGTGTCGCCGACCGCCAGCCCGGGCAGTAGCCCGGCCGATGCCGGTGACAGCACGCCGGCAGCGTCCCGCAGACCGGTGCGCAACCCGCCGGCCACGTCCTGCCACCACGGCGGCGGGTCCACGTCGCCGGGCGGGCCGCGTACCCGCAGCACGGCCACGGTGAGGTCGCGCCGCCCGGCCGGCGCGAGCAGCCCGTCGGCCGTGACGGCCTGCCCGGGCAGCAGCGTGCTCCACCCCGGCGCGGGTGCGATCAGCAGCACCCGGCCGCCCACCTCCCACCGGCCGTCGTCGACCAGGGACTGTTCCACCGTCGCCGGAACGAGGACCTGCGCGGCACCACCCGGGCGGGAGCCGTAGCCGTCGCTGCGGATCGGCCGGGGGTCGTCGCGCAGCACGACGCGCAGCGTGGCCGCGGCCCCGCGCTCAGCGGGCTCCCGCAGCGGGTGCCCGACCAGGAGCAGCGTGTGGGCCGTGACCACCAGGCCCGCGGCGGCCGCGCAGCCCGCCGCGGCGAGGACGGCCGGAGCCCACCGCCTGCGCCAGGCCACGAACGCGGTGGCCGCGGCCGGCAGCGCGACACCGGCCCCGGCCACCGGGCCCAGACCGATCCCGACCAGCACGACCGCCCATGCCGCCAGCGCCGCGGGCACCAGCCTCAGGTCGGGCGGGCGGCGGGGTTCGTCGGGGTCGCGGGCGCGCATCAGGTCGTGACCAGCTCGCGCAGCGTTGCGAACCGGCGCTCACCGATGCCGTCGACCTCACGCAGCTGCTCGACGCGGGTGAAGCGACCGTTGCGGGTTCGCCAGTCCAGGATGCGCTGGGCGGTGACCGGGCCGACGCCGGGCAACGCCTCGAGCTGCTCGGCGGTGGCCGCGTTGAGATCCACCTTCCCGGCCGGACCGGCCGCGCCACCACCGGGCGCCCCACCACCCACCGCAGCCGAGGCGGCATCCGCAGCAGGCGGCACCCCGACCGACACCTGCTCACCGTCGACCACCTTGCGGGCCAGGTTGAGCCCGGTGAGGTCGGTGCCGGGAAGCGCACCGCCCGCAGCCTCCAGGACGTCGGCGACCCGGGCACCGTCGGGCACCTCCACGAGCCCCGGCCGCGCGACCTTGCCGGAGACGCTGACGACCAGCGGCGCGTCGGGCTGGGCCGGGGTCGGGGCGGGACCGGTCTCCACAGACCCGGTGACCGGCCCCGGCGCGGCGGCGTCGCTGACCACCGAGACCGCGGGCAACCCACCAACCGGTTCGACACGCGGACGCTGCGTCCAGACCCCGACCGCCGCCACCACCGCAGCCGCAGCAGCGATCAACGCGAGGGCGGTGGCCCCCGACCGTCCCGCATCGAGACGCGCCCCCCGCCACCTGTCGGGCACCAACCGCTGCAGCAACGACCCGGGCCCGCGAGCGACGACCGGCTCGACACGCTCCGGAGCCGCGTCGATAGCAGGCAACGGCTCCGTGGGCGGCTCGTCAGCCGGACCCGGACCCGCCACCGCAGGTAGAGGCCACTCGCCACCAGGCGAGCCGGACCACGACGGCGGCACGGGCGGGCCCAACACCGCAGCCAACCGGCCGGGCCGGGCAGGAAGGTCAGGTCGCGCCACGCCTCGACGCTAGGTCGGCCCAGTGCTCCCGGACCGACGACTTCCGAACCTGTGGACGGCCGATGGTCCATGGGGACAACTCTGGCCAGCAGCACCGTCCCAGACCCGGTACGGCGACACCGTTACCAAGCCAGCGGGCAGGCCATCGCGTTGCAGCCACCAGTTGGTCCCTAG
>Ga0136634_10000199_pt1 | contig 29433 bp, 24 predicted proteins | sample AntDrymUQ8332106_2_FD_104654 | JGI IMG/M metagenome (GOLD analysis project Ga0136634, IMG submission 104654) | Polar desert sand microbial communities from Dry Valleys, Antarctica - metaG UQ833 (21.06) | ecosystem: Environmental > Terrestrial > Soil > Desert | place: Antarctica: Dry Valley... | reverse complement strand
GGGGATACCTACCCGCGCAGCTACGCGGTGATATTCAATCAGCCGATTTTCCGGGGATTCCGCACTATCAACGCCGTCAAGGGCGCCGAAGCTCTGGTCGAGGCTGGACGCGAGGATCTGCGTGCGTCCGAGCAGCAGGTCCTGCTCGACGCAATTACCGCCTATGTCGATGTGGTTCGCGATCAGGCCATCGTGACGCTGCGGCAGAACAACGTCAAAGTGCTGGGCGAACAGTTGAAGGCGACACAAGACCGATTTGACGTCGGTGAAGTGACGCGAACCGACGTCGCCCAGGCGCGGGCGCGCAGCAGCGGCGCGACGTCGGACCTCAGCGCTGCAAGGGCGGCGCTGCAGACAAGCCGCGCGATCTATCAGCGGATCATCGGGCGCGCGCCTGGAACATTGCGCAACCCTGGCCCCGCCGACCGTTCCGCTCCAAAGTCGCTGCAGCAGGCTCTCGGTGTAGGTGAAGCTGAAAATCCGACAATACTCTCGGCCATTTTTCGCGAGCGCTCGCAAGATCACATCATCAAACAGACCAAGGGCGAGTTGCTGCCGAGTGTCGATCTGCAAGCCAACTACACCCGTTCCTACGATAGCTCTGGCACTGGAGCCGACCGTGAGGATGTGACGACAGTCACCGGGCGCGTCACCGTGCCGATTTACGAGGCTGGCGAGGTGTCTGCCCGTATTCGCCAAAATATCGAAACCCGCTCGCAGCTGCGCCATCAGATCGATGAAGCGCGCGAACTGGTGCGCTCCAACGTAAACTCGGCCTGGGCCACGCTGGTGTCGGCGCGCGCGCAGATCACGTCGGACACGGCCCAGGTGGATGCTAGCCGCGTCGCCCTGACGGGTGTGCGCGAAGAGGAGAAGGTCGGCCAGCGCACCGTGCTCGACGTTCTCAATTCCGAGCAGGAGCTGCTCAACGCCGAAGTGACGCTGGCGACCTCACGCCGCGACCTCGTCGTTGCGTCCTACGCGCTGCTTTCATCCATGGGGCAACTCTCGGCGGCGTTGCTGGATTTGTCGGTGGAACAATACGATCCAGCGCGGCATTACCAGGAAGTCCGCAACAAATGGTATGGCTGGAGCACCTCGATCGAGGGCACCGAGCCAGAAGCCAGTGTCGCCCCGGTTACGGCGTCTGGCCGCACACCGGAACAGGGCAAGCTGGACGGACCGGCCTATCGGCAGCGCAGGTGACAGCAAGCACCGCAGGTGATTAAGTCTGCTCGGCGAGTTGAGTGTGGTGGGCGAGTCACCCATAATGACTGCAGATTGGGCCGGCCGAAGTCCACGGCTGGCCTTTATTTTACCGGCAGAGCCGGTGAGAACAGGAAAGCCGTTCCGTTACGGATGACTATACCGTTTGGAAGCGGCGGAGGTTTTTATGCGAAAGCCAGAGCAAACCCCCGAACCTTCGATTGAGGAGATATTGGCCTCCATCCGCAGAATCATTGCCGATGACGCGGCGCCGGTATCTTTAGCCGAAGCGGAGCACAGGCTCGATCAGCCGCAGCTGCAACCGGCGGAGCGGCGTCCCAAGCTTGAGGAGTTAGGACCGCGCTCGGCCGCCAATGCAGGCGGAGAGGAGATCCTCGAACTGACGGAAGATTTCATGCTGGCTGAGGAAACGCCAGTTTTGGAGTTGGACGAACCTCAAGAGCCTGACGCAGGATCTTATCGGGATACCTATGACGACTCCTTCACCAACGCTCCTTATCACGACCCCTATGCGGAGCCGGCCACGCCTCCTCCGCTGTCTCAGCCCGCTATGCCCGAGCCGCAGCAAACCTCCAGCAGCACATTAAAAAGCATTTTATCCGGGGTGATGGCGGAGGTGCACCGGTTTGCGGGGGGCGAGCCGCAGGCACAATCTTCTGCAATGCCTGCAGAGCCCTCGGGTAAGCAGCAGGGTGAAGCTTCGGTCGCGAGCCAGGCTGGCCGGCCCGCATCGCGGCCGGTTTGGTCAGCGCGACACCAACAAAACGATAATGTGCGAGGGCGTGAGCAGCCGGCAGCTTACCGGTCCGATAGAGATGAGGTTCCCGGTTTCCGCAAGCCTGAGTCTACCAGCAGGGACGGCTGGAGCCGCGGTGTTCAGATGCCGGTTCCCGAGAACGGGCCAGCGATGCCTTTCGCTCCCGAACCCGCCTTCGGAGAGCCTCGCCCGCTTGCCGATGCATCGCCTGCTCCTGCGAGCGCCCGCGCCGAGCTGGGCAACAGGCCGATTGCTGAAACGGCTGCGCGCCCGTCAAGGGAAAGCCAAGCAACGCCGATGCCCGCAGCCGGTGAGCGTAGGGCCATGCCAGAATCAGTGCAGACGCGTGCCGAAAAGCTTGCCGAGGTAGCTGTCTCGGATTTTGCCAGTCAGCGGCTGAGTGTGCCGCCAGCGGCGGATTTCCTGAAAGCCGATAAGCCTCTGATGGAAGAGATTAGCAACTCACTCGCCGACGCGTTGTCGAAAGGCCCGGGTGCGAACGACACGTTTGCGAACCCTGCGCCACCCCTTGATCACGTTCTCGACGAGAGCTTTGCATCGATCCCGCCGCTGCCGGACTCTCTCAGCAAGAGGCCCATAGCGCCCGATATCATGAATTTGGACGGTGCGTTTGTACCGTCGAAGCCGGCTTTTGGAATGAAACAGGCGGGATTCTCCAGCCAAGATCAGGAAACGCCCGAACTGCCACGCGAAGATCTGGATGATATTATGCCCATTGTCCAAGCCGAGAAGCAGCTGACTCCGGCTTACGCGCGCCCAGTAGGAATTGCGGAGCCTCCCATTATGCCGAATGTGACCGTATCGCCCGGAAGGGGAACTCTGCCGTCGGCATCCGGCCCGAATACGACGCCTCGCGATGGATTGAAAACGCCCGAGCGCCTGCAGACATCTCCTTCTGGACCGAAGACTCTCGAGGAAACCATCAAGGAGATGCTGAAGCCGCTTCTCTTGCAATGGTTGAACGAAAACATGCCGCGTATCGTCAATGAAGCCATACGCGAGGAAATCGCTGCCAAGGGTTTGCTGCGCACGTTCGGCGACGAGCGCAGGTGAGGCTCCTAGCGGACAGCCCTCATTCGTTGCCCCGCACGTGTTGACGGCTGTGCTTGGCGGCGTTTAAGTACGCCCAGGGTCGCCTTATCTTTTCCACTCGCCGGGCAGATTTCATGCTTGAGAAGACTTTTCAGCCGGCCGATATCGAAGGCCGCATCTATGCGCGTTGGCTTCGCTCCGGCGCGTTCAAAGCCGGGCGGCAAACCGCGGCCGACCAGCCGGCGGAGCCTTATTGCATTGTCATCCCGCCGCCCAACGTCACCGGCTCGCTGCATATGGGGCACGCCCTCAACAACACACTGCAGGATGTGCTTGTGCGTTTCGAGCGCATGCGCGGCAAGGACGTGCTTTGGCAACCCGGCATGGACCATGCAGGCATTGCGACGCAATCCGTCGTGGAGCGCCAGCTCATGGAGCGGCAGCAGCCGGACCGCCGCGCGATGGGCCGCGAGGCGTTTGTTGCGCGCATCTGGGAATGGAAAGCGGAATCGGGCGGCACCATTATCAGCCAGCTTAAGCGGCTCGGCGCGTCTTGCGATTGGGACCGCGAGCGCTTCACCATGGATGAAGGGCTGAGCCAGGCCGTCATCAAGGTGTTCGTCGATCTGCATCGCGCAGGCCTGATCTACAAGGACAAGCGTCTGGTCAACTGGGACCCGCAATTGCTGACGGCGATCTCCGATCTGGAGGTGCAGCCGAAGGAGACCAAGGGGCACCTGTGGTATTTCAAATATCCGATTGAGGGCGATCCCGATCGTTTCATCACGGTCGCCACGACGCGCCCGGAAACCATGCTGGGCGATACCGGCATCGCGGTTCACCCCGAGGACGATCGCTATCGCGACCTCGTCGGCAAGAACGCGATCCTGCCTCTCGTCGGCCGGCCACTCCGCATAGTTGCCGATGACTACGCCGACCCGGAGCAGGGCTCCGGCGCGGTGAAGATCACCCCCGCTCATGATTTCAACGATTTCGAGGTTGGCCGCCGGAACGACCTGCCGCTGATCAATATTTTCGACCAGCACGCCGCGCTCAACGATGCCGTGCCGGAGGCCTATCGCGGCCTCGACCGTTTCGCGGCGCGCAAGCGCGTCGTCGCCGACCTTGAGGCGCTCGGCCTGGTCGAAAAGATCGAGCCGCATCTCAACAAAGTGCCGCATGGCGACCGCTCGGATGCGGTTATCGAGCCCTGGCTGACGGATCAGTGGTATGTCAACGCCGCGGAGCTCGCAAAACCGGCTATCCAGGCGGTGGAGGATGGCCGTACGATTTTCGTGCCGCAAAACTGGGAAAAAACCTATTTCGAATGGATGCGCAACATCCAGCCCTGGTGCATCTCGCGCCAGCTCTGGTGGGGGCACCAAATCCCAGCTTGGTATGGTTTTAAACGTGACAACAAAGACGTCAATCAGCTTGCGGGTATTTCGTTTGACGAGGAGAATCAGACGAAATCGTCCTCTGATCGTCCTCTTGAGCAGGAGGTATTTGTCGCTTACAGCGAAGAAGTGGCTTTAGAGGTGGCCAGCAAATATTATGGACGTGAGGTGGTCATTGTCCAATCTCCGCGCGAGGCATTAGAGCGATTTCCAGAACGCTGCATTTGGCGCGACGAGGATGTTCTCGATACCTGGTTTTCCTCGGCTCTCTGGCCGTTCTCGACACTTGGCTGGCCCGACGAAACGCCGGAGCTAAAGCGCTACTACCCGACCCGTGTCCTCGTGACAGGCTTCGACATCATCTTCTTCTGGGTCGCGCGAATGATGATGATGGGGCTGCACTTCATGAAGGAGGTGCCGTTCGACACCGTCTATATCCATGCCCTGGTCCGCGATGAAAAGGGCCAGAAAATGTCGAAGTCGAAGGGCAACGTGATGGACCCTCTCGACATCATCGACGGTTGCGATCTCGACACGCTGGTTCTGAAGCGCACCGCGGGACTGATGCGCTCCCAAGACGCCGGGCGCGTGGCCAGCGAGACAAAAAAGGCCTATCCCAACGGCATTCCGGCCTATGGCGCCGATGCGCTGCGCTTCACGCTTGCCGCGATGGCGTCGCAAGGGCGCGATATTAAATTGTCGCTGTCGGTCGTTGAGGGCTACCGCAATTTTTCGACCAAACTGTGGAATGCCGCCCGCTTCGGCGAGATGAACGCCTGTCTGCCGAAGGGCGGCTTCGATCCGGACAGCGCCAATCTAACGGTTAATCGCTGGATCGCCGGGGAGACCCAGCGCGTTGCGGCCGCGGTCACCGAGGGCATTGAACAGCACCGCTACAATGAGGCCGCAAGCGCCGTTTATCACTTCGTCTGGCACACCTTCTGCGATTGGTATTTGGAGCTGGCCAAGCCGATCCTTGGCGGGCCAGACAGCGCTGCGAAGGATGAAACTCGGGCAATGTTCGCCTGGACGTTCGACCGCATTCTCATGCTGTTGCATCCTTTCATGCCCTTCATTACCGAGGAGCTTTGGGACCGTACCGGGGAAAGCGCGCCGCGCGAGACACTGCTCATTCTTACGCCCTGGCCGAAGCTGGAGGGCCTGGAAGACGCGCAAGCCGATGCTGAGGTCGCCTGGGTCATTCAACTGGTCGCGGAAATCCGCTCGGTGCGCTCGGAGATGAACATCCCACCGGCGGCGCAGCTGCCGCTCCTCATCTGCGGCGGGAGCAGCGCCATCCGTGACCGTGCGCAAAACCACCGGGATACGATTGCCCGCCTCGCGCGACTTGCCTCCATCAATTTCGCTGACGCCGCACCGAAGGGGGCGCTGCAGATCGTAACCAAGGACGCCATTCTGGCTCTTCCGCTCGCCGACATTATCGACGTGAAGGCGGAAAGCGAACGGCTGAATCGCGAAGTGGCCAAGATGCAAGACGAGGTCGAAAAGCTCGATCAAAAACTGTCCGATGCTAAATTCACCGCTCGCGCACCCGAACATGTGGTGGAGGAGAACCGCGAGCGGCGCAGTCAGGCCGCGGCCGCGGTGAGCCGGTTGGGAGAGGCTCTAAAGCGCCTGGAAGCGGCCCGCTAACAGCACAGGCTCGTTTCCTCGATTTCTCACCACACAGACGGGCGGGGTGGGACTTACCTGCCTGTAACTTCTCCATTCACGCCCCTCTGTTGCCATGTGGCAACGGGGTGAGGCATTCGTGCCTCTTTTGCGCCATAAAACTTTTCGATCATGCCTTAAGGACGATGCGAGTGGGTTGTCTTTAAAGACACCTTAAAATCTCTGAGTATAATAACGATTGAATTGGTACATTGCTTTACCCCCTCGCTGACAAGCAGTTTGCGGGCGGATTAGTGGCGGAAACCGCCGCAGCTTCGGGCATGACATGGACGCAACAACATTTGACAAGAGACGGCTGCCAAGCCGGCACGTAACCGAAGGCCCTCAAAGAGCGCCTCACCGCTCTTATTATTATGCTATGGGCCTTACGGATACCCAGATCAACCAACCTTTCGTCGGGGTGGTGTCTTGCTGGAATGAGGCGGCACCCTGCAATATTGCACTCATGCGCCAGGCGCAATCCGTGAAGCACGGCGTAGCCGAGGCGAGCGGAACGCCCCGTGAATTCTGCACGATAACGGTAACCGACGGCATTGCGATGGGGCATCAGGGGATGAAATCCTCTCTTGTTTCGCGCGAATGCATTGCCGACTCCATCGAACTCACCATGCGCGGTCATTGTTACGACGCCCTGGTCGGCGTGGCTGGCTGCGATAAGTCGCTGCCGGGTATGATGATGGCGATGGTGCGCCTTAACGTGCCGAGCATCTTCCTTTATGGCGGCTCGATCTTGCCGGGCAAGTTTAAGGGCCGCGATGTGACCGTCGTCGACGTGTTCGAGGCTGTGGGCCAGCACATGGCCGGCAACATGTCCGACGAAGATTTACACGAGCTGGAGTGCGTGGCCTGTCCCAGCGCAGGGTCCTGCGGCGGCCAGTTCACCGCCAACACCATGGCCTGCGTCTCCGAGGCGATCGGATTGGCGCTTCCCGGCTCCGCCGGCGCGCCCGCGCCATACGAAAGCCGCGATAGATTTGCATATGAAAGCGGACGGGGGGTGATGCAGCTCATCGCGCAGAACATCCGGCCGCGGGATATCGTCACGCGCAAGGCGCTGGAGAATGCAGCGACTGTGGTGGCGGCCTCGGGCGGGTCGACCAACGCGGCTCTTCACCTGCCCGCCATAGCGCATGAGGCGGGCATTGAATTCGATCTCTTCGACGTTGCCGAGATCTTTCACAAGACACCTTATATCGCGGATTTGAAGCCTGGCGGCCGTTTTGTAGCGAAGGATATGTACGAGGTCGGTGGAATGCCGGTTCTGCTGAGGACGCTGCTCGACGGCGGCTTCCTGCACGGCGACTGCATCACCGTCACCGGACGCACCATCGCGCAAAATCTCGAGGGCGTCGTGTTTCCGACGCATCAGGAGGTGATCCGGCCCGTCACAAATCCGATCTCGAATACGGGCGGCGTGGCCGGGTTGCGGGGCACCCTCGCGCCGGACGGGGCTATTGTGAAGGTTGCCGGTCTCAAAACTTTGACATTTCGTGGCCCGGCCCGGTGCTTCGACTGCGAGGAAGATGCTTTCCGCGCCGTGGATCAGCGGGAATATCAGGACGGCGAGGTCCTGGTGATCCGCTATGAAGGTCCCAGGGGCGGTCCGGGTATGCGGGAGATGCTTTCAACCTCGGCCGCCCTTTATGGCCAGGGCGCGGGGGAGACGGTCGCGCTGGTGACCGATGGACGGTTCTCAGGCGCCACGCGAGGGTTTTGTATAGGCCATGTCGGCCCCGAAGCGGCGGTTGGAGGACCGATCGCCTTGGTTCGCGATGGCGACACTATTTCGATCGATGCGGAGACGGGCCGCCTCGATTTGGAGGTCGATGAGGAAGAGCTGCGGCGCCGCCGAGCTGATTTCCAACCTCCACGCAATTTTTATCAAAGTGGCGTTTTATGGAAATATGCTCAAGAGGTCGGCCCTGCACGGACGGGTGCGGTGACCCACCCAGGCGCGAAGCAGGAAGTTGTTTGTTATGCGGATCAGTGACATGCGGCGGGGATTGTTAGCATTTCTAGCCGTCGCCGGCCTTCTGGGCTCTCCCGATGCGACGAGGGCCGCGACGGCTTCGCCGGATGTTCCGGCGGATCAATATGCGCAAGCCGAAAGGGCTCTGCGCGACGGACATGTCGAGGCGGGCTTGGAGGCGCTGGACGCCGCGGCAAAGCGGGGCGGTGTGCGGGCGCAGGTCCGGCTGGCGAAGATTTACGCCGATGGCAAGCTCGTGCCGCGCGATGACGTGAAAGCCTGCGAGCTTTACGGCGCGCTTGCCGATCGCCATTCGCAAATCGACCGGACGGATCCGGCTGCCCGCCTGATTGCCGAGGCATTTCGCGCCTGGGCGCTGTGCTATGTGAAGGGCGCGCCCGCCTCAGGCTGGGAAAAGAATGTGAGCCGCGCCGCGGTGCTCTTCTACCAGGCTGGTGTCATGCTGGACGACCCTGAGAGCCTTTACGAGCTTGCCAAAATGTATTTGACCGGCCAAGGCATCGGTCAAAATTCCCGGCTTGCGGTGCATTATTTCTTCAGCGCCGCGCGCAAGCGGTACCCTCCCGCGCAAGCAATGCTTGGGTATCTGATGTGGGAGGGCAAGGTCCTGAAACAGCAGAGCGCTCCGGGCCTTGCTCTGATCTTGCTCGCCCGGGAAGGCGTTAAGCCGGAAGATAAGGTCTGGGTCGAGGGCTATTACCAAGATGCTCTCATCACGGCGAGCCGCGACGAGGAAGCCGAGGCAATCCGGCTCGTTCAGGAGTGGAAGAAGGCCTACGGTTCCGAATCGACCGCCTCCACGCCAATGGTTATGGCGAACCCGCAGGTGCCGCCGCCTGTTCGCGCGCCCGGCCTGCCCCCGGCCGCTGGGCAGAAGATCGCGACACCGGGTGCGGTCAAGAGCATCGAGCAGAACGCATTCGGAAACACCCCGACCGGAGCGAATGTGCCGCCCGCAGTGTCGCCCGTGGACCAATAGGAACGTCTCAGAGGTTACTTTGCATCTGATCGTGCAGATCCAACGACCGGCACTGGGCGCTTAATTCAAGGTTGCCCAGACAGGGACATGATCGGAAGGCTTTTCGCGTCCGCGCATGTGCTTATCAATGCCGCAGCTGTGGAGACGTGCGGCCGCCTCGGGGGAAAGCAGAAGGTGGTCGATGCGTAAGCCGTGGTTTTTCTGCCAAGCCCCGGCCTGGTAATCCCAAAAGCTGTACTGTCCGGCCCTGCCGTCGCAAGCGCGAAACGCGTCCGTTAGCCCCCTGCTCAGCAATTTACGGTAGGCCTGCCGTGTTTCCGCCCGAAAAAGGGCGTCGCCTGTCCATGCATCAGGGTTATGCACATCCCCGCGCTCGGGAATGACATTGTAGTCGCCCGCCAGAATAAGCGGTTCCTCATAGGTGAGCAACGTGTCGACATGTTCCGTGAGGGCATGCATCCATTCGAGCTTATAGGCGTATTTGCCGGTGTCGGGCGGATTGCCGTTGGGCAGGTAAATGGAGGCCACACGGACCGCGCGCCCCTCCAATGAAATAACGGCCTCGATATAGCGGGCCTGGCTGTCGTCCGCCAGAGCTGGAAGCCCTATCCTTATATCACTGAGCGGCCATTTCGAAAGAATGGCGACGCCGTTAAATGTCTTTTGTCCATGCACTGCGAGGTTGTAGCCAAGTTCCTCGAAGACGGCGCCAGGAAAGGCGCTTTCCTGGCATTTGATCTCCTGGAGACAGAGGACATCTGGCGCTGCGTCGCGCAGCCAGGCGCAAGCCGCCTCCGCTCGCAACCGGATTGAATTGACATTCCAGGTCGCCAGTTTGAGCGTCATCCAATCCCCATTTCGCACTGTAATTTTCCGCAATATAGGCTGAACTTACCGTAACCACAGCTTTCTGATGCACGAAATCAACAGTGGAAAAGCAATGCCCCAGCTTGCCCATTTCCTTCTTGTTTTGCTATGTGCGGAAAGCGGATTATCGCTGCGGATAGAGTGGACAAAGTGTGCGAAGGCCCGCTGATGCGTTTTTCCTGGAAAGCTGTAAGTGTTCTCTTTTTGCTTTCCGCAAGCGTATCTCTAGCGCAGGCGGCGGATTGCGCGGACGACCCCAGAACCACAGGCTTGTCGCGAACCGTAGCAATTGATTCGAGTGGAGGCAAACTCTTCGGGCGCCTTCAATATGCCGAGACCGCGCCGCTTCGCGCGAAGGAAGTCGTGCTTACTTTCGATGACGGCCCGCATCCGATCTATACGAAGTTCATCCTCGACACGCTCGACAAGCACTGCGTAAAGGCGACATTTTTCACGGTGGGACGCATGTCGGTATTTGCGCCCAAACTGCTGAAGCTGGCGGCCCGGCGTGGTCATACAATCGCGACGCATACTTGGTCGCATCCGCGCGACCTCAGCAAGCTTCCGATCGAGGAAGCCAAGCTCGAAATCGAGAAAGGGTTCGTTGCGACGGCCCATGCTCTGGGCGAGCCAATCGCACCGTTTTTTCGCTTCCCCGGGCTTAACGACTCGCCGGACTTGAACGCCTATCTAGCGGGGCGCGATATCAGTGTCTGGTCCGTCGACGTGGTATCCGGCGATACCGTGGCAGGGCTTACGCCCGATCAGCTTCTCCATGACACGCTTGACCGGCTGCGTAAAATGGGCCGCGGCGTGGTGCTCTTCCACGATCTCAAAAGCGTTACGACGGATATGCTCGACACATTCCTCTACACGTTAAGAGCGGAGGGCTTCAAAATCGTGCATGTCGTGTCGAATTCAGCCTACAAGCCCAATCCGGAGTTGGTCGCGCGTCTCGATTTCGCCAAGGAATCTTTGCTGAACGTTGCTTTCACCGGAGTTGTGCCGCGTGGAAACGCTTCGTCCGATGTCAATTCGCTCGCCAGCGGCGAGGTGGATATCATGAAAACAGAGTTCTTGCAGATCGAGGCTTCCTCCATAGCGGCAAAGCAAGAACTGGCGGATTCCGCTGCGGCGAAAACGGCAAAGGCGCCCACCCGTCGCACGGCCCAGTAAGCGCCTCCCAAGGTTTGGCGAGCCGAATTAGCACGTGCACCTCCCATACCAAACTGTGCCGGTAATGTCCTTCGCTTGCCGGTTTACGGCTGTGTCCAACTCTGCCCCGCGATCCGATCCTGAAAGCGACGCGCCCGGTCACCAGCTTGCAAGATCGAGCGCTATTTGCTTGCACAACGGGCGCGTGTGAGCAGGGCGGCAAGAACTCGGCTCCAAATAGCCGCGGGATAGCCCGCGTAAGGCACTTTGCGCAGTTGGATGGCTGACCCATCTCTCTCCGCGCGTGGTTGCAAAGCGCGCCATGCTCTACGGCTGTGATAAAGCCCTGTTCGGTAAGCTATGCTAACCGGGCGACGGACGCTTGACAGTTCCGTTTAACTGAACAGAATGTTCGGTAAAGAATACGACACTGCTACTCAGGAAACGTAATGGTCCGTTACTTTTGTGCTCTCATAGTGCTTGCTGCAACCATTAGCACCCTCCAGGCGCAGGTTGCGCTCCTCAACGTGTCGTACGATCCCACCCGGGAGCTGTATGCAGTTATCAATAGAAATTTTAGCGCCAAATGGCGGGCGGAGACCGGCGAATCCGTTAGATTCAAGCAGTCTCATGGCGGCTCCGGCAAGCAGGCGCGTTCCGTCATCGACGGGCTTCAAGGTGATGTGGTCACGCTAGCTTTGGCTTACGATATCGACATCGTGGCGGAGAAGGGTCTCATCGCTCCGGATTGGAGCAAGCGCTTGCCGGATAATGCGGCACCCTACACCTCGACAATTGTCTTTCTGGTCCGCAAGGGCAATCCCAAAGGCATTCAAGACTGGGGCGACCTCCTCAAGCCCGGCGTCAAGATCGTCACGCCCAACCCGAAGACATCAGGAGGCGCGCGCTGGAACTACCTGGCGGCCTGGGGATACGGTTTGCAGATGGCAGACGGCAGCCCTGAAAAGGCAAAGGATTTCGTAAAAGCCCTTTTCAAGCAGGTTCCTGTTCTCGACACGGGCGCGCGCGGGGCCACGGTCACCTTTGTGGAGCGGGCTGTGGGCGACGTCCTCCTGGCCTGGGAAAATGAGGCGCTTCTCTCGCTGAAGGAATTCGGGCCTGACAAATTCGAGATCGTGATTCCCTCGGTTTCCATTCTCGCGGAACCGCCCGTTGCTGTCGTGGACCGCGTCGTCGATAAGAAGGGAACGCGAAAAATCGCAGAGGCTTACCTGCAATATCTCTACTCTCCCGAAGGGCAAGAAACGGTCGCGCAACACTATTACCGGCCGCGTCTTGCCGAGATTGCCGTAAAATACGACGCTCAATTTCCCAGGCTTAACCTGTTTACAATCGACGAGGTATTTGGCGGATGGCAAAAAGCTCAAAAGGAACATTTTTCTGATGGCGGCGTATTTGACCAGATATACAATCAGTAATCTGGAGCGACGCGAACGACATGGCCGCTGTGCCGACCCTACCAAGCATCCGTCAGCCGTGGCCCAAAAGCGTGATCCCCGGCTTTGGGCTCACGCTCGGCATCACCTTGACTTGGCTGAGCCTGCTGGTCCTCCTGCCGCTCGCCGGCCTGTTTATCAAATCCTTCGAGTTGAGCCCTTCGCAATTCTGGGCCATCGTCAGCCATCCGCGCACCGTCAACGCCTTGAAGCTCAGTTTCGGACTATCGCTGCTTGCAGCGACCATCAATCTCATCTTCGGCACCCTCGTGGTTTGGGCGCTGGTGCGCTATGATTTCCCCTTGCGCCGGTTGCTTGACGCGCTGGTCGATATCCCCTTTGCCTTGCCCACCGCGGTTGCCGGCATAGCGCTGACGTCGCTCTTTGCGGCGAATGGATGGTTGGGGGCGCCGCTTGCCGCACTCGGCATCCAGGTGGCCTTCACCCCGCTTGGCATCCTGCTAGCACTCATTTTTATAGGCCTGCCTTTCGTGGTGCGCACGGTGCAACCGGTTTTGCAAGATCTCGATCCAGAGCTTGAAGAGGCTGCTGCGAGCCTCGGAGCCAGCCGTTTGCAGACCGTCACCAGGGTCATCCTGCCAGCCCTTCTTCCCGCGCTGATGACCGGGTTTGCGCTTGCCTTTGCACGGGCCGTGGGGGAGTACGGCTCGGTCATCTTCATCGCCGGCAATTTGCCCAACATCTCGGAAATCGCCCCACTCCTCATTGTCATCCGGTTGGAGGAATATCGGTACGCTGATGCCACCGCCATCGCAGTGGTCATGCTCGTCGCATCTTTCGTGATACTTTTTATAATCAATAGGCTGCAGCGATGGTCCGAGCTGCGCACGAGCAGCTCCTGAACGCGCGGGATCAGCGATGTCGGTGATGGATGCAACTCAATTGCGCGTCGCCTACCAGCAGCGCACCAAGCCGAAGGCGGCGCAAGACCGCCCGTTCGTGCGTTGGGCCATAATCAGCGTGGCCGTTGCGTTTCTGGCAATCTTCATTGTGTTGCCGCTCATCGCGGTTTTCGCACAAGCCTTCTCAAAAGGTTTTTCGGCCTATGCTGCCGCCCTTGCCGAGCCGGACGCCCAAGCCGCGATCCGTTTGACGCTGATCATCGCGGCGATATCGGTGACCATCAACCTCGTTTTCGGCCTGGTGGCGGCTTGGGCGATCGCCAAATTTGAATTTACCGGCAAAAGCCTGCTCGTCACCTTTATCGACCTGCCGTTCTCGGTCAGCCCGGTTGTGTCCGGTTTGGTTTTCGTGCTGCTGTTCGGAGCGCAAGGGCTGCTGGGTCCCTGGCTGCAGGCGCATGACATCGAGATCATTTTCGCCGTGCCCGGGATCGTGCTTGCCACCTTGTTCGTCACTTTCCCGTTCGTTGCCCGGGAGCTGATACCGCTGATGCAGCAGCAAGGCACGCAGGAGGAGGAAGCCGCATTGTCGCTTGGTGCCTCGGGCCTGTCGACCTTCTTCCGTATCACCTTGCCGAATGTGAAATGGGCGCTGCTCTATGGGGTACTGTTATGCAACGCACGCGCCATGGGCGAATTCGGCGCGGTTTCGGTCGTCTCCGGACATATTCGCGGCGAGACGAACACAATGCCGCTGCATATCGAGATTTTGTATAACGAATATCAATTCATAGCCGCTTTCGCCGTCGCGTCGCTCCTCGCGCTCCTTGCGGTGGTGACGCTTCTTGCCAAAACTTTGCTGGAGCGGCGTATCGGGAGTGCCAAACGCGGTGTCCATTGAGGTCGTCAACCTGGTCAAATCCTTTGGCGCCGTCCCGGTGCTCGAAGGCATCAACCTGCACGTCCGCAATGGCGAGCTGGTCGCGCTGCTTGGGCCGTCGGGTTCGGGAAAAACGACGCTTTTGCGCATTATCGCGGGCCTTGACTGGCCCGAACAAGGCACCGTGCGTTTCGACGGTGAGGACGCGTTGCAGCGCACCATCCGCGAGCGCAATGTCGGCTTTGTCTTCCAGCATTACGCGCTGTTCCGTCATCTGAACGTTTACGAAAACGTCGCCTTCGGTCTGCGCGTGAAGCCGCGCGCACACCGGCCTTCGGAGAGTGAAATCGCCGCGCAAGTCGAAAAGCTGCTGGAACTCGTGCAGATAAAATGGCTCGCGCACCGTTATCCCAATCAGCTCTCGGGCGGCCAGCGCCAGCGTGTGGCTTTGGCGCGTGCATTGGCCATTGAACCGCGCGTGCTCCTTCTCGATGAGCCCTTTGGGGCGCTTGACGCCAAGGTTCGTAAGGACTTGCGGCGGTGGCTGCGAGCATTGCACGGCGAAATCAACGTCACCTCCCTTTTCGTCACCCATGACCAGGAAGAAGCGTTAGAGGTCGCCGACCGCGTCGTGGTGCTCAATCACGGCCGGATCGAGCAAATCGGCACGCCGGAGGACGTGTATGACCGGCCGGCCTCCGCCTTCGTTCACGACTTTATCGGCGAATCCATCACGCTTCCCGTGGACGTCGCCGCCGGGCAGGTCAGTTTCGACAGCCGTGTGCTTGCGCTTGACCCGCAAGGAACCCCCGCCGGCGCCGCGCGGCTGTTCATCCGCCCTTACGACGTGTCGCTCGTGTCGCCCGCCGACGCCTTGCTGCAAGGCACCGTCAAACATGTGAAGGCCTTCGGACCCAATCTGCGTGTGGAAGTGGAATTGCTGCGCGACAGCAAGGAGGCAATCGCGCTCGAAGTGCAGGCCCGCAGGGATGAGCGTATTCAAACGGGTCAGATGATCGGCCTAAAGCCGGAACGTTACCGTATCTTCGCGCTGCCGGATGACAGTGCAACGGTGCCTCCAGCTTAACGGCCCGGAATTGCGGAAATGACGCGAATGAAGGCCGCGTTGGGCGCTCTTCCGTCCAGCATGAAAAGCGCTTACGCTGCCCGAGCGGGTCCAGCAAGAGTGAGCGTCGGCGGTTGAAGCACACTGGCGATTTCGATTTCATCATCGTCGGCGCGGGTTCCGCGGGCTGCGTTCTCGCAAATCGATTAAGCGCCGATCCGCGCAACCGTGTGCTGCTTTTGGAGGCGGGGGGCAGCGACAACTACATCTGGATTCATATACCGGTCGGCTACTTGTATTGCATGGGCAATCCGCGCACCGATTGGTGTTTTAAGACCGAGCCGGTCGCCGGGCTGAACGGGCGTGCCCTGAATTATCCGCGCGGACGCGTGCTTGGCGGCTGCTCGTCCATCAACGGTATGATCTATATGCGCGGACAAGCGCGCGACTATGACCATTGGCGTCAGCTCGGCAATAGCGGATGGGCGTGGGATGACGTGCTGCCCTATTTCAAGAAATCGGAAGATTACGCCTTCGGCGCGGATGCGATGCACGGCATTGGCGGGGAATGGCGCGTCGAAGCGCAGCGCCTTTCCTGGCCGCTCCTCGACGCCTTTGTCGAGGCCTGCGTTGAGGTGGGTATCCCGCATGTGGAAGACTTCAATCGCGGCGATAATTTTGGCGTTTCGTACTTCAAGGTGAACCAAAAACGCGGCTTGCGCTGGAACGCCGCGAAGGCATTTCTGCGCCCCGCCGCCAAACGCCGCAATTTAACGGTTTTGCAGCAGGCGCAAGCGAAAGAGCTTGTGATCGAGAACGGCTCGGTCAAAGGCGTGGTGTTTTGGCGCGCCGGTCAGCTTGAGGCGGCGCGCGCGGAAGGCGAGGTCATTCTTGCAGCTGGCGCGATCGGCTCGCCCATGCTGCTCGAGGCATCCGGGATCGGATCGGGCGAGGTGCTTAGCGACCTCGGCATAGAAGTGAAGCGCAATCTGCCGGGCGTGGGGGCAAATCTGCAAGATCACCTCCAGGTCCGCACCGTCTACACGGTCGCCAACGCTCGCACCCTGAATGAGCGCGTGAGCAGGCTGCACGGCAAGGCGGCGATTGGGCTGGAATATGCGCTGCGCCGTTCCGGGCCGATGTCGATGGCGCCCAGCCAGCTCGGCGCGTTCGCGAAATCCGACCCGTCCTTCGATACGCCCAACATCCAATATCATATCCAGCCGCTGTCGCTGGACCGTTTCGGCGAGCCGCTGCATAGCTTCCCCGCAATGACCGCGAGTGTCGCCAATCTGCGCCCGGAAAGCCGCGGTAGTGTGCATCTCGCCAGCCCCGACCCCCGCGACCATCCGCGCATCCAGCCGAACTACCTCGCCACCGAGAGCGACCGGCGCGTGGCCGCCGACTCGATCCGACTGACACGCAAGCTGATGGCGACCAAGGCGATGAGCCGTTTTACGCCTGAGGAGTATCTGCCCGGCGCGCACATCGCCTCGGACGCGGATCTCGCGCGCGCGGCCGGTGAAATCGGCACCACCATTTTCCATCCCGTCGGTACGTGCAAGATGGGCAGGGACATCGGGGCTGTGGTGGACGACCGTCTGCGGGTGCAGGGGGTGGGAGGTTTGCGCGTCGTGGACGCTTCGGTGATGCCGATGATTACCTCCGGCAACACCAATTCGCCCGTGATCATGATTGCGGAAAAAGCCTCCGACATGATCCTCGCCACCGCGCGCGGGTAGCGCGCCGCATCCAGTTTACAACATTTCCAGCGCGACCGCGGTTGCCTCGCCGCCGCCGATGCATATGGCGGCGATGCCGCGCTTGCCGCCGCGCTGCTGCAGCGCATTCATCAGCGTCACGATAATACGCGCGCCCGAGGCACCGATGGGATGGCCGAGCGCGCAAGCCCCGCCATTCACATTGACGATGTCATGCGGCAGGCCGAGATCGCGCATTGCAGCCATTGCCACCACGGCGAAAGCCTCATTTATTTCGTAGAGATCGGCGTCGGCGCGGGTCCAGCCGGTCGCCTCGTAAAGCTTTTCCACGGCCGCGATCGGCGCTGTCGTGAACCAGGCCGGTTCTTGCGCATGGGACGCCGTTCCGACGATCCGCGCGATAGGGGTCACGCCCTGGCGGTCCGCCTCGCTCTCCCGCATCAGGATGAGGGCGGCGGCGCCGTCGGAAATCGAACTGGAATTGGCGGCGGTCACGGTCCCTCCCTCGCGGAATGCGGGGCGGAGCTGAGGGATCTTGTCGAGCTTGGTGGAAAAGGGCTGTTCGTCTCTATCCACTGTGATGGCCGTTTTTGCAGAAGCGACGTTAACGGTCACGATTTCGCCCGCGAAGCTGCCGTCGGTGTTGGCGCGCTGCGCCCGTGAAAGCGAGGCAACGGCGAAATCGTCCTGCGCCTTGCGGGTGAACTGGTAGCGCTCGGCGGTGTCCTCCGCGAAAGTGCCCATCAGCCGCCCTTTGTCATAGGCGTCCTCCAAGCCATCGAGGAACATGTGATCCATGACAGCGCCATGGCCGAGGCGCAGTCCGCCGCGTGCCTTGGGCAGCAGGTAGGGCGCGTTCGACATGCTCTCCATGCCGCCCGCCACGACGATGTCCCCCGGGCGGACATGCAGTCCGTCATGGGCCATCATCACCGCCTTCATGCCTGAGCCGCACATTTTGTTGACGGTCGTGCAAGGCACCGATTTCGGCAGCCCCGCGCCGAGCGCGGCTTGACGCGCAGGGGCTTGGCCCTGCCCAGCGGGCAGAACGCAGCCCATCAACACCTCGCTGACATGTTCCGGGGCTATGCCCGCCTTAGCCATTGCCGCTTTGATCGCCTCCGCGCCGAGCTGGGGCGCGGACTTGGATGACAATGCGCCTTGAAAGCCGCCGACGGGCGTGCGCGCCGCGCCGACAATGACGATGGGATCGCTGCCTTTCATGGTCATACCGCCCGTCCTTCTTGCCGCAAAGAGCGGCTAGTTTACCGGCCGCCATGCCGGCAGGCTAGCGGAATGCGGTTAGCGCAACAGCGCTTCGAGCTGTGGGGTGGGGATGGCTTTGTCGAGATGGTTGAAATGGCCGAAGGCCAGCAGTTCCTCGCCCTTAAGCCGCATATTGCCGAGCAGGGAACGCAGCAGGCTGCCGCCGAAGGTGATGCAGGAAATGCCGATGCCGGCAAACGCTTTGATGTCCGGCGCCGGGGTGTATCCGACGGAGACCGCGAGCGGGCCATCGACCACGCCCGCTAGCCTTTCCAGAATCTGCGGATGCTGGACGCCTGGAACCAACACGCAATCGGCCCCGGCCGCGAAATAAGCCTCGGAGCGTTCCACTGTCGTCTCGAATGGCGAATGCACCTGTGCGCCCAGCAGGAAAGCCTCGGTGCTGATGGTGATGACGCCGGGCATCTTGGCCTCGGCAGTCGCCGCTTTCACCGCCTTCACGCATTCAGCCATCTCTTCCGCGGGCAGGATGCCATGCGCGGCATTGCGGCCGCCGTCGCTGAGCGTTATGCCGACGCAGCCTGCCGCGAGCGCGGCGCTGACGGCATATTTGATCTCGTCCAGCGAACGCCCGGCCGCCCCTTCCAGGTCGGCATTGACCGGTGCGTCAAATCCCTTGGTGATCCGCGCGGCTATGGTTAGGAGATCGTCGGTAGGGATGCGCTCCGCCGCTTGATAGCCGAGACACCAGCCAATAGCGACGGCAGAGGTGCCGATGAACTCAAAACCGGCATCGGCCATGATCCGGGCGCTCGCGACATCCCACACCTCCGGCATGACGAAGGTATCGCCTGTCTGCAGGCGGCGCCGTAGCTTTCTGATTTTCTCTTTTTGTCCGCCGGCCGTGGCCTGATCCATCACGAATGTTTGGTCCATCGCAGCAACGCTTCACTTTCGGCAACGAATCATCAGCAGAGCTGCTCTGCCGTCCAGGCGCGGATGGTCGTCCTTCACCATCGGAGCGGCAGCTGATTGCCTTTGATTGTCTTAGCGGAATGAAAACTGACCGTCATCCATCAATGGCGGCGCTTTTTGACGAATATTGGGCTGTGTGACGCGTAGCGGGACATTTCAATCGGAAAAAAACGCGAGCGTTTAGGCTATAAACTGAGGAAAATCAGTCTTGAAGTGCAAGAGCAGCTCGGATGTAGCCGGATTGACGCCTCCAAAATGGCGCGGAAATGTGGCGAGAAGGCTTTCGTCGAGGCGAGTGAGTGGCGTTCCGCTGCCCAGCTCGGCGAGGCTCGTGACGCCTTGATCGCTGATCCCGCAAGGCACGATGCCACGGTAGCGCGCGAGGTCCGGATCGACATTGATGCTGAGCCCGTGAAAGCTAACCCAGCGACGGATGCGAATGCCGATTGCCGCGATTTTGTCTTCCCGCTCTGGGCCTTTCTCCGGGCGGCGCACCCAAATGCCGGTGCGTCCCGCCTGGCATTGGCTCGCTACGCCCAGCTCTGCAAGCGCGTCGATCAGCCAGCTCTCGATGCGGCGCACGAAGGCGCGGACGTCCTTGCCGCGCCGCGACAGGTCGAGCATGAGATAAACGACGCGCTGTCCCGGACCGTGATAGGTGAATTGCCCGCCCCGTCCAGTACGGAACACCGGCAGGCCGGCGGCATCGAGCAGGTCCTCGGGCCGCGAACTGGTGCCGGCGGTATAGAGCGGGGGATGTTCGAGAAACCATAAAAGGTCCGGCGCTTCACATCGGGCGATCGCATCGGCATAAGCCTCCATCGCCGACACGGCAGCCGGATAGTCGATGAGCCCGGGACTACGAAGCCAAAATGCTGCGCCCCAGGACGAGGTCGTGAAATTCTCGTTGGATGGCTCAACTTTTACCAAATCGAAACTGCCTTATGCGACGTTAGGTTTCGTCTCGCGTTGGCGGCGCGGCCCGTAACGGGTTCATTCACAGCGTACGTTACGGCCGCCCTCCTTATCGCTTTAAGCTCCGCTCGCGACCGGGCTTGACCTCACTCATGTAAGGCGCATCTACCGCTTTGCATGCCGCACCGCTCGGCTTGCATTGCCGCGGTGTCTTTGCTACATCATCAAGCGCTCCGGCATCGTCTCCTACCTTGAAGCTTCGTGCTTGCGGACGAAAAATACCGGCGTGAGAGCGATTTTGCGGTCGTGGCGGAAATGGTAGACGCGCAGCGTTGAGGTCGCTGTGGGGCAACCCGTGAAGGTTCGATTCCTTTCGACCGCACCATTCTTGAACGCTTGCCGCTTGTCGGTGACCGTTCAACACCCCGGCCTGGCCTCGTGAAACAGCGAAGAGGGCACGGCTGCCTCGATCAAATTCGGACCGTCATTCTTCGCAGCGTTTACAAGTGTGGAAACTGGCCAGGCTGTCAGCCTGTCGTCGGGGTACGGGCTTAGCAGGCTCGCGTCGGTACCCCGTAGCCAGCTCTTAATATCGCTTCTGGCGACGATGACGGGCATGCGGTGATGCAAGGGGCGCATCGTGTCGTTCGCCTCGGTGGTGAGTATCGTGGCGGTGTGCAGCCACTCTCCGTCCGGCATACGCCAGCGATCCCAAAGACCCGCAAGCGACAAGGGTTCTCCGCTGGCAGACGTGATATGCCAGGGCGTCTTGGCTTTTCCCGACCCCTGCCATTCGAAAAAGCCCGAAGCTGGGATGATGCAGCGGCGCTTACGGAAGGCGTCGCGAAAAGCGGGCTTCTCGGCGGCGGTGTCGGCGCGCGCATTGATGAGCCGGCCGCCGATCGCGACATCCTTCGCCCAATAAGGCACCAGGCCCCAGCGCATGCGTGTGAAGCCGAGCCCGCCGTCTTTTGCCCCGATGACGCCGATGTCTTGCGTGGGCGCGACGTTCCAGGAGGGCTTTAGATTGGGCGCTAGGTCGTTCAGCAGATTGTAGAAGTTATGAATTTCAGCCCAGCTGTAAGATTGCGTAAAGCGACCGCACATTCGTCGTTCCTCGGTTCACTCACCCGCCGTGGTTAGATTTGCGTGCTGGCCGGCTTTCTTGCAAGAGGCCAGCGGAGTTGCGAGGATGCTCTCCTGGTCATATTCTCGACCTCGGCACTTCAGCCTGCTTTGCGAGGCAATTGTTTATGGATCAAGCTCGGCCGCTCCCCAACGAACTCGACCTTTCAGCTCACTGGATCCCGTTTACGCCGAACCGCCAGTTCAAGGCGGCGCCCCGCCTGCTCGTGGCCGCGGAGGGCATGTGGTACCGCAGCGCGGAGGGCCGGCAGATTCTCGACGCCTCCGCCGGGCTGTGGTGCGTGAACGCGGGACACGCCCGCGCCGAGATAACCCGGGCGGTCGAGCGGCAATTGGCGACGCTCGACTTTGCGCCTGGCTTCCAGATGAGCCATCCCTTGGCGTTCGAGCTGGCCTCGCGCCTGGCCGCGATCGCGCCGGATGGCCTTGACCGTATATTTTTCACCAATTCCGGCTCCGAGTCGGTCGATACGGCGCTTAAAATCGCGCTGGCCTATCACCGGGCGCGCGGCGAGGGCCAGCGGACGCGGTTCATCGGGCGCGAGCGCGGCTATCACGGCGTTGGCTTCGGCGGCATGGCGGTCGGCGGGATGGTGGCGAACAGGCGCGCGTTCGGGGCGATGCTGCCGGGGGTGGATCATCTTCCCCATACGCATGATCTGGCCCGCAACGCTTTCAGCAAGGGACAGCCCGAGCATGGCGCCGAGTTGGCGGATGTCTTGGAGCGTCTCGTCAATCTTCACGGTGGCGATACGATCGCCGCCGTCATCGTGGAGCCCGTCGCGGGATCGACCGGCGTCTTGGTGCCGCCCAAGGGCTATCTGGAAAGGCTGCGCGCGATTTGCGATGCGCACGGCATTCTCCTCATCTTCGATGAAGTCATCACCGGATATGGCCGGCTCGGCACAGCCTTTGCCAGCCAGTATTTCAGCGTAACGCCCGATCTTATGACGACAGCCAAAGGGCTGACCAACGGCGTGGTGCCGATGGGGGCGGTATTTGTGCGGCGCTTCGTGTATGACGGGGTGATGCAAGGTCCGGAGCACGTCATCGAGCTGTTCCACGGCTATACCTATTCCGGCCACCCTGTCGCCTGCGCGGCAAGCCTCGCCACGCTCGACATCTACGAGCGCGAAGGGCTATTCCAGCGGGCCGCCTCGCTCGCCGCCGAATGGCAGGAGGCTATGCATTCACTACGCGGCTATCCGCATGTGATCGACATCCGCAATCTGGGGCTGATCGTCGGCGTCGAGCTTAAGCCGCGCGAGGACGGGCCTGGCCGTCGCGGTTATGATTTGTTTCTGGAATGCTACAACACGGGGCTTTATGCGCGCGTGGCCGGCGATACGATCACCATGTCACCGCCGCTCATCATTGAAAGCGCCCAGATCGCGTTAGCCGTTGAGCGCTTGGGAGCCGCGCTGCGGCGGATTAGGTGACACGCTTGCGGGTGCGGCACAGACGCACCTAGCCTCACTCATTCCCAGCACACGCCTTGCGGCGGCTGCGTCTGCCAATAAGGCCTGTTTCGCTCCGCCCAGTAGGGCCGGCGCCGCTCCGCGGTTTTGACGGAATTGCCTTCCTCGCAGCAGCAGTCGCAGCCGGCTTCATAGCAGTCCTCAGCGTCCCACTCGCGCCGCTGCCTGCTGGGGTGAGGGTGTGAGCGCGCCGCGTGCCGTCGCTTCTTCACGGGTTCGACACGGGGTTCAGCGACCGGCCTCTCGGCTTCGCTCTTGTCTTGCAGCGCGGGGGTTGACCTTTTTTGCTCGGCCGGCTCGGGCACGGGTATTGGAGCTGGTTTTACAAGTTCAGGCTCTTTCTGCGCGGATTTCGGCTCCCCGGGCTTCGGCTCCCCGGGCTTCGGCTCCACGGGCTTGGGCTCTTCCGGTTTAGGCTCGGCGGCCTTTGGTTCGGGAGGTTTGATCTCCGTCGTTTGGGTCTCGGGCGGTTTCGTTTGGGGTGGCTTGCTTTCGACGATGACAGGCGGCACGCCGCCATTGGGCTGCGGCGTTACGGGAAAGGCAAGAATGATGAGCAGCGTCAAAAGCGCCAAGATGATGAGGGCCGCCAATATCCTTTCGACGATTTCGAGCACTAAGATCCCTCTTCCCGGTGCAACTCCAGCCACGATGATTGCGGCACGGACGAGCTCGTCGGCGGCACCTCAACTAAGCTAGGGTTTCATAGCCGTCCCGTCACCGTAAACATTAAGAAAATTTACTTAAAACGTTAACGTCCAAGCCGAGCGGACGCAGCAGGTATGGATGCTTGCACGGACGGGCGGGCGTTTGAGAGGGGTCATGCCGGGATGCGGTCGAGCACGTGTGTCGGCGGCTGGCGCTCGAAGCGCGAGAAGCACCGAAAAGGCCGTCCTGCCTGCGCCTGCCTAGAGTATACGGCTGCGGCTTGTCCCAGCCGCAGCCGTATAGGCCGAGCTTAAAGCTTTGTACGGCCCATAGCCACCGCGCGGGTGATCTGCGAGCGCTTCAGCCCGCGTTTGCGCAGTTCCAAATCTGACATGCGCGACAGAACGTGATAGCGGCGGGCCATCTCATGACCGTCGCGAAGGCCCTCATACACGGCCGCAAGGGTACGCCAGATCGTGTTCACGATGGTGGGGGTGTGGTGGTCCGCACGGGTGCGGAAGGTCATTGTCGACATGGTTTAACCTCTCTGATCTTTGAGGAATATTGGCGTGGTATACCAGTAATGCCAACACCTCTATATGCATGGCAGCACGTCCCGCGCTGCAGGTCAGGCCGACATTTCCCTTATTACGGGATGTTTTTTAGAGTTGCAACTTAAGAGAGGTTCGTCGCTAGCGAAGCGTTAATTGTCCATATTCTTCGCGTGCAGATCGATGCTAATCCGCATGGTGCCGTCGAGATTTGGGCCGGCGCCAGCCTCGGCCGCGCCGATGCCGAAAGCGCGCCGGCTCAAAGTGATCTCCGCTTGGATTTGTCCTTCACCGCCTTCGCTTTCCAGCTTGAATGGAACGGTGATACGCTCGGTAACGCCTTTCAGCGTCAGATCGCCTTCCATCTTGTAGCTGTCGGCGCCGTCCTCGCTGATCGAAACCGAAGCCAAGCGAGCGGTTGGATAGGCCGCGGTATTGAACCAGTCAGGCGTCTGCAAAAAGGCGTCCACCTGTGGCTGTTGAGTGCGCGCGCTCGCGACGTCGATTACGGCGTTGATCTCTCCATTGGCGGGATCTTCCGCGTCGAAACGGATTTCCACTTTGTAGCTGGAAAAGGTTCCCTCGATTGCTTGGCCGTTCGCACCGAGATGGAATGTGATGCGGCTCTTCGCCTTGTTAACTGCCCATTCTTGGGCGTCAGCGCGGGATGCGATTGCTCCACCCACAAAGCCGGCGAGAGTGGGGACCAGCAAACGGGCTACAAACCGCCGCAAACGCGGAACGACACGCGTCATAAGATCATCCTTCGTTGAGCGGGGCTCCACCGTTGAAAGCGGTGCCTGTGGTGATGTCGTTAGGGAAGTCCGAGCTCCGCCTGTCTGTTTTGCGAAGGCGTAGCATTTGCTGTGTCGCAGGCATGGCGAACAGCAGCCTGTTGGAAAAACGAGATTAGGTGGAATAAGGCGACCCTCTCGAACGCACGGCATTGCTACGCCGTGCGCATCACCACTCGCCGGTGTTCGGCATCGAGATCCATGGCTCCTGAGCCGGAAGCGATCCTTCTTTTTGCAGGAGTTCGATGGAGATATTGTCGGGCGAGCGAATAAATGCCATGCGGCCGTCGCGCGGCGGCCGGTTGATGGTCACGCCAGCCTTCATGAGCTTGTCGCAAGTGGCGTAAATGTCGTCGACGGCGTAAGCCAAATGCCCGAAATTGCGCCCGCCGCTATAGGTGTTTGGGTCCCAGTTGTAGGTGAGTTCGACTTGTGCGCTTTCATCGCCCGGAGCGGCCAGAAAGATCAGCGTGAATCGGCCCTGCTCGTTCTCGATGCGGCGGATCTCTTTGAGCCCGAGGCTGTTGCAATAAAAATCCAGGGATTGCTCGACGTCAGTCACTCGTACCATCGTGTGCAGATATTTCATGGTGAACCTCGCGCGGTTATTCGACCCTCACTTAGCCCGGCCAGCGCCGGTATAGCAACTGCCCAGGCGCTCACAAAGCCGCTATGCCCATCGTGCCTAACCGCATGTGAGCGCGATTGGCCGGTTTCCTTATTTCCGCCCCATCCTCGTCAAATAGTTAACAAGGCACCGTAGCGCGCGCCTTAGATTGGTCGTGATTCGACCTTTTGGCCGCTTCTCTATGCGCGCTTAGGTTGCAGAGATGGTTATCCCGGACGCGACACGGCTAACAAGTGGCCATGACTCGGCGCCGTAACGGGAAGAGTGAAGGGGGAGAATAACGAGACATTGCAACGACTTGGGGCAAGTGTATGCTCAATGGCCGACGCAGCGGAATAAGCGTAGCCAGAGACTTATCCCGCCCCATGGAAATTTCACTGGCCAGGTTGGTGGCTGGTGATATGTTCGGTTAACGATTTGCAACGGTCGGGCAAGGCGGAAGTCCTGGCTGAGCAGATAGTCAAAACAGTGAAGTAAAAGCGGGGGATTACAAAATGGGGGACAAATTACCTCCAGTTGTCTCATCGTTCGGTCAAGAGTCCGAACAAGCCGGTGTCGACCTTGTCGTCGTTGCTGGCCAGATAAAGTGGTTCGATGCATCCAAGGGTTACGGATTCATCGTTCCCGATAATGGAATGCCGGACATTCTGTTGCATGTGACAGTTCTTCGGCGAGACGGTTATCAAACGGCCTATGAAGGTGCGCGTGTCGTTTGCGAAGTACTCAACAGAGACCGCGGCCTGCAGGCCTTTCGTGTCCTGGGAATGGATGAAAGCACTGCCATCCACCCCTCCCAATTGCCACAACGCACCCACGTAACCGTCATCGCCGAAAGCGATTGGCAGCGCGCCATGGTGAAGTGGTTCAATCGTCTCAAGGGCTTTGGCTTCCTCACGCGCGGCGAAGGCACCGAGGACATCTTCGTGCATATGGAAACATTGCGCCGCTATGGCTTTGCCGAGCTAAGGCCGGGACAGACCGTTCTGGTCCGCTATGGGCACGGTGAAAAAGGCATGATGGCGGCCGAACTCCGTCCTGATGGAGTGTCCGCGTCTTTCCCTACGTCCCACTGACGTGACCTTGGCCGTTACGTCAGTTCGAGATTATGCAAGCAGGGCGGCATTTGCCGCTCTGCTTGGTTTTGCGGCGGCGTCCGGCCTCGGGATAACAGCCTCGCTTGCGCTTGAAAGGCAACCGCTCACCTTCCTCACCGGCTCGGGCCCGCGCGCCATCACTGTCGAGGTGGCTGACAGCGAGGAGGAACGCAGCACCGGGCTGATGTTTCGCCGCGCCATTGGCGAGGCGGAGGGCATGATCTTCATCTACGAGCGCGAGGAGGACATCTCCATGTGGATGAAGAACACCTACATTCCGCTGGACATGATTTTTGTGAAGCGCGACGGCGTTATCGCGCGCATCGAGGCGAACACCGAACCTTTTTCCGAGCGCGCCATCTCCGCAGGCGCGCCAGTACAGGCCGTGATCGAGATGGGAGGCGGCAGCGCGCGCAGGCTCGGACTGAAACCAGGCGATCGCGTCGATTACCCCGCCTTCAAGTAGGGGTCTTTTACCTACAATGATGTGCGGCTCTGGCGACGCAAAAGGAAAGATGAAATAGTGCCGCCGCAATGGAGGCATTTCATGTCCGCAATACACCCGTTTATTTTATCCGGCGGCTCTGGCACGCGTCTTTGGCCTCTTTCCCGCAAAGCTTATCCCAAGCAATTTTTGGCTCTCACCGGGGCCGACAAGACACTTTTCCAGTTCAGCTGCGAACGTTTTGCGTCCTCTGAATTTGCCCCGCCGGTCATCCTTGGCGGGAACGACCACCGCTTTATCATCGCCGAGCAGATGCGCGAAATCGGCGTTGTTCCGGCAGCCATTGTGCTCGAACCGTCGGCGCGGAACACGGCTCCGGCGGCCGCCATAGCCGCGCTTATCGCCGCGGAAAAAGGCGATGACGCACTTCTTCTGCTGGCACCATCGGACCACGTGATCGCCGATGCAGCCGCATTCCGCGAAACCGTGATGCGCGGCGTTGCCGATGCCCGCGATGGCGCTCTCATAACCTTCGGCGTCAAGCCGACGCAAGCGCACACGGGCTATGGGTATATCGAGGCGGAAGGTGAGGGCGCCGCGCTCAAGGTCAGGCGGTTTGTCGAAAAGCCGAATAAGGACGATGCCGCGGCCTATGTTGCCAGCGGTAACTTCTACTGGAATGCAGGCATTTTCCTGATGTCGGCAAAATCACTTCTGCGCGCGTTCGAGGCGCATGCGCCTTTGATTTTGCAAGGCTGCCAGCGCGCCCTGTCACGCGCGCAACTCGATCTCGACTTCCTTCGCCTCGACGCGCAGGCCTACGGCGCTGTCCCGGACATCTCCATCGACTACGCCATTATGGAAAAAGCTGAAAATGTGCGCTGCGTTCCGCTAGCGGCAAAATGGAGCGATCTTGGCTCTTGGCCAGCAATCTGGGACGTGCTCGAAAAGGACACTGACGGCAACGCTGCTCAGGGCGACGTCACCTTTCATAATAGCCAGCAAAGCTTCGCCTACACGGAAAATGCCTGTTTGGCCGTGGTCGGGCTCAAGGATGTGCTCGTCGTGGCGACAAAGGACGCGATCCTTGTGGCGTCGAAGGAGCACGCGCAGTCCGTCAAAGCCGTCGTCGACAAGCTGAAGGAAAGCGGACGCCAGGAAATCGTCTTCCACAAGCGTGTCTACCGCCCCTGGGGGTGGTTCGAAAGCCTCGACCGCGGCGAGCGCTTCCAGGTCAAGCGGATCATGGTGAAGCCCGGCGCGCAGCTTTCCCTGCAAAGCCATTATCACCGCGCCGAACATTGGATCGTCGTCCGGGGAACCTTGGAGGTCACGATCGACGAAAAGGTGAACTTGCTGGATGAGAACCAGTCGACCTATATCCCGCTGGGCGCCCGCCACCGGCTTGTCAATCCAGGCCGGATCCCGGCCTATCTGATCGAGGTGCAGTCCGGCGCCTATCTCGATGAGGACGATATCGTGCGCTACGACGATATTTACGGGCGCGCCGCCGAATAGGTCCGTTAGGCCGCTGAGCGGCGCCCAAGCATCCAGCGGACGGCTAAAAACAGCAAAAAGCCGACCGGGCCGAGGATAAAGGTCAACAGCAAGCAGGGAACCACCGCGTAATGCGGAATTCCCTCGCTGCGCGCGGTTGTCACTTGCCACGTTCCCACGAGCAAGTCGAAAGCCAGATAGTGCAGCCAGCCGCCGACGAACAGCCAGGGCTGTCCGAGCAGGCTCACAACGCCATCAAAGGAGGCAAGCGAGCCGAAGCCGTTGCCGAACATAAAAGGCAGGATGATCGCCGCGTAGGCGATAGAGAGCAAGCCTGGCACCAAGGTTCGCGCCACGCCTTCCACGGCTGCCGGCCACCAGGGCAAAAACACCAGGACGACCCACCCCACAAGGGCAAAGGCCGAGGACATATTGAAGACCAGCTCCGGCGTCATGACGCCCCCTATCTCATCATGCAGTTGCGAAGTTCAGCACGGTTCACGGCTTGCAGCGCTATGCTGCTCTCGTGCTATCGGATCGCGTCCGGTGCTGCTGAGGGGGGTGGCCCTTCGCGGCCAGCGAACACAAAACGGCTGTAGAAATAGCTCAGGCCAATTAGGCTGAGCCCGAGGCCGAGGAAGGAGAACACCCGGTAAAGGCCCGTCAGGCTTGCCGCATCGATGAGGAAAACCTTGCTGACGGCAGCGAGCATGACGGCCAGCGAAGCGAAACGCAGAATCTGACTTCCCCATAGCGTGCCGAAGAATAACAGCGCAAGGCCGAACACGAGCCAAGCCGCCGAATAGCTGTAAAGCTCGGCGCCGGTCGTCACCTCCCCGTCGAGATATGGCCCTTGATACCATTTACGGATTTCCAGGTTGAGCCAGGCGAAAGCGAAGACCAGCATCAAGCCGGGCATCCACCGCGCAAG
>Ga0136634_10000198_pt1 | contig 29622 bp, 26 predicted proteins | sample AntDrymUQ8332106_2_FD_104654 | JGI IMG/M metagenome (GOLD analysis project Ga0136634, IMG submission 104654) | Polar desert sand microbial communities from Dry Valleys, Antarctica - metaG UQ833 (21.06) | ecosystem: Environmental > Terrestrial > Soil > Desert | place: Antarctica: Dry Valley... | reverse complement strand
CGCAGACCGTCGACCACGGCGGGCACGACCTCCAGGTGCGAGCGGGACAGCACCGACAGCCCGACGACGTGCACGCCCTCCTGCACCGCGGCGGCCACGATCTCCTTGGGTGTCAACCGAATCCCTTGGTAGACGACCTCGAAGCCGACGTCGCGGGCACGCACGGCGATCTGCTCGGCGCCGTTGGAGTGCCCGTCCAGCCCCGGCTTGCCGACCAGAAATTTTACGCGCCGCCCGAGGCGCGCCGACACACGCTCCACGTCCGCGCGGATCTCGGCGATGCCCTCATTGCTTGCCGCCCGGACCTTGGCGACACCCGTCGGCGCCCGGTACTCGCCAAAAATCTCGCGCAGCGTACCGCCCCATTCGCCTGTCGTCACCCCTGCCTTGGCGCATGCGATAGACGGCTCCATGATGTTGCGGCCTTCCTGTGCCGCGCTGCGCAGATCCGCGAGCGCTGACGCGGTCGCCACCGTGTCGCGGCTGGCGCGCCATGCCTGCAATTGCTCGATTTGCTCGTGCTCCACCCATTCGGGTACGGTGAGGATGTCGCTATCGGTCCCGCCCCCAAGCGGCGAGGTCTCTGTCTGCGTCCAGCGGTTCACGCCGACAACGATCTGCTCTCCGGCTTCGATGGCGCGCAGCCGCGCCGCGTTTGAATTCACGAGCCGTTGCTTCATGTAGCTGGACTCGACCGCCGCGATCGCCCCTCCCATGGCCTCGATGCGACCAAGCTCTTCGCGGGCATCGCGCTTTAACTCCTCCACCTTGGCCTCGATTACGCTCGAGCCGTCGAAAATGTCTTCAAACTCCAGGAGATCGGTTTCATGGGCGACGATTTGCTGCATTCGCAGCGACCATTGCTGATCCCAAGGACGCGGCAAGCCGAGGGCCTCGTTCCAAGCCGGGAGCTGGACCGCGCGGGCGCGCGCGTTTTTAGACAGCACCACAGCCAGCATTTCCAGGAGAATGCGGTAGACGTTGTTCTCTGGCTGCTGCTCGGTAAGGCCGAGGCTGTTGACCTGTACGCCGTAGCGGAAGCGGCGCAATTTTTCGTCGGTCACGCCATAGCGCGTCAGGCAGATCTCGTCCCAGAGATCGACGAATGCGCGCATCTTGCACATCTCGGTGATGAGGCGGACGCCGGCATTCACAAAAAATGAGATGCGCCCGACCACTTGCGGGAAAGCCGCCTCACTGACTTCGCCGGACGCCTTGACCGTGTCCAGCACCGCTTGCGCGATGGCGAGCGCAAAGGCGAGTTCCTGGACCGGCGTCGCCCCGGCCTCTTGCAGGTGATACGAGCAGACGTTGGTCGGATTCCATTTCGGCATTTCGCCGCAGGTGAAGACAACGGTGTCCTTGATCAACCGCATGGACGGCGCGGGCGGGAACACATAGGTGCCCCGCGATAGGTATTCCTTGATGATGTCGTTCTGCACCGTCCCCGACAGCGCCGTGCGGCTCACGCCCTGCTCGTCCGCGAGGGCGATGTAAAGCGCCAGCAGCCAAGCCGCCGTGGCGTTAATTGTCATCGAGGTGTTCATGTCCGACAGCGGAATGCCGTCAAACAGCGCGCGCAAGTCGCCCAAATGCGAGACCGGCACGCCGACTTTCCCAACCTCGCCGCGCGCCAGCGGATGATCGGGATCATAGCCGGTCTGCGTGGGCAGGTCGAAGGCAACGGATAAGCCCGTTTGCCCGTTGGCAAGGTTGTTTCGGTAGAGTTCGTTGGAGGCTTTCGCCGTGGAGTGGCCGGCATAGGTCCGGATCAGCCAGGGCTGGTCTTTTTTGACGGGCCTTTCGCTCATAAGACGTCTCTCCTAGGCAACAAAAAAGGGCCGCCGGCACGCCGGAGGCCCTCAAAGCATAGCGCAGGCGCGCTAACGGCGCAAAAGCCCGAGAATGAACAGGAGAACGACCGCGCCCAAGGTCGCCGTGAGAATCGTACCGACAAGACCAGGTGCAAAGCTCACATTCAGGTAGCGCAACAGGTAAAAACCCACAAACGCGCCGATAATGCCGATGATGATGTTGCCGATCACCCCGAACCCGCCGCCTTGTGTAATCAGGCCGGCCAGCCATCCCGCTACAAGGCCGACAACGATAAGAATGATAAGCGGTTCCAATCCTACTGGCATTGCACTTGCTCCTCTCTTGCCCCATTCCGGCAGCTTGTGCCGTTACATTGGGAACTATGGCTCAATCTCTTTGGTGACGCCACTTCAGCAACGGTCAGAGAGCTTCAATGTTGCCTCGCAGGTAAAAGATTGGCCGCTTATTTCAGCATTTGCCTGTGGAGATGTTTTTCGGTCACAAACAACCTGAAAGCTTGAGCGTGTGGCTATCCCGGTGATTCGGCTAGCACTATGGGAGACGCCGGTTACCAGCCGGATGCGCCCCGCAAGCCTAGGGTGGTAAACGGGCGCTTTACCGCGCCTTTTCCGGTAATGTGCTGAGCCGGGTGGCGGCATAAGAGCTGCCAAGGTCTTCGGCTTTCCGATACCAGTCCCTGGCCTGCGCGAGGTCTGGACGCAAACCGGCGGTCGGGATATCGCCCAGAAAGTCAGGATCGTAGGATTTGGCCATGGCCAACGCGCCCGCTGCAATGCCCTTTCGCGCCACGCGGCTGTAAAGCAGGCGGGCGGCCGCGATGTCTCCCTCACGCAGCAGCCGGTCGGCCCGTTCCATCATCGCGGTATCCTCGACGCTTATCTCGCGCTGCGTCAGGGGGGCGGTGCTTTCGACCGCCGTGGGACGGGTTAGGCCCGCTGGATCGATAAGGGGTTTTGCGGAGGAATTTGCGGGCGAATTGATTGCCGCACGGGGCTGCAACGCGACAGTGACGATCCGCCTCTCAGGCGGAAGATCCTGCCCGCGGATGAGCAGCACTTCGAGGGCGAACAGTCCCTCGTAAGAGGGCCTCGGCACAAGCTGAATGCTGTCGGCGTCCCGAAGCGACACGACCCAATGGTCCTTTGTGCTAAACCCGGCAGAAAGCGTGAACCCTTCCGGCAGGCCCCGGAACATCAAAAAGGTGTAAGTTTGCGGCGCGGCGCGCGGCAAGGAGATGGACAGCGGCAGGACATCGCCTGCAAAGCCGGAAGCGTTCTGCACTGTGAAATCCGGCAAGGCTTGCACGCGCCAAAGCAGGTCGCCGCCTTCCTGCTTCCGCCTTTGCGGGAAAGCTGGAATGCCCAGAATTGGACCCTGGATGGCTGCCGCCAGGGCGGATATCCTGGTCTCTTGGCGAGGGTCACGCCGCAAGACGTCGCTGGCAAAGCCAAACAGGACCAGCGCTGTCAGGAGGAAAGCGGAGGAGGCCGTTCTGTTATGAGCGAAGCGCCTTGTAGATCGATCCAGTTCCGGCCTCACCGCGCGTAAACCCGCATCCAGAAGGCTGCGCGCCGCGGACACCCATCCCACGTTCCCTGGCACCTTCATGTGAGACGTCCTCGAAACAGCAACATTTGAGGCACGGACTTTTCGGAATGCGTGCCGGTTCCTGGCCGTCGCTCACGCCGCGTTATCTCTGCCCCGCGATCAGCGCGCCGCTCGTCTTGTTCCTTGCGTATCCATGAACTGCTTGAATTCTTTGAAAAGCAGTTCTCTTTCCTGCCCTGTAAGCGGCTTGCTGGCAGAGGTCTGATATTTGTCCAAGAAGCTTTGGAAGGATGCCTTTACGTCCTCTTTAGCTTCCGGCGCATTGACAGCGACCAGTGTGCGATTGCCGTTGAGCCATTCCTGAGCGGCCTTAAATCTTGTCCAGCCCGGCACATCCGCGGCGAGATTGATTTCTTTCCATTTCGGATGGCGGGACTTTTCCTGAAACTTGTCTATTCGGCCGAAGAACTCCTGCACGAAGCGTGCAACGCGGCGATAGCGCTCGGTATCCTCGGGCCAATTATAGACCGCAAGCAGGGCGCGATTGGCAATGGTCGGCACGGGCTTCCCGGGTTCGACAAGGTTTGGATAAAGATCGCTTGTCAGCTCCGCAGGCAAATATTCTTCCATGACAGGCGTTAAATCGAATTTCGGCAAAGACGCTTCGGTGATCGGGACGAAATGGAAGCCATCCTCTTTCTTCACCTTCTGCAGAGCGGATTGCGGCGCTCCCGTGAGCACGATCATCGCGGCGATCTCGCCGGAGCTTAGTTTTTGGATCGCCTGGTCGTTGTCGTAATGGGTGCGCTGCGTAGGTATTTTGAGGATGTTGAAAATATTGTCAGCGGTTACGTGGGTCTGACTGTCCTTGAGATTGAAGTTGACAATTTTGCCCTCTAGATCCGCAAGGCTGGTAATGCTGGTTTTTGCAAGGACGTGGAACTCGGCATTGTAGAGTTTCGTGATGAAATGGATTTTTTGCTCAATATTGCGGTAAAGCTCGGGATCTCTCTTTTTGATCAGCTTCAAATTGTCTTGGTCGACCGTGCCCATATCCACGCCGCGCAAGAAGAGAATGTCGTTGACATTCTGAAAGCCCCCCACCCCTAAAATCGGCAAAACGCGCATGCCGCCAGGCCGCAGGTCGTTCACGACGTTGCGGATGTCCTCGGCAAATCGCGCACACGTGCATGTAAGCCCGGAGACAACGAGAGAAACGGCGATTTCGTTGGTCTCGCGCTTTTGCTCTTGGTAGCGGTTCGGGGCCGCTGGAGGCGCAACGACTTGGGCGGATGCGCTAGCGGAAAGGAGCAGGCACACACCAAGCCCGCGTAGGGAATGGAAAACCATCTCAAAAGTCCATCTATACATGTCAGTGCTCCCCAATATACTGTCTGGATCATGCACATAAATATCGCTTTTGTAATAGACAAGAAAAATATGCAGGTCTTGTGACCGCATACTTTTTATTTATTGTATACATAATTCAAACCGAATAGCGCTGGTGCTAAGGTAAGTACCATTCAGGGGCAGTTTTAATCCGTAACTTTGCATATTGCCAAAATACAAAAATATATCTGCCAATATTGCATGTGTGCCCTGTCTTATGGCCTAATGCGCCCTGTGAAAAAACACACAGCTTGACCACTTGTACGTATGAGATGATGAGGGCTCACATGAGAATGAGAAGGCAGGAACGCAGTGTCGAGGAGCTTTACGCAGATCCGGAACGTGCGGACGCACTGGTTTTCGGACGCAGAACGGATGTGACACGCCGAGGCTTCCTGGAAGGCGCTGGGCTAACGGCCATGGGTGTGGCCGCTGGTGCTGGCATCCCTTTCGCGGCGAATATGCCCGCCGGGCTCATTCCCGCAGCTTTCGCGCAGGATAAGCCCGCCGAGTCCAAACCTGCCGAGCCGGCCCAGCCGGCAACGCTGGACTTGCCAGGCAAGGATCCCAACCTCAGCGTCCTCGGCGATAAGCCGCTCGTCGCCGAAACACCCGCCTGGATGCTGGACGATGCCGTCACGCCGGTGGAACGGTTCTTCATTCGCAATAACGGAACGATTCCGGAAGCGCCGAGCGATCCCGACAAATGGGTGCTGAAGGTCGAAGGCGAGGTCAATACACCTCTAGAGATCACGCTGGGCGAACTCAAATCCCGGTTTCCGGCGCAGGAACATCAAATGGTGCTCGAATGCGGCGGCAACGGACGTTCCTACTTCGTCCCGCCCGCGCGCGGCAATCAGTGGACCACGGGTGGAGCCGGCTGTGCGGTCTGGAAGGGGGTGCGTCTCAGCGACGTCCTGAAGGGCGCCGGGTTGAAGCCATCGGCCGTATACACCGCGCATTATGGCGCGGACCAGCATCTCTCAGGAGATGCGACCAAGGATGCCCTGTCCCGCGGCGTTCCCATGGCCAAGGCGATGGACGACTATACGATCCTCGCATGGGAGATGAACGGCAAACCGCTCATCAACGCGCATGGCGCTCCATTGCGGCTCGTCGTGCCGGGCTGGGTCGGCTCGTGCTCGCATAAATGGCTAAGCCGCATTCGCATTCGCGACAAGGTGCATGACGGCGCGGGCATGACTGGATTCTCCTACCGCGCTCCGAACAAGCCGATCGTGCCGGGCTCGAAAGGCGATGAAGCGGACACGCGCATACTGGAAGCCATGCCGGTTCGCTCGATTATGACCAGCCCCAAAAATGGCACCAAGCTCGGCAGCGGCACCAAAGAGGTCACAGTGCGCGGCAAGGCCTGGTCCGCCGATAAGGGCGTTCGTCTCGTCGAGGTCTCAAACGATTTCGGCGTTACCTGGGTAAAAGCCAAGCTGGAAGAGCCGAAGGGGAAATATAGTTGGACGCCCTGGTCGGTGTCCTTGCCCATTCCAAGCGACGGCTATTTCGAGCTGTGGTCGCGTGCGAGCGACGGGGCGGGCACGATGCAGCCGTTTCAGGCCGCCAATTGGAACCCGCAAGGCTACGGGGGCAATCCCTACCACCGCGTGGCCGTGCTGATCGGGTAAGCGCCGACGCACTTGACCGTGGCCAGCGTAGCACCGTGCTCCGCTGGCCATCCAAGCCGCGATGTTCAACCAGCGCGCCGCCGTCAGCTTGATCCGCCGGGTAAGGGCATAGGCATGGGACGGCCGCCGCCATTACGGCCCGGATCGATGGGTAGAAACTCGACGCCGCTTGATTGCACCGGCTGCGGGTAAAGCGTCATCAAATGCAGCACCTCCTGCGGCAGACCAACCGTGATCGGCAAACCGAGAGAGGCTGCTTCCGAAGCGGTGAGCGCATAGTCATGCGTCCAGTGGCCGCCCGCGAGTTTTTCCGCCAGGGCAGCGGCCTTCTCGAGGCCGAGCCGCTCCTCCAATAATTCCGTCGCGCCGCGCTTCACCTGCGCCAGAGCCTTTTCGCTCATATCGGCCATCACCAAGGTGAGATCGTGCACTTCGCTGATCGGCTTGCTGTCGCGCGCTTTGACGATGCTCGCGGCGGGAAAGCCGGCAAGCTGCGGGTCAATGGGCCCGAGCACGGAGAACTCGCCCATGACGATCTCGTCGGCGGCCAGCGCCAGCAGCGTGCCGCCCGACATGGCGTAAACCGGAACCATCACGCGGACCCGCGCCGGATGCGCCTCCACCGCGCGCGCGATCTGCATCGCGGCGAGCACGAGCCCGCCCGGCGTATGCACGATGAAATCGATGGGCGTCGTGGGCGGGGTTTCCTTGATCGCGGCTATGATGGTTTGCGCGTCTTCGAGATTGATGAAGCGCGACACCGGAAAGCCGAGCAGGCTCCGCTTTTCCTGCCTGTGTATCATGGTGATGACCCGCGTGCCTTGCCTCCGCTCCACGGTGCGGATGGCGTTCTGGCGCTGCATGGTGCGAAGGCGGTCGGTGATCAGCGGCTGCAATGCCAGAATGAGGAGTACGACCCAGATGTAAGATGTGAAATTTTCCATTCGGCAGCCCCTCTTTGCGGTCGCCCCGGCAGACCTGTGTCGCACGTGGAATTCAGGGGCGCGAGCAAGATAGCGCGCCCTGGTGAGAAGGCCAGACGCAAACGCGCGGTTGCCGCCAAATGCGCGCCGCGAGAACGTCGTGCCGGGCGCCTTTGCGGCACAACCCGTTCAGCTGCGTCGCTGCGCTGTCCAGCGAGCCTTAGCGTAAGGCAACATGCGACGCTTGACATATTGCTTTGCATACAATGACGAACCCTGTGTATCCTCATAGTCCGGTCCCGCACGAACAATGACCCGAAATGGGTAAAGGGCCGGCTGGGAAGTATGGAGGATTCGCCCGTGATCATGCCGCGGCGGCACAGCGTGCCGCTCTGCCGGCGCGTAGCCGAAATTCATCGGCAACCTGGACTTTGCGCGCCCAAACGCACCTTCATTGACGCTTGGCTGATCCCTTGAGCGCAAGGCGCTGGCGGGTTCCGTTTAGCATTGGAGCACGTTTTTCCCTTCGGCAGTGGCGAGGGAAAGCTTGATGGAAACGACGCTTTTAAGGGCGAACTCTGCCAGCCACGCGCTAACCGCGCCTAAGCCGGGAGACGACGCGGGCGCTCTTTTGAGCGTGCGCGACCTGCATGTCGAATTTCACACCTCAAGGGGGGTGGTGAAGGCAGTCGAAGGCGTCTCCTACGAGGTCCAGCGGGGCGAAATTCTCGCCATTGTCGGCGAGTCAGGCTGTGGCAAGTCGGTTTCGTCGCTGGCCATCATGCGGCTCTTGCCCAAGCGAACCAGCCGCATTACCAAGGGCGAAATCCTGTTCGGCGGGCGCGATCTCCTGAAGCTCCCGGACCACGAAATGCGCCGCATCCGCGGCAGCGACATCGCCATGATTTTTCAAGAGCCGATGACCTCGCTCAACCCTGTGTTGACGATCGGCTCGCAAATCATGGAGCCGCTTTTCATTCATTTGCATATGAGCAAAACGGCGGCGCGCGCCCGCGCGGTCGAACTCCTCACTCTGGTGGGGATGACCGATCCGGAACGCCGGCTGGAGCAATATCCGCATCAGCTCTCCGGCGGCATGCGCCAGCGCGTCATGATCGCCATCGCGCTGGCCTGCGATCCCAAGCTGCTGATTGCCGACGAACCCACGACCGCCCTCGACGTGACCATCCAAGCGCAAATCCTCGAGCTTCTCAAGGAGCTGTCCGAACGTTTGAACATCGCCGTGGTTATGATCACGCATAATCTGGGCATCGTGGCGCGCTATGCCCACCGGGTGAACGTCATGTATGCCGCGCGCATCGTCGAAAAAGGCGCGGCGGACGATATCTTCCTGCGGCCCAAACACCCGTACACACTCGGACTGATGCGGTCCATTCCGCGTCTCGACAGGCCCTGCGGCGACCGGCTGGAGACCATCGAAGGGCTGCCGCCGGATTTGCGCACGCCCCCGGCGGGCTGCCGTTTCCGTCCGCGCTGCTTCATGCGCATCCCCATTTGCGAAACCGTGCCGCCGCTGGCCGCAATAGAGCCTGGGCACCTGTCAGCCTGTTTCCGCGCGCGTGACGTGACGTCGGCGGGCCAAGCCGCCGCGGCGGAGAAAAGGGCAGCCGCTCCCGTTGATGGGGATCGTGCCCCCATTCTTGCTGTCGAAGGCTTGAAAAAATACTTTTACGTCAGCAAAGGGCCGCTGATCGGGGCCGGTCAAAGCACCGAAATTCGCGCGGTGCACGATATCTCCCTGACCATCCGCCCCGGCGAGACGCTCGGTCTTGTGGGGGAGTCGGGTTGCGGTAAGACGACGATCGGACGCACGATCTTGCGCTTGGAGGAGCCGACGGCTGGCACCATCGTCTTCGCGGGCAAGGATATCGCCACGGCCACGCAGAAAGAGTTGCGCCCGGTGCGCCGGCAGATGCAGGTCATCTTTCAAGACCCGTTTTCCTCCCTCAATCCGCGTATGACCGTGGGCAAGATCATCGCCGAGCCGATGCTGGTCCACGGCCTCGCCAATGGAGCCGCCGAAGCCGAGCGCAAGGTTCTCGAACTTCTCGACAAAGTGGGCCTGCATGGCTTCATGGCGGACCGCTACCCGCACGAAATGTCGGGCGGGCAGCGCCAGCGTGTCGGCATCGCTAGGGCGCTCGCGATGAACCCGTCCTTCATCGTCTGCGACGAGCCGGTTTCGGCGCTCGACGTCTCCATTCAGGGGCAGATCATTAACCTGTTGGAAGACCTCAAGCGCGATCTCGGGTTGACCTATCTATTCATCGCCCATGACCTGGCCGTGGTGCGCCACATCTCCGACCGCGTGATGGTCATGTATCTGGGCCGTCTGATGGAAGTCGCGGACGGCGAGGCGCTGTACCGGGAGCCGCTGCACCCGTACACCAAGGCCCTGCTGGATGCCGCGCCGGTTCCAGACCCAGTGGCGGAGCGCGCGAGAAAACCAAGAGCGTTGAAGGGCGAACTTCCCTCACCCCTCAATCCGCCGCCAGGTTGCGTCTTTCATACCCGCTGTCCGCTTGCTTCGGAAGTGTGCTGGACAGTGGTGCCTGAGCCTAGAGAGGTACGGCCGCAACACATAGTCGCCTGCCATAAAGTGTAGCATCTAGTTCGAATGGAGTAAAATATGAGACCAATCCCTCTCGTTGCCGCTTTGCTGGCGGCCAGCCTAGCGACCGGCGCCGTTGCGCAGGATAAACCCGTCAAAGGCGGCACCCTGGTCTGGGGGCTGAGCGCCGAAGCCGGGACGCTCGATTGTGGGGGCACCGACACTTTCGCGGTCATTCACATGGTGGCGCCGTTCTATTCGACGCTGCTTCAGGTCGACCTCGATAAATATCCGGCGGTGAAAGGCGATCTCGCCAAGTCCTGGACTGTGTCCGACGACGGGAAAACGTACACCTTCGAGTTGCATCCGAATGTGAAATTCCATGACGGCTCGGCGCTCACCTCGGCCGATGTCAAGGCGTCCTACGACCGTTATAGAGCGCCGCCGGAAGGGGTGGTGTCCTTCCGTCAAGCCTCTTTCACCGACATCGAATCCATAGAGACGCCGTCTCCCACGACCCTCGTTTTCAAGCTCAAGGCGCCGAACCCCGCGATGCTGCTCAATCTCGCGGGGCCGAACGGCTGCATTTACTCCGCCAAGAAGATGGCCGAGGACCCGCGTTTTCCGAACAACAACGTGCTCGGCTCCGGTCCCTTCAAGCTGACCGAATATGTAAAGGGCAGCCATATCGCCGGCGCGCGCTTCGACGGGTATTTCCGCGAGGGCCTGCCCTATCTGGATGGGCATAAGGGCGTGGTCTTCACCCAGTCCGCGGCGATGGTGAATGCCCTGCAAGGCGGCCAAATCATGGGCGAGTTCCGCACCATCACCCCGGCCGAGCAAAAGGGCCTGCAGAACGCCATGGGCGACAAGATCGTCATCTATGAGTCCGATTGGAGCACTGGACTGGTCTTCTCCTTCAACACAAAGAAGAAGCCGTTCGACGACATCCGCGTACGGCAAGCGCTGTCGATGGCGATCGATCGCAATGCCGCCAGCGCCGGCCTGAAGAACACCAGCATCTTGCGCACGGTCGGTGGGCTGGTGCGACCCGGCGCGCCCTTTGCCGCCAGCGCCGAGGACTTGGCGCAGCTCCCCGGTTTAAGCCAGGACGGCAAGGCCGCAAAGGAAAAAGCCAAGCAGCTCCTCAAGGAAGCCGGTGTCGAAAATCTGCAGTTTGAGCTTTTCAACCGCTCGACGCCGCAGCCTTATACGCCAAGCGGGGTGTTCCTCATCGACCAATGGCGTCAGATCGGCGTTCAGGTGACGCACAAGCAGGTGGCGACCGCCGCCTACCGCGAGGGCATCCGCACCGGCAGTTTCGACGTGGCGATCGACTTTCTCAATGCCGTGCTGGAGGACCCCTCTCTCACGCTGACGAAATATCTTTCCGCCGATCTCGCGCCGGATAACGGCTCGGGTCTCATCGATCGCGACGCCGACGCTTTGTTCGAAAAACAGGCGCGGGAGACCGATCCGAAGAAGCGCGAGGCCCTGGTTCGCGCATTCGAAAACCGGGTGATCACGCAAGGCGCCCAGGTGCCGTTCATCTGGTGGTATCGGACCGTCGCGCTCAGCAGCCAGGTCAAGGGGTGGAAAATGTCGCCTAGTCATCTCCTAGGTCAGGATTTTGCCGAGGTCTGGCTCGCGCCGCAGAAGTAAAGCCGGCAGGCGTGGCTCATTCCTTCCGAGGTGCCAGCGGGCCGCCTCCTCACCCGGCGCTCCTAGCCGCCCTCTCCGCGAGGGGAGAGGGCGGCTAGGAGCAAGATGCCTCGTCGCGAATTTCCTCGGCGACACAGGGAGGACGCCAATAACGTGATTGCCATCTCCCTTGACGGAAGAGGGCGGCGCGTCAGTGCCGGGTGAGGGTAGGGGCCGAAAAGCAAGACGAGTTGTAGGAGCGAGAATGCCTTGGAATCATCAAGCCACCTGGCGCAAGCGCTCCGCGGATAGGACCACCGGCAGCGCTCTTTGCCTCACAGGCGTGTAAAAATGGCCGGATATATCTTCAAGCGCATTCTCTACATGATCCCGACGCTGATCGGAGTGGCCGCGCTTGTCTTCTTGATGCTGCGCGTGGTGCCCGGCGACATCGTTGAAGTGAAATTGCGCGGCGATGGCGCGGCCGTCTCCGAGGCGACCATCCAGGCCGAACGCAACCGGCTCGGTCTCAACAAGCCGCTCTACCAGCAATTCACCGATTGGATGGTCGGCTTGGCCACGCTCGATTTCGGCAAGTCGATGTGGACGGAGACGCCGGTGGCCGAGGAGATCGGCGCGCGGCTCGGCCTGACGATGCAGGTTGCTTTCATGGCCACGTTCATCGCCATCCTGCTCGCATTGCCGCTGGGCATTATCTCCGCGCTCTACAAGGATAGCTGGGTCGACCACGTAATCCGCCTCATCACCATCGGCGGGCTCGCCATGCCGTCCTTCTGGGTGGGAATGCTGATCATTGTGGGCCTGTTGCATTTCTTCAATTGGCTGCCGCCGCTCACCTACACCCCGATCTGGGTCGATCCGCTCGCCAATCTTTCTCAGCTCATCTGGCCGGCGCTCGCCATCGGCTATCGTTATTCGGCGGTGCTGACCCGCATGGTTCGCTCCTCCATCATCGAGGTCATGCTGGAAGACTATATCCGCACCGCGCGGGCCAAGGGCGTTAGCGAGCGCCTCGTCATCGCGCGGCACGCGTTGCGCAACGCGCTGCTCCCCTCGATCACGGTGCTCGGCCTCGAATTCGCATTCCTCATCGGCGGGCTGGTGGTGACCGAACAGGTGTTCAACCTCAACGGCATCGGGCGGCTGTTCGTGCAGGCCGTGATCCGCAATGATTTTACCCTGACGCAAGGCATCGTCATGCTGATCGCGGTGATTTTCATCGTCACCAATCTGATCGTGGATATTCTCTACGCCTATCTCGATCCGCGCATCCGCTATGGAGGCCGATGATGGCCGTCGCCGACTCTCGCGCCACCGCCACTCCGATCGCCCCCCGAAGGCCCTCGACGCTGCTCGGCTTCGTCCGCTCGCAGCCGGTCGCCGCGCTGTCGCTGCTGTTCATCATTGCCCTCAGCCTGGCGAGCGCGTTTGCCGATTTCGTCGCCCCTTACGACCCGCTCAGCCTCGATTTCGCCAGCGTCTTGGCGCCGCCCAGCGCGGAGCATTGGTTCGGCACCGACAATTTCGGCCGGGATATTTTCAGCCGCGTTATTTATGGCGGTCGCACTGCGTTGGTGATCGGCATCCTGGCGTCGTTCATGGGCAGCATGACCGGCGGCGTCATCGGCGTGGTCTCGGGCTATTTCAGCGGCCGCTTCGATTTCTTCGTGCAGCGCTTCATCGACATCATGCTGTCGTTCCCGATTATCGTTCTCGCCGTGGTGGTCGTCGCCATGCTGGGTCGCTTTTTCGTTCTCGGCATGGATGTGAACCTTATTATCGCGATCGCTATCCCGATCGTGCCCAAGGTGGCGCGCGTCGTGCGGTCTTCGGCGCTATCGGTGCGGGAGATGCCCTATATCGATGCGGCGCGGGCGGCGGGATACACCCATAGCCGCATCATTTTCCGGCATATGGTGCCCAACGTCTTCGCGCCGTTTATAATCATGTTCGCCGCCTATGTCGCGCAGGCTATCCTGCTTGAAGCCTCGCTCTCTTTCCTCGGACTGGGCGTTACCGAGCCGACCCCCGCCTGGGGCCTGATGCTTTCAGGCAATGCCGCCGATTTCTACCGCGAGGCGCCGTGGATGATCATTTTTCCCGGCCTCGCCATCTCGGTCACGGTGTTTGCCTTCAACCTGTTCGGTGACGGTTTGCGCGATTTTCTCGACCCGAAATTCAAGCTTTAAGGCCATCGCAACCTGCCTCATTTCGGACGCTAGATTGTCTTGCCTGCTATGCGTTCGCCAATTGTCTATTCTGTCCCGAAAGAAGAGATATGATCGATTTGCCACCACCGTTCCGTCCGGCGCGTCCGGCGGATGCCGCGGCCCTTGCCGATCTCGTCAATTTTGCCGGAGAAGGTCTGCCGTTCTATCTCTGGGAGAATATGCGCAAGCCGGGCGAAACCGCCTGGGATGTCGGACGCGCCCGCGCGGCACGCGAGGAGGGAAGCTTTTCCTATCGCAACGCAGTCATGGCAGACGCGGACGGCCAAGCTGTCGCATGCCTTATCGGCTATGCGCAGCCTGCGGAGCCGGAAGCCATCGACTACGCCGGGCTGCCGGCCATGTTCGTCCCCCTCCAGGAACTGGAAAATTTGGCCCCCGCCACCTGGTATGTGAATGTCCTGGCGGTATATCCCGACCATCGCGGGCAGCGTTTCGGGACCAAGCTGCTCGGCATGGCGGACGAGATCGCCGCGCGGCAGGGCATGCGCGGTCTCAGCGTCATCGTTTCCGACGCCAATACGGGCGCCAAGCGGCTCTATCTAAGATGCGGCTATCGGGAAGCGGGCGTGCGCCCCTTGGTCAAGGATGCATGGGAGAATGAAGGCGATGCGTGGATTCTGCTGACCAAGGCGCTTTGAGCAGCCTTTGGGCCTTTGAATGCACCCTTTTCCAAGCCATGCATCGCGTTCGCATGTGCCAATGCCACCCCGTGCTTGACAGCGGGGGCTGAAGCAGCCCAATGAAAGGGCAGGCTTGCTGCAAATCCAAAATTGGCGAACGATGAAGATCAACGGTAACGAAATCCGTCCTGGTAACGTGGTCGAACATCAAGGCGGCATCTGGGTTGCGGTGAAGACCCAGGCCGTGAAGCCCGGCAAGGGCCCCGCCTACAATCAGGTCGAGCTGAAAAACCTGGTCACCGGGACCAAGCTCAACGAGCGCTTCCGCGCCTCGGAGAGCGTGGAGCGCGTGCGGCTGGAGCAGAACGACTATCAGTTCCTCTACACGCAGGGCGAAATGCTGGTGTTCATGGACACCGACAGTTACGAGCAGCTCGAAATTCCGCGCGATTTCATCGGTGAGCGTGCCGCCTTCCTGCAGGACGGCATGACGGTGACGGTCGAAAGCTATGAGGGCAAGCCGCTCGGCGTTTCGCTTCCCGATCAGGTGACGCTCGCGGTCGCCGAGGCCGATCCGGTGGTCAGGGGGCAAACCGCGTCGGCGTCCTACAAGCCGGCGGTGCTGGAAAACGGCGTGCGTTTGATGGTGCCGCCGTTCGTTACGGCGGGAGAGCGGGTGATTGTCGATACCAACGAGGTCACTTATATCCGCCGTGCCGATTAAGGTCTGCGGATCGGATCATCCGCGCCTGTTCTGCCTGCACCAAGCTCCTCAATTTTGTGGCAGTCCCGGCTTGCCGCTGGGCGGCTAAAATTTCGTGGGTTCAAGGGTTTCAAACAATGGCCGCATCAGCGCTGATGACCATGATGTTCGCGGCCGCGCGTAAGGCCGGACGCAGTCTCGCGCGCGATTTCGGCGAGGTCCAACATCTTCAGGTCTCGATGAAAGGGCCGAGCAATTTCGTCACCGCCGCCGATCACAAGGCGGAGCGCATCCTCTACGACGAGCTCGCCAAAGCCCGCCACGGCTATAGCTTCCTCATGGAAGAGAGCGGTCTGGTGGAGGGGCCGGACAAAACGCATCTGTGGATCATCGATCCGCTCGACGGCACGACCAATTTCCTCCACAGCATTCCGCATTTCGCGATCTCGATCGCCCTGCAGCGCGAAGGCGAACTGGTCGCCGGCCTAATCTACAATCCAGCCAACGGCGACTTCTTCACCGCCGAAAAAGGCAAGGGGGCGTTCTACAACGACCGCCGTCTGCGCGTCGCCGCGCGGACACGGCTGGAGGAGTGCGTCATCGTGACCGGGGTGCCGCATCGCGGTAAGGACCATCATGATGCCTATCTGCTTCAACTCGCCGAGGTCATGAAAGCCGTCTCCGGTATCCGGCGCACGGGGGCAGCGGCGCTCGATCTCGCCTGGCTGGCGGCGGGCCGTTATGACGGATATTGGGAGCGCGGCATTCAACCGTGGGATATCGCTGCGGGAATTTTGATCCTGCGCGAAGCGGGCGGCTTCGTTACGGATCTCGCCGGTGGCAAGGCCATGTTCGAAACGGGCGGCATCATCGCCGGCAATGAGACCATCCACCGCAGCTTGAAGAAGCTGGTCTCCCCGCAAGGCTCAGCTTAAGGCAACCCTTGGATATTGCCCGGGCCGCTCAAACTTGCGGTTTTTTGCTGTGGATAAATCGGCTATGAAGTTGAGATCACGGGGACCGATGGAACGGCCTTCCTCTGATAGAGGCGCTGGGCGAGCATGACGAAAACACCCTACTACAAAACACTGACGCAGCCTCAGACGTTCGTATGGCGGATGTTTCTTTTCGTCGTGTTGGCCAGCTTCGTCGCCATCATTCTTTACAATCAAATCCTTTCAGCCTTCAAGGTTAACCCCGGTCTCAACACGGTCATTATCGGCACGCTTGCCTTTGGCATCATCTATACCTTTCAGCAGGTGATGCGGCTTTATCCCGAAATTCGCTGGGTGAACAGTTTCCGCATTTCCGATCCCGGCCTTACCGTTGAGCGCCCGCCGGTAATGCTGGCGCCCATGGCCACGCTTTTGCGCCGGCGGCAGGGTCAGGCCGCGCTTTCGGCGACCACCATGCGCTCTATCCTTGACTCGATCGGCTCCCGGCTCGACGAGACACGCGAGACAACGCGTTATCTCGTGGGATTGCTGGTATTTCTTGGCCTGCTCGGCACATTCTGGGGCTTGATGGAAACCGTGCAGTCCGTGGGGGCCACCATTGGCGCGCTCTCACCGAGCTCGAATGAGGGGTCGGTCGCGTTCGAGGAGCTGAAAACCGGTTTGGAAGCGCCTCTAAGAGGCATGGGCGTGGCGTTTTCATCTTCGCTGTTCGGCCTGGCTGGATCGTTGATCGTCGGGTTCCTCGATTTGCAAGCCTCGCAGGCGCAAACGCGCTTTTACAACGAGCTTGAGGAATGGCTCTCAGGCATTACCGAGGTTGCTTCCCCGGAAAGCGCCGTAGCCACTCAGGGACAGCCGGCTCAGATTCGCTTCGCCATGCTGGAAATGCAGCGCAGCATCGTCGACCTTGCCGAAAAGATGGAGCAAGGAATGCGCGGGGGTAACAACAACGAGGCCATCATCGAACTCTCCAAGGGCATCGACCGGCTGGTAAAGCAGATGCGCGCGGAGCAGAAGGTGGTGCGGGAATGGGTCGATGAGCAAGCCCATCAGCAAAACGAACTCGCCAGTGTTCTGCGCGAGCAGAACAAACTGGCGACGATCCTGCGCGACGTCGCAGTGCGCCCGCCCAGAAGCGGCGGCGACCGTTGACCTTAGATGTTGTCCTCTAATGCCGCCGCAATCCCCTTTGAAGGGCTACTGACATGCCCCTAGCCCGCGCGCGCCGCCGGCCCCAGCAAGATTATTGGCCCGGCTTTGTGGACGTGCTCTCGACGTTATTGCTGGTCGTGATATTTCTGATGTCGATGTTGATGGTGGCGCAATATTTCGCCAACCAGGAATCGAGCGGGAAAGACACCGCGCTGGCGCGGCTCAACAAGCAGATCGCTTCACTGACCGACCTCCTCGCGCTCGAACGGTCGCGCAAGAAAACGGCCGAGGACGACCTGGCCTCGCTTGCGATCACGCTCAGCTCCGCGGAAAGGGAGCGGTCCCGCCTGCAGGCGCTGCTGGGCGCGGAGGGTCAGAAAGGCGTCTCGGCCGACTCGCGAATTGCCGCTCTCAGCGGCGAAGTGGATGAGCAAAAAAAAATCTCGTCGCAGGCTCTTGCGCAAGTTGAGTTGCTCAATCAGCAGATCGCGGCTCTGCGCCGTCAGATCGCCGCCTTAGAAGGCACGCTCGACACCTCGGAAAAGCGCGATCGCGACAGCCAGGCCCGGATTGCCGATCTGGGCCAACGGCTCAACGTGGCGCTCGCTCAGCGCGTGCAGGAGCTTTCCCGCTACCGTTCGGATTTCTTTGGCGGGTTGCGCAAGGTTCTCGGTAATCGCGACGACATACAAATCGTAGGCGACCGCTTCGTGTTTCAGGCCGAGGTTTTCTTCGACAGCGGTTCCGCCGAGATCAACCCGGAAGGGCAGGGCCAGCTCGACAAGCTCGGCACCGCTTTGCTCGAGCTGGATAAGCAGATCCCGCCCGATATCAACTGGGTGTTGCGCATCGACGGTCATACGGACGCCCGCCCGATCGCGACGGCTATATTCGCATCCAACTGGGAGCTGTCTTCGAGCCGCGCGATCTCGGTGGTGAAGCACCTAATCAGCCGGGGCGTGCCGGCCAACCGTCTGGTCGCCGCGGGCTTTGGCGAATACCAGCCGCTTGTGGGCAGCACCGCCGAGGCCGAAATGCGGCGTAACCGCAGGATCGAGCTGAAACTGACGGAGAAGTAGGCGCGGGTCCGCCCTGCGCGCCGGCAACTTGCGTGGCCAATCAGCCTGACGCCAGCAAAGCTGTGTGGCTGCATCACCGCGACGTCACCCGCAAGGTCGCGCATTGGGTGTTTGATCGGGATAGCGGCGTTAGTGCCGCGTGAAGCCGATCCGGCTGGTAAACGCGGCAGCAGGCGCTTGCTCTGTCGCGGCCAGACCGGCAGCGGCAAAGGCGGGGCTAACCGAGGCATAGGCTTGCAGCATCGGGTGTCCGGTGAAGGCGCGCGCGGGGACGGGTTTGGCGACGGCCCAGATCGCATTGAACGACAATTCAGCCAGCCTGACCGGGCCGCGCGCGTTCTCTTCCAGGATGTCGAGCCTGTTGCGGTTCTCTTCGAGCCGGCGCAACATGTCGCCCGTCCAGCAAAGGGAAGCGCCGAGCACGAGCTGCTCATGCGCATCGAGCAACGCGGCGTTTTTAATGAAGCGGATGCGGCCCGATGCCGTATGCCGCGGATCGACCAAGTTCAAGGCCGCGGATAAGTCTACAAGCAGATCAACCGGGGCGAGCCTGGCGAAAATAACTTGAACCGCGAGCTGCTGACGCTGAATTTCCGCCGCGTGGAGTACCAAAGCGCGGGCCGCGGCCATCCCCGGCGAACGCGCGATCAGCGTAATGGAACGCTCGCGCAAGGAAGAGCCTTTGGGTGCTATTTGCAGGTATTTCGTCAGCAGGGCCGAAAACTTTTCCACCGATTGGGCGCAGTCGGTCAGTGGTCTTTTCTGAAAGGCGGACAGAAAACCCATCGGTCGTTCCCAATTGTGTGAGGAGGGGAGCAGGCGGCGAAAACGCATGCCCTCACTTAACGATGTCAGGGTTAAGGAACGATTGATGGGAGCGAATGCCGCTGTTCAGAAAGCAGAGGGGATTCGCCTGCGGCGCAGTGCGCGCGGAGCACGCTGGCTGCGGAACAATCGCCCGGAAATTGCGGCTGCAGCAAAAAAGCGGCTCGAATGGCAGAGAAGCGCCCATGCAGCGTCTAGGGACAAGACAGCGCTAGCTCTGCCCAAAAAACCGCCTTACCCGCGTGAATATTCCCACATTGCCCGATATCAACTCCCCGGAGGGTTTGCGGCCTCCAGATGGGCCGCTGCCGCGATCGCCGTTACGATCGTTGAGTTTCACATCATTATAGGCGTTCTCGTCCGGATCCGGGTCGGCGCCGTCTTCCCCTGGGGCGTATTCTAGCACGGGCCGCTTGCTCGCCTCATCGGTGACGGCTGGCTTTGGCCTGTCCTCCGCGATGGCCTCGCCGCGATAAACGCCCATGGTTTGATCCTTGCTGATCTGAACGGAGGGACGCTCCCATGTTCCGCCGGGCGCGCGGCGCCGCGCCGACTGTTCACCGACATTGGCTCCGCTGCCTACGGATTGCAGAAGAATCTGTGCCCAGGCGTTGCGGCGAAATCGATAAACGCGGAAAGCGTCAGCTTGCCCGTAAATGCTGCCCTGTTGATCGAGTTTCTTTTTGATCAACGGCGCATCCAGCCCTTCTTCCTCGCTTTCGACAAGCTTAACAAAGTCACTGCCTTCAAGGGTCGCGAACACGCTGGTGATGTAGCGCGACACTTCGAGGGGACGCTCCGAGGTCGCCTGGAAGATGGCCTCGGCAGCGCTCGGTCCAGTGCGCTGGGCGAGCCATTCCTTGTAGTCTTCTTCACGGAAATCCAGCGGAACGGCTGCATAGTAATTGCCGCGATGGTCGAACACCACGTCCTGAATCGGCGCAATGACAGCGGCGGCCGTCGGCCTGCGGTCGGGATCGAACTGGTTCTGGAAGACTTTATAGAAGGTTTCCAGGTATGCCGTCATACCGCCGCGACGCGCTTCTTCCATGCTGCGCGACAACTGGAAGAACGGGCCGAAAGGCCGATTGATTGAGACGAGCAGGATGCAAATATCCACGAAGATCGCGATCATAAGCGGGATGTAGTCGCGCTCGGTGAGACCATCCTCGATCGCCAATACCGGCGCCCCGCTGATCGTGGCGTTCGTTTGCTCGATCCAGCTGATGCCCGAATTCGTCAGGCGCCGGAATGCTTCGATCACCGCCTCCGATCCTTCATAGGCGCGCAATTCCGGCTGTTTCAGCTCCGGCAATTGCTCGATCGCACGCACGACGCCATTCAGCGCCGACTGCAATTGCTGGTCGGGACAGACAAAGCTGCCGCCGCGGTCATCGGGAAATGTCGTTTGCGCGGCGCGGACGCGAAATTCATCACGCAGTTGTAGAAGCTGGGGATCGCTGCCCAACGCGTTGAAGCGCGTGGCGACAAGGCCAAGCTTGCGATTGAGATCGCCGATGAATGCGCCGCGAGAGCCGGTCACCGGGTCGGTGACGGACGAGTCCTTAAGCAGAATTTTCTGCAAATCGCCATTCAGATCGACAACGTCCGCGCGCACACTGCCAACACGCTGGGCAATGAACTCATTGGCGAATTGGAACCGCTGCGCATCCGCTTCCCGCAGGCGCCGGCGTGGACCTTCGCCGGCCCGGCTGCCCGCGCAGGTGCCTCCCGCTGAGCGTTCGGTTTCCGCTTTTTCCGTCGAAATGCGCGTAAGCGAGATAAAAGTCGTCTGCAGTTGCTCCAGTCGGCTTGTGCCGAGTTGCAAGTCTTGCTGGATGCGGGTCACGGAGCTTTCCGCGGCCTGCGTGGTGACGCTGCCCGATTCAAGATACTTCCAATAAAAGCCGAAGGCGAAACCGACCGAAATGAGAAAGAGAACGATGTAGCCGCCGATGTAGAACGGCCAGAGCCACCAGCGCAACTGGCCCGAAAACATCGCATCGAGGATGTACAGGATCATGAGCTGAAGCATGAATACGGCGAAAGCGACGGCGATCTGCGCCAGCAGGCCGATATCGCCTGACGAGGCCGCGATCAGCTCCATGATCCCGGTATAGGTGGATATCCATGCGAGGATGCTAAGACCAGTCAGCAGCAAAACGAACATCCATGAGAAACCCGGCCTTTTCATAGGCACCGCCATCGATGGAATCTCCCTAATCCGTAGCGCCGGGCTTCTCTGCTCCGACAATAACAAAGCGTTAACGGAAGCTAAGGCCTAAACACTCCCGTTCCTAGCCTGTTCCTCATGCCGGGCGTTGCTCGCGGCCGCATTATGGACGTGGGCATAGGGGGTGTCTTCAGGTGTTTTACGCAAATCCCGCGTGGCAGCGTCTTTAACGGGGAGCGCGGCTTTTTTGCCCAATCCTCAGGTGAAGATGCCGAATTCCGAGTATGGAATGAAGTTTACCGCCTGGCCCTCATGAATTGCTTCAATGGTCTCCCCGACTTCAATGAAGCCGTCCGAGGCGCGCAAGGACGAGATAAGACCAGAGCCGTCCCGCGAATACGGCTTCACGGTAAGTTGATCCTCGGGTCCGGGCAACAAAAGGCCCCGCAGAAACTCGCGCCTGCCCATTTTCCGTTTGGGCATCGTGAAGGCCGCAGGGAGCTGGTAACGCCGGGGTTCCCGCCACCGCCCGCCGCCAAGTAAGGTCAGGACCGGAATGGCGTAGAGCAGGAAGCACACGAAGACCGCGACGGGGTTGCCCGGCAAGCCAAGAAAGGCGCAGTCCCCAATTTGCCCGAAAGACATGGGCCGGCCTGGCTTGATCGCCAGTTGCCAAAGCTTGAGTGAGCCGAGCGCGTCAACCGTTTTTACGATGTGGTCTTCCTCGCCCCGGCTCGCGCCTCCGGAGGTGATAACCACGTCGAACTGCGCGGCGGCTTCCTTCAGCTTTTCACGAACAAGCGCCACCTTGTCTGGAAGAACGCCAAGTTGCGTGACGGGATGCCCGGCGATGCCGGCAAGTGCACCAATCATGGGCGCGTTGGCATCATAGACTCGGCCCTCCGCGAAAGGCTCGCCGGAATGCAACAGCTCATCTCCGGTGGAAATCACGGCGACTTTGAGCCGCTTGTAGCAGCGCACCTCGCCAGCTCCGGCCGCCGCAAGCGCGGCAACATCCTGCGGGCGCAAACGCGAGGACGCCTCGATGAGCTGGCTCCCGCCTGCCACGTCTTCTCCTGCCAGCCGGCGGTTGGCGCCAGGCTTCAGCCCGGCTGGAATAGTGACGCAACCCGCGTCAAGGCGCACGTCTTCCTGCATTGCAACGGTGTCGGCTCCGTCCGGCATGACCGCGCCGGTCAGGATGCGCACGGCCTGCCCCTGAGCAAGGCTGCCGCGAAAGGCGTGTCCGGCGGCGGCCCGGCCGACAAGGGCAAAGCGGCCGCCATTGTCGGCGTCGTAATCCGCGGCCGCGAAGGCATAACCATCGACGGCGGCGTTGGTGTGAGCAGGGATATCGCGCGGAGCGGTCATCGTCTCCGCCAGGATGCGCCCCGCTGCCTCGGCGAGCACGACCTGCTCGACGCCGACAACGGGGCCAAGCCTGGAGGTAAGGATGGACAGCGCCTCGGCGTGCGTGAGCCGGTCCTTGTCGTGCAAAAAACAATCGTCGAGGAGCTTTCCGGTCATCGCCCTTTGCCCAGCCCCGTATGCCGGACGATGAAATTAGCCACGCCTTCCACATCCTCGAGAGCGAAAAGCGGCAGGCCGCCAGCTTCGGTCTCATGATCAGCGGCGACGGCGACAATGCCCGGAAACGCACCGGCCATTGCAGTCTGCTGAGCACTGTCGCGGCGCCTGGCCTCGATCTTGGGATGATCGTTCGTCTTGAAGCCTTCGACGAGCGCCAAATCGGAACCGCTGAGCCGCTTCAGCACCTCGGCGAGCAAAGGCTCCTCTTCGTCACGCAACTCGTGGATGACCGCAACCCGCTTGCCCGAAACAACCGCCACTTCACGCGCGCCAGCCTCGCGGAATTTGTACGAATCCCGCCCTGGCTGATCGACATCAAAACCGTGATGGGCATGTTTGACCGCCGCAACCTTGTAGCCGCGCTGGGAAAGCTCGGTTATCAGGCGGGCAACGAGCGTCGTCTTGCCGGAATTCTTCCAGCCGACGATGCCGAATAGCGGCGGCGTCATGATCTCTCCTTTTGCAGCAAGGCTTCGGCCGCGGCGAAATCCTCCAGCGTATTGGCGTTGAAAAACGGGTCGACCTCGGCGCCGCCAATTGTTACAGGGGCAAAATCCACGGCCACATGGGCGTGGCGCTCGATCCAGTCCTGCACCTTGCGCTGCCCTTGCGCAAGCGTGCTGGCGAGATCGCCTGCAAGGTCCACCGGCCAGAGCGCAAAGACGTAATGGCTGCGTCCGCCGGACGCCGCAAGCGCAATGCGCGCATGTCCCGCCTCGGCCGCGGAGCGCAGCTCCGTAACGAAATTTTCCGGAAAAAAAGGCGTGTCGCAAGCCGCCGTTGCGATCCACCCCGCTTGGGGCATGTTTGCGCGCGCCCATTGCATTCCGGCAAGCACGCCAGCCAAGGGCCCGGCGAAGCCAGTATCGAGATCGGGTGCGACCGGCAGGCTAAAACTGGAAAAGCGCACCGGGTCGCCATTGGCGTTGATGACGAGCGCATCCACTTGGGGCCGTAGTCTCTCGATGACGCGAGCAATCATGGCTTTGCCCGCCAGCAGCTTCAGGCTTTTGTCATCGCCACCCATGCGCCGGGACTGGCCGCCTGCCAACAAGACGCCTACACAGCCGGTATTTATGCTAGAAGTAAACGGCATCCAGATTTGGCCCCGGGTCGCGTGAGCAAGTTTGCGTCTTTACTCGGGCAACGCCAGCCATAGATAGTCACTCCAGGACGCCAGCGCACCATTTGAACGACGCGGCCGTTCAATCCACGCCGCGGAGGATTGCCATGAACGTTACACCGACAAAGGATAAGGTCATCGAGGAACTGCGCCGGGTCAAAGGACCCGATGGGCGCGGCGACATTGTCGGGCAGGGCTTGATCTCGGAAATCGTCGTGCAAGACGGAAAGGTTTTCTTCTCTATCGCCGTGCCTCCGGAGAAGGCGGAGGAATTCGAACCCTTGCGCAAGACAGCCGAGCGGGCGGCGGCCATGGTGCCGGGTGTAAAGACGGTCATGGTCACGCTCACCGCCGACAAGCCCGCTATCAAGGCCGTGTCCGGCAGTGCGCCGGGCCCGGCGCCGCGCGCGCCGCATGGCTCAGGCCTGCAAGGCATCGCCGAGGTGCGCCACATTATCGCCGTCGCGTCCGGCAAGGGCGGCGTCGGCAAGTCCACCACCGCCGTCAATCTGGCTCTGGGCTTAGCGGCGAACGGCTTGCGCGTCGGCCTGCTCGACGCCGATATCTACGGTCCCTCCATGCCGCGGCTGATGGGCCTCTCCGGAAAGCCCGAGGTCATCGACGGCAAAACATTGGTACCATTGGAAAATTACGGCGTTAAGGTCATGTCGATGGGGTTCCTCGTCGATGAGGAAACGCCCATGATCTGGCGCGGCCCGATGGTGCAATCAGCGCTGACGCAAATGATGCGCGACGTGCGATGGGGGCCGCTCGACATCATGGTGGTGGACATGCCGCCGGGCACCGGCGACGCCCAGCTCACCATGGCCCAGCAGGTGCCGCTTGCCGGCGCGGTAATAGTCTCCACGCCGCAAGATCTGGCGCTCATCGACGCCCGCAAAGGCCTGAACATGTTTCGCCGCGTGAATGTTGCGGTTCTCGGCATTGTGGAGAATATGAGTTATTTCCTTTGCCCGCATTGCGGTGGGCGCTCCGATATCTTCAGCCATGGCGGCGGCGAGCAGGAGGCGCGAAGGCTGGACGTTCCGTTCCTTGGTTCGGTGCCCTTGCACATCAAGGTGCGCGAGACCTCGGACAGCGGCAACCCCATCGTCGTGAGCGCCCCCCAATCCGGCCACGCAGAAATCTACCGCAACATTGCCACCGCCGTGTGGGCGCAAGTCGGCGCGGGCAGCGGGCAGCGCACGGCGCCGCGCATCGTTATCGATTGATTTTGTAGCGTTAACTGGACTGCAAGGGTTGTGCTGTATAGATATGACTCTACACATTGCCCTTCCTGTATGCGTTCATCTTGGCCAATGCCCCCCGGCCAGCAGGGCTCTCGGACCCCATGAAGGCCGAGAGCCCTGCAATTTGGGGGATGTACTCCGAGTGCGACAAACTCAGCGTGCGGCCACTCGGGTCGCACGCTTTTTTGCTTTGATGGGTGACCAAGTTTGCCCGGCCTAACCGCCGGTGACGCTCATATGGCGTGCCACGGCCGGCTTGTTGCGCCTCCGGTCGATGACAAAATCATGGCCTTTGGGCTTGCGTGAAATCGCCTCTTCGATGGCCGCTTCCAACGCGGCATTCCGCTCGCTGATGCGCAAGGGTGCGCGCAGGTCGGCGGCGTCATCCTGCCCAAGGCACATATAGAGCGTGCCCGTGCAGGTGATGCGCACGCGGTTGCAGCTTTCGCAAAAATTATGTGTCAGCGGCGTGATGAAACCGAGCCGCCCGCCCGTCTCCTTGACATGCACATAGCGCGCGGGCCCGCCGGTCTTGTAGGGAATGTCCTCCAGCGTCCAGCGGTCGAGCAGCCGCGCACGCACGACGGAAAGGGGCAGATACTGATCGGTGCGGTCGCCGTCGATATCGCCCAGCGGCATGGTCTCGATGAGAGTGAGGTCCATGCCCCGGCCATGCGCCCATTGCATCATGGCCTCGATCTCATCCTCGTTGACGCCTTTGAGCGCCACGGCATTGATCTTGACGCTGAGGCCGGCTTTCTGCGCTGCGTCGATGCCCGCCAACACTTGGTCTAGATCGCCCCAGCGCGTGATCGCCTTGAAACGCGCCGCGTCGAGGGTGTCCAGCGAGATATTCACCCGCCGCACGCCGCAATCGTAGAGCTCAGCGGCGTAACGCGGCATTTGGCTGCCGTTGGACGTCAGGGTGAGTTCTTCCAACGCGCCGCTTGCGAGATGGCGCGAGAGCGACCGGATCAGCCACATGATGTTCTTGCGCACCAAGGGTTCGCCGCCTGTCAGCCGCAGCTTACGCACACCCTTGCCGATAAAGGCCGAGCAAAGCCGGTCCAATTCTTCGAGAGTCAAAAGGTCGCGCTTGGGCAAGAATGTCATATTTTCCGCCATGCAGTACACGCAGCGGAAATCGCAGCGATCGGTAACCGAGACACGGAGATAATTCACCGTCCGCCCGAACGGATCGATCATCGGGCGGGCGATAAAACGCGGCCCTGAAGGCGCAACATCTGTGTTTTGAGGTAAAGCCAAGCAAATACCCGCAGGAAACCGGCCGCTCTTGTCATAATGGCGCTTTGACGCCAAAGCCGTCCGCTATAGATATCATCGCCAAGGCGGGTTTCAAAGGGGGCTGGCACACCAACCAGTTCGCCCAGGGAGAAGAACAATGAGCGATGAGCAATTCAACATGTCCTTGCGCAAATTCCTGAAGCATGTCGGCGTCACCTCGCAGCAGGAGATCGAAAAACTCGTGCGCGAGCACAATATGGGTGGCAAAGGCATGCTGAAGGTGAAGATGGTGCTCACAGCGGAGGGCACGCCGCTTCAGCACGAAATCGACGGCGAGATCGAGCTGGGCTGAGAGTTCGATCGTGGGCTGGATCTATCTCTTGACGGCGGGTCTGTTCGAGATCGCCTTTACCACCGCGCTGCGCTATGTCGACGGCTTCACGCGGGTCTGGCCGACAGCCTTGTTCCTCGCGAGCATGCTTCTCAGCCTAGTCTTCGTGGAACGGGCGGTGCGCGATATTCCACTGGGCACGGCCTATGCGGTGTGGACCGGGATCGGCGCGGGCGGGACGACGCTCATCGGCGCGCTTTACTACGGCGAGCCGCTGACGCTGTGGCGGCTGCTCTTTATCGTCACGCTGATCGGTTCGATCATAGGGTTGAAGATCGTATCGGATTAGGCTCCATCATCCAGAGATCCATCAGCGGGAGCGGAAATAGCGGCGCAGGAAGGCCGCATAAATCTCCGTCAGTTCGTGAAGATGCGCGACGGGCACATGCTCGTTCACCTGGTGGATGGTTCTGTTGACGAGGCCGAACTCCACCACGGGGCAGATGTCCTTGATGAAGCGCGCATCCGACGTGCCGCCGCTCGTTGAGAGTTCAGGCGTGCGGCTCGTCTTTTCTCCCACCGCCTCGGCGAGCATCGCCACCCACTCCCCCGGCTGCGTGACGAAGGCGTCGGCCGTCGCCTCGAATTCCAGTGTGTGCAGGAGGCCGGTTTCTCCCAAGACGCTGTCCGCGATGATGGTGAGCCGCTGAACCAGCATGTCCTGGGTCTGCTTGTCGTTGAAGCGGATGTTGAACAACGCCGAAGTTTTGGCTGGGATGATGTTGACCGTGGGATTGCCGGTGTCGATGCTGGTCACTTCGAGGTTGGATGGAGCAAAGCTGGCGCTGCCCTCATCCCAATCCTCATCGAGATAGCGGTTCAGCACCGCGATCAGACCTGTCAGCGGGTTTTTGGCCAGATAGGGATAGGCGACATGGCCTTGCGTGCCGGCGACGGTCAAGCGCCCGTTCAGGCTGCCGCGCCGGCCGATCTTGATGGTTTCGCCCAAATCGTGGGAATTCGTCGGCTCTCCGAGAATGCAGTGGTCGGGCATCTCACCCTCCTGCCGCATCCAGGCCACGACCTTGCGGGTGCCGTTTATGGCGCGTCCCTCTTCATCGGCCGTGATGAGAAAGCTGATTGAGCCGGAAGCGTTGCCGCCCTTTTCGGCGAGAAAGCGCAGAGCCGCCGCCATCATGGCTGCGACACCGCCTTTCATATCCACCGCGCCGCGGCCATAAAGCACGCCAGCTTCGATGTGCGCGGCAAAAGGCGGGTGGATCCAAGCCGCTTCATCGCCGGGCGGCACCACATCGATATGTCCAGCAAAGCACAGATGCGGCCCGCTGCTGCCAATCCGAGCGTACAGATTGTCGACCTCGGGCTGCCCCTCGCTTGCGAATTTTAGCCGGTGGCAAGCAAATCCGGCCTGGTTGAGGACGCCTTCGATATAGTCCAGCGCGCCCGCCTGATCGGGCGTCACGCTCGCGCAGCGGATGAGGGCTTGCGCATAAACGACAGGATCGGGCACGGGCGGTGGAGGGTTGGACATCAAGCGGCGGTCGGGGTTTGTTGCACGAGAACAATTTTTTGCCAAATCTTCCGGCTGAGATTGGTTGTCAATTGCTCAACGTCGTTGACCGCGGCAACAACGGTGGCGTCAGGGAAATACTGCGCGTAGAGCGCGGCCAGCTTGCCCGTCAATGAAAGCATCTCCGTGCAGTAGTCGAGGTAGCGCATCAACTGTTCCGTGTTCAGATCGCGTAAGGGCGATGAACTGGTGCGCTGCGTGCCCACGATCACCGCCGGATCCTTGGTGAGCTGATGCATGTCGATGACATGACTGATAGCGCGTAGCCGGTACAGGCCATTTAGCGCCTTGGTCCGCTTGCGGCGGTTTTCAAGCCGGAAGAAGAACCCGATGATGATGCCGGAGATAAGGATGATGCTGAGTGCCGCTTCCAGCCCTTGGGCGAATTCGGCAAGCCCGATCTCCCGGTCAAGTATGACGCTGAAAAAGCCAAAGAGCACGCCGAAGCCAGCCAGAGCGGCAAGCACGGCCAAAAAAGAGACAACCCTAATGCCCCAATGCGGCTTGCGCAGTCCCGCCGCTTCGGCCGCGGTGATACGCGACACGTCGAGGAGGTGAGACGCGGTTTGCGTCAGGCCGCGTGTCGGGAAGCGTTCCGCGACCCGGTTGCGCAGCACTTCCAGCGTTCGAATGATCGCCCGTTCATCGAGTGTTTGCAGTTCCTTCACGGTCCTCCCCCTCAAGCTGGCTGGCCGCACCTGGGTACCCAGCGGCATTTCAGCAGTCCTGGCATCACGCATGCACCAAGTCAAAGCCCCAGCGCGCTGGAAAGCTGTTCGTTGATGCGGCGGCTATCGAAGCGGCTTTCGGCGAGCGCCCGGCTCGCCCGGGCCATGGACGGGATGAGATCGGGGCGCATGAGAAAACGCGCCATTGCCCCGGCCAGCGCAGCAGGATCGCCGGGAGGGACCAAAATTCCATTGGCGCCCTCGCGCACCGCCCCGCGGCAGCCCCGCGCCGTTGTGGTGATGACGGGGCGGCCCATGGCGATCGCCTCGAGCAGCGCATTCGGCACGCCGTCGCCAAAAGCGGGCAACACGAAGACATGCGTGCGGGCCATATAGGCCCGCGGGTCCGGTTGCGGGCCCACATAGTGAACCACATCGCGGTAGCGCTTCAGCGCCGTCAGGGGAAAGCCGTGCGCGCCGGAGACTTCCGCACCGACCAGAAGACAACGGAAACT
>Ga0136634_10000197_pt1 | contig 29678 bp, 23 predicted proteins | sample AntDrymUQ8332106_2_FD_104654 | JGI IMG/M metagenome (GOLD analysis project Ga0136634, IMG submission 104654) | Polar desert sand microbial communities from Dry Valleys, Antarctica - metaG UQ833 (21.06) | ecosystem: Environmental > Terrestrial > Soil > Desert | place: Antarctica: Dry Valley... | reverse complement strand
CCTTGGCGAACTGTTGCGAGCGCACTGGGACTTCAAGATCGGCCTATCGGACCATTCCGACAGTGCGCTCAATGCGCATGTCGCAGCTGGCTTGCAGGCAGGGGCGATTGGAGGGAAGCTCAGCCTGAATCCACCGGCTCTTATGCGTCGGTGGGGTGAGCCGGAAAGGCCAAACGCCCTCTGACCTGGGATGATGTGTCTTGCGACGGACACACAAGCCGGATCGAGAGGGCATCTGACGGATGCGATTGTTGCACGCGGGGTCGACGCTGTCGGCGCGGTTCGATGACCCAAATCTGGTGGCCGCCGCTGGCTTGGTCCCGGTGATGGGTCTTGCCGCGCGGTGCGGCCTGGGTGAGTTGACCGCCAAGCACGTGAAGATCGATGGCGCCGGCGGGGCGAACCCGGCGCTGAAGGTCCTGGCGATCGTCGCCGGGATGGTCATCGGCGCGGACAGCATCGAGGACTTGGACGTGCTGCGTCACGGTGGGATGGGGCGGCTGTTCGGCGGGGTGCGGGCGCCATCGACGGTGGGGACGTTCCTGCGGTCGTTCACGTTCGGTCACGTCCGCCAGCTCGACGCGGTCGCCGCCCGGTTCCTCGCCGGCCTGGCCGCGCACACCCCGATCCTCCCCGGCGCGGACCAGATCGCCTACGTGGATATGGACGACACGATCCGCCGCACCTACGGCTACCGCAAGGATGGTGCCGGGTTCGGCTACTCCGGGGTGAAGGGGTTGAACGCGCTGATCGCGACGGTGTCCACCCCGCTCGGTGCTCCGGTGATCTGCGCGACGCGGCTCCGGAAAGGGTCCACCAACTCCGCGCGGGGTGCCCCACGACTTGTCGCCGACGCGATCGTCGCGGCCCGCGCAGCGGGCGCGTCTGGTCTGCTGATCGTGCGGGCGGACTCCGCGTTCTACAACCACACGATGATCGGTGCGGCCCGCCGCGCTGGCGCTCGGTTCTCGGTGACCGCCCGGATGGACAAGGCGGTGACCAGGGCGATCGCCGCGATCGGGGACGACGAGTGGACCCCCATCCGCTACCCCAACGCGATCTTCGATGACGACGAGCAGCGCTGGATCTCCGATGCGGAGGTCGCCGAGACCGCCTACACGGCGTTCACCAGCAGACCGAACGCCCAACAGGTCACTGCCCGGCTCATCGTCCGTCGGGTGAAACGCCTCAACCCTGCAACGAGTAGCAGCGGGCAGGGCGCCCTGTTCGACGCGCACCGCCATCACGCCGTATTCACCGATACACCGATGACAATGCTGCAGGCCGAGTCCGACCACCGCCGCCACGCCATCATCGAGCAGGTCATCGCCGACCTGAAGGGCGGCCCGCTGGCGCACCTGCCCTCCGGTCACTTCTGGGCCAACAGCGCCTGGCTGGTCTGCGCCGCGATGGCGTTCAACCTCACCCGCGCCGCCGGCGCCCTCGCCGGGGTGTTCCACGCCCGAGCCGCGACCGCCACCATCCGGGCGCACCTACTCAACGTCCCAGCCCGGATCGCGACCTCAGCTCGAAGGCTCGTCCTGCACCTCCCCGAGCACTGGCCCTTTGAACACGCCTACCAGCAGCTGTTCAACGCCGCGCTGCACTCACCGCCCCTCCTGGCCTGACCCATCCACCCACCCCCCTCGCAAGGGCCAGACGAATTGCCACCAGGAACAGCCGGAGAACGACCCGGCCGAAACCGCACGACCAATCCCAGACCCCAACCCCATCAAGATCAACAACGGCCGCTAGAAACTACGCCGGTGGATTCAGGCTCAGGCCCTCTCCCTGCATTGCGGTCGATCGTCGGGTGGTGTCAGGCGAACTTGCGGCGGTAAATGCGCATCGCGAACGCGTAGGCGACGAGCAGCAGAGCGACGCACCAGGCAATGGCGATCCAGCCGTCGTTGCCGACCGGCTGCTCGGCGTAGAGGTTGCGAAGGGTGTTCACGATCGGGGTGACAGGTTGGTGTTCGGCGAACCAGCGCACCGGGCCTGGCATGCCGGAGGTGGCCACGAATGCCGAGCTGATGAACGGCAGGAAGATCAACGGATAGGAGAACCCGCTCACCCCGTCGACCGACGTTGCGGTCAGCCCCGGGATGACGGCCAGCCAGGTCAGCGCCAGGGTGAACAGCAACAGGATTCCCAGGACCGCGAGCCAGGCGAGCACTCCGGCGCCGGAGCGGAAGCCCACCACGGCGACGAGTACGAGGAGCGCGAGCGAGATCAGGTTCGCCACGACAGAAGTCAGCACGTGCCCCCACAGCACGGCCGACCGGGCGATCGGCATCGACTGAAACCGTTCGAAGAGGCCGCCCGATACCTCGGTGAACAGCCGGAAGGCGGTGTATGCGATGCCAGACGCAAATCGTGATGACCAGAATCCCGGGCAGCAGGTAGTCGACGTACTCGCCGCCTCCGACGTCGATCGCGCCGCCGAAGACGTAGACGAACAGAAGCAGCATGGCGATCGGAGTGATGGCAGTGGTGATGATCGTGTCTGGGCTGCGCAGGATGTGGCGCAGGGACCGCTTCAGCAGGACGGCGGTGTCATGGAAGACGTACGTGGTCATCAGGGGGTCCCTACTTGTTGAGGCCGTCGTGGCCGACGATCGCGAGGAACACGTCTTCGACGGGTCGGCTGCTTCTCGACGTACTCGACCGTGGTCGGCGGGAGCAGCTGCTTGAGCTCGGCGAGGGTGCCGACGGGTGATGATTCGTCCCTCGTGGAGGATCGCGATCCGGCCGGCGAGCTGTTCGGCCTCATCGAGGTACTGCGTGGTCAGCAGCACCGTGGTGCCCCGGCCGGCGAGTTCTTGGACCGTCCTCCACACTTCGATCCGCGACTGTGGATCGAGTCCCGTCGTCGGCTCGTCGAGGAAGAGCACGGGCGGGTCGCCTATCAGGCTCATCGCGATGTCGAGGCGACGGCGCATTCCGCCCGAGTAGGTCGCGACTCGGCGACCGGCCGCGTCGGTCAGCTCGAACCGTGCAAGCAGTTCGTCCGCGATCCCGCCTGAGTTCTTGAGGTGTAGCAGTTGCGCGATGAGTATGAGGTTCTCCCGCCCGGTGAGAATTTCGTCGACCGCGGCGAACTGTCCGGTGAGGCTGATCGATTCGCGCACCTTGGCAGGCTGAGTCACGACGTCGTATCCGTTGACGGCTGCTTTACCGCCGTCGGCCTTAAGCAGCGTGGCCAGGATCTTCACCACAGTCGTTTTCCCGGCGCCATTGGAGCCGAGCAGGGCGAAGATGGTGCCCGAGGAGACGCGCAGATCGACGCCCCCGAGTACCGCGTGGTCGCCGTAGGACTTAATGAGCCCAGTAATCTCGATGGCTGATGTCCTGGTCATGGCGTCAGCCTCCAGCCTTGACCCAGCGTCAAGGTCAAGTCCAAATTTTCCGGTCCCCAACCCGCGTCTGTGGCCCGTTGAGTGGCGCGCCCGTGTCCCTGGACAGTCAGCTCGCGGACCGAGCACAGCGGGAGGCTGTTCAAGGCCAGCGAACGCCCCTTGAGCCCAGAAGCCACCGCTGCAGGACTGCGATCTCGCGGCTGCTCAAGGGGCCCGGGACGGGGCGGGCGTCCCCGGAAGCCGAAGGCTCAACGGTAATGCCGCAGGTCACTCCAGGCTCCGATTCGGAACTTGTCCCGTTGGACCGCCCGATGAAGATCGTCACTTAGGTGCCTCCTACGGGGGCCGAGTGGGTGCGCTGGAGACGTATCGCAGATTCAGACGTGGCGCGTCTTGAACGGCACACCGCTCGAAGCACGTTGTCGCGTCGTGCCAGGTCGCGGTCTGACAGCGCGGGCCGCCGCACCGGCTCGTATACGGGTGCAGGGCACGGCAAAGGGCCGTGCGGACCTCAGCCGGTGTTGCGCATCCCGGCCGCGACGCCGTTGACCGTCAGCAGCAGGGCACGCAAAAGCTGCGGGTCGGTCTCGTCGGTTCCCTCCCGGAACCGGGAGAGCAACTCGACCTGCACCTGGTGCAGCGGCAGGAGATACCGATCTCGGACGGCGAGAGTGCGGCGAAGCTCGGGCTGCGCGTCCATTAACGACTCCGCGCCGGTGAGCCGCCGCACCTGCTCGACCGTGCGCGCATGCTCGGCGGCGATGCGCTCGTACACCGGGCGCAGCGGAGGCTCGACCAGCCGCTCGACATAGCGCCGCGAGATCCCGAGGTCCGTCTTGGCGAGAGTCATCTCGACGTTCGACACGAACGTACGGAAGAAGTGCCACTCCGCGTGCATCTCGGCCAGCACGTCGCCCAGGCCCGCGTCGTACGCCGCGGCGAGCCCGGTCCCGACGCCGTACCAGCCCGGCACGATCTGGCGCGACTGCGTCCAGCCGAAGACCCAGGGGATCGCGCGCAAGCCCCCGAGCCCTGCGCCGGAGTCGGGACGCTTGGCCGGCCGCGAGCCGATGTTCAATGCGCCCAGCAGCTCGGTCGGCGTCGATGCCCAGAAGTAGTCCGGCAGCTGCGGGTCGTCGACGAGCTGGCGGTACGAGTCGTACGCGGCGGCGCTGAGGACGTCCATCGCCTTGTCCCAGCGCTCGATGTCCGCCATGGGGGCCCGCGGCTCGGTGTGCAGGAGCGACGCCCGGAGCACCGCGGCGAGGATGAGCTCGAGGTTCTCCTTGGCCAGCGTCGGCAGCATGTACTTGTCGCTGATGACCTCGCCCTGCTCGGTGACCTTGATCGCACCGTCGAGGGTGCCGAACGGCTGCGCCAGGATCGCGTCGTGCGTGGGCCCGCCGCCGCGGCCGACGGTCCCGCCGCGACCGTGGAAGAGCCGCAGCCGCACATCGTGCTTGGCCGCGACGTCGCGCAGCGCCCGTTGCGCGCGGTGGATCTCCCACTGGCTGGTGGCGATGCCGGCGTCCTTGTTCGAGTCGGAGTAGCCGAGCATCACCTCCTGCACATCGCCGCGGGCAGTGACCAGCCGGCGGTACTCCGGGACGCTCAGCAGCTCGTCCAGGATCTCGCCGGCGGCACGCAGCTCGGCGACCTGCTCGAGCAGCGGCACGAACCCGATCCGCGCGACACCGCGGTGGAGGTCGACGAGGCCCGCCTCCCGGGCGAGCACGACGGCAGCGAGGACGTCGTCGAGCCCCTGGGTCATCGAGATGATGTACGACTCGCAGACGTCGGGGCCGAAGCGGTCGAGTGAGTCACGGATGCTCTTGAACACCTCGAACGTGCGCGCGGCCGGGTCCTCCAGCTCTGGCTGCGCCCCCGCCAACGGCCGGCGGCTGGCAAGCTCGCGCGTCAACGCCTCGACCCGCTCCGGGCGTTCGAGCTCGGTGTAGGGGTGTTCGAGCTCACCAGTCTGGTCGAACAACGGTGCCAACGCCTTGTGGTGTGCGGTGGCGTGCTCGCGTACGTCCATCGTGGCCAGGTGCAGACCGAACGCGCGCACGGTGCGGATCAGGTCGGCGAGGCGCCCGCTTGCCAGCAGCTCCGCGTGATGCTCTGAGAGTGACCGCGCCATCAGCTCCAGGTCGGCGACCAGGTCCACCGACCCGAGGTAGTCCCGGCCCGGGTCGTGCGCCCCACCGCGCATGATCCGGTCCCGGGTGCGGCCGAGCTTGGCCTGGATGCACAGGAGCTTGAGGCGGTACGGCTCCTCGGTGTTCGTCCGCCGCCAGCGCACGTCGACCTCCGGGAGCAGCTCGAGCTCGGCCTCGATGCCGGCCGCCAGCTCCGGGGACACCCCGCTGATCCGCTCCGAGATCGACAGCTCCTCGATCAGCTGCCGGGTGATGCTCTCGACCCGCCGGATCCCGTACTCGTGCTGTAGCGCGAGCACTTGGCGCGTAACAGCAGCCGACACCGACGGGTTGCCGTCACGGTCCCCGCCGATCCAGGTGCCGAACGACAGGGGCAGCGCATCCAGCGGCAGCGGGCTGTCGAGTCCCGCGAGCATCTCGGCGAGGTCGCCCAGCACGTCCGGCACCACCTCGGTGTACAGCTCGCTGAGGTAGTAGACGGCGTTGCGCGCCTCGTCCGTCGGCTCGGGTCGCTCCCGTCGCAGCTCGTCCGTCTGCCAGAGCAGGTCGATCGTCTCGGCAAGACGCCGACCCACCCGGGTGCCGGTCTCGCCGGCGGCCTCGCGCTCGAGCAGGTCCGCGATCGCCCGCAGCTTGTCGAGCACCGACCTCCTCGCCGCCTCGGTCGGGTGCGCGGTGAACACCGGGCGTACTGCCAGCGCGCGGACCGTCTTGGCCAGCTCCTCGGCGGGGATCCCGCGCTCACGAACCATCCGCGCGGTGTCCTCGAGCCAGCCGCCGCTGGTCGCGCGCTGGCGGCGCAGAACCCGGCCGCGATGGGTCATCTCGGTCACGTTGGCCAGGTGGAAGTACGAGCTGAACGCCCGGACGAGCAGGATCGCGGTGTCGACCCCGACGCCGCGGAGGAGGTCGTCGGCCGCGGTCGGGTCGTCTCGCGTGCGGTGGCGGACCTCCTCGACCAGCTCGAGCAGCTCCGGACCTTCCTGCCGTACGAGTGACTCCCCGAGCATCCGCCCGAGCCGGCGGATGTCTGCCCGCAGCGCCGTGTCGCCGGACGGGTCCAGCGCGGCGTCGGGCTCTGGGGTGACCGGGCCGTCGTCGGACGGGCTCAGCCGATCAAGCGCGGACTCGGGGGTCATGGGCTGCAGGTCCCAGCCGTGTCCCTCGTACGCCCCCAACCCTTGATCATGAACGTTCACGGGTGCCCGAGCACCGCCCGATCCTCATGATCATGGTCCTTTCCGCGAGAGTCGTCGGCCCTGTGCATCCCCCATTGTCGCCGCGCTCGCTGCGGGAACCACGGTCGACCGCGCCGGGTCTCACTGGCCAGACGTTCCCTGGCCAGACGTGCCTGCGGGTTAGCCTCTCCCCGGAGGTGGCGATGACGATCGACGTTCAGGACCGGCCCGACGGTGACCGCTTCGAGGTGACGGTGGACGGTGCGCCGGCCGGCTCGCTGAGCTACCGGCTCGACCCCGACCGGATCTCCTTCACGCACGCCGAGGTCGACCCTGCGTTCGGCGGCAGAGGGGTCGGCTCGGCCCTCGCGGCATACGCCCTGGACGACGCGCGCGCCCGCGGCCTGGCGGTGCTGCCGGACTGCCCGTTCGTCAGCTCGTACGTCGCCAAGAACCCGGAGTACGTCGAGCTCGTGCCGGTCGAGCTGCGGGCCCGGTACGGGCTCACCTGACCGGGCTCACCTACTGGGCTCACCTACTGGGCTCATCTACTGGGCTCATCTACTGGGCTCATCTACTGGGCTCACCTATTGGGCGGCACCCGCCCCGTCCGGCTAGCGTCTGGCACGGAGGTCTGCCTGATGAGCGCTGCGGACAGCACGTACGACGTGATCGTCATCGGCGCCGGACCGGTCGGGGAGAACGTCGCCGACCGCGCTCACCGCGGCGGTCTGAGTGTCTGCATCGTCGAGAAGCACCTGGTCGGCGGCGAGTGCAGCCACTATGCCTGCGTCCCGAGCAAGGCGCTGCTGCGACCGGTGCACCTCACCCACGCCAGCCGGCGCGTCCGAGGCATCGTGCCGGCACGCCTCGACCCCGCCGGTGTGCTGGCCCGACGCGACGACAAGACCGGCGGCGGAGACGACGCGGGCGGTGTCGAGTGGCTGTCATCGGTCGGCATCGACCTCGTCCGTGGCGAGGGACGCCTTGCCGGCGAGCGCAGTGTGCGGGTGGATATGACCGGCAACGGCAACGGCGCGACCGAGCGAAACCTCAGCGCCCGGCATGCTGTCGTGCTCGCGGTCGGGACGACGGCCGGGCTCGCGCCGATCGACGGCCTTCGCGCGGCACAGCCGTGGACCAACCGCGAGGCCACCACCTCCGCGACGGTCCCAGGTCGTCTCGCGGTGCTCGGCGGCGGGGTGGTCGGGGCCGAGATGGCCCAGGCGTACCGCGGTCTCGGCGCCACCGTCACCCTGATCCACCGGGGTGAGCGCCTGCTCGAGCGCGCGGAGGCCTTCGCCGGTGACCTGGTCGCCGGCGGCCTCCGGGCGGACGGGGTCGACGTACGCCTCAGGACGAACGCGACGAAGGTGGACCGTGCCGACGACGGCACCGTCACGATCGAGCTCGACGACGGCAGCGTCGTGCAGGCCGACGAGGTGCTTGCCGCGCTGGGCCGCCGCCCGGCAACGGGCGAGCTCGGGCTGGAGACCGTAGGCCTCGAGCCGGGGGGCTATGTCGACGTTGACGACACCCTGCAGGCGACCGGTGTCGAGGCGGGATGGCTCTACGCGACCGGCGATGTCAACGGGCGGAACCTGCTGACGCACATGGGCAAGTACCAGGGCCGCGTGTGCGGTGACGTGATCGCCGCCCGCGCTGCCGGCGAGCCCATCGACGCGCCGTCCTACGCGGCCCTCGCCGACCGGATCGGCGCACCGCAGGTCGTCTTCACCGATCCGGAGGTCGCGGCTGTCGGCTACACCGCCGCGGCTGCGAGGGAGAAAGGTTTCGAGGTCGACGTCGTCGACGTGGACATGGGCTCCGCGGCCGGGGCGGGCCTGCTCGCCGACGACTATGTCGGCGCCGCTCGACTCGTCGTCGACAGGCAGCGCCGGGTGGTGCTCGGCGCGACGTTCGTCGGCCAGGACACCGCCGAGATGTTGCACGCGGCCACCATCGCCGTCGTCGGCGAGGTTCCGATCGACCGCCTCTGGCATGCGGTGCCGGCGTTCCCGACCGTGAGCGAGGTCTGGTTGCGGCTGCTGGAGTCGTACGGCCTGTGACCCGGTGGAGCATGTGCCGTGGAGGATCAGCCCATGTGGCGAACCGGACTCGTCGACACCCTGGGTCCCGGCGTGGGCCGGGTCCGAGCCGGCTGGCTGCCGATCCTGCAATGCTCCGTGGGCGCGGGGCTCGCGTGGTTCGTGGCGTACGACCTGCTCGAGCACCCTGAGCCGTTCTTCGCACCGATCGCGGCGGTGCTGGCGCTCGGGGTGTCGCTCGGGCAGCGCCTGAGCCGGACATTGCAGCTGCTCGGCGGCGTCATCCTCGGCATCCTCGTCGGAGACGTCCTGCTCCGGGTCGTCGGCACCGGCGCGGCCCAGCTCGTGCTGTTCGTCGCGGTGGCGCTCGTGCTTGCCGTGCTGCTCAGCGGCAGCCAGCTCACGGTCAACCAGGCGGCGGTGTCGGCCGTCCTCCTCGCGACCATCGCGCCGCCCGGGGAGGCGACCGACATCGGTCTGAGCCGCTTCGTGGATGCGCTCGTCGGCGCCGGCGTCGGGCTCGTCATCAACGCGCTTCTGCTTCCCGTCAACCCGCTCACCATCACCCGGCGCGCCGCCGACCCGGTGTTCCTGGACCTGTCCGCGGTGCTCGCGGCCGTTGCCGCTGCGCTGGAGGCGGCAGACCGCCGGGCCGCGGTCGCCGCGCTGACCCGGGCCAGATTGCTCGACCGCCGGCTCGCCGCCTTTGGGGCCGAGGTGGATGCCGCGGCCGAGCTCGCCCGCCTCGCCCCGGTGCGCTGGTCCCTGCGTGCGGTGGTCCAGCGCTACGGCGCAACCGTGATCTATCTGGACTACGTGGTGCGCCACACTCGGGTGCTGGCGCGCCGGTCCTTTGTGCTCATCGACCAGGGCGAGCCGGTGGTGCCGGAGCTTCCCGCGGCGATCCGGCACCTGGCTGCCGCCGTACGCCTGCTGCGTTCGGACCTCGATCGAGACACCGCGTTCACCGCGTCACGGGCGGAGATCTCGGCCGCAATGGACGTCTCGGCAGCAGGCATGCGGCGCGAGGGGCTGGCAGTGTCGCTGCAGGTCGGCCTCGAGCAGGTGCGTTCGACGGCGGTCGACCTGCTGCGGGCCTCGGGACTCACGCTCGCGGAGGCGCAGGCCGCGCTCGACGGCCTCCCGCCGCCGCCGATGAGCACCGTGCCGGACTAGTAGACGGACGCCGCCACATCGAACGCCGCGCGGGTCTGCTCGGCGACCTGCTCGAGCTGAGCGAGGAGGGGAGGAGCTTCCTCGAACCGACCCGAGCGGCCGACTTCGCAGAGTCGATCCGCCACCTCGGCGATCCGCAGCGCCCCCACGCTGGCGGCGCTGCCCTTCAACTGGTGCGCCTCGTTGTGCAGGGCTACAGCGTCCGGCACGGACACTGCAGCGGCGACCCCTGCAACCAGGGCCGATGACTGCTCCACGAACATCGCGACGAGCTCGCGGATGAGCTCTGCGTCGTCACCGCACACGTCGAGCAGGGCCGAGTGATCCACCAGGGGCACGTCATCCACGGCCGCTGCATCCGCCACCACGGGCAGTGCTGCACGGAGCGTCTCTGCACCGAGCGTCTCTGCACCGAGCGTCTCTGCACCGAGCGTCTCTGCACCGAGCGACTCTGCACCGAGCGTCTCTGGGGCGTTTATCTCGCGAGCTGCCACGGGAGGCGCGCGGCCGATGGTGCGGGCGATCGCGTCGTCGAGCGCTTGGGGATCCAGCGGCTTGGCGACGTAGTCATCCATGCCGGCCGCGAGACACTTCTCCCGGTCACCCTTCATGGTGTTAGCGGTCATGGCAATTATCTGCGCGCGCGGGCGGTCCGTCAGGCCCGCCCCATCCGTCGGGACCACCGCATCAGCGGCCTCCCGGCGGCGGATCTCGCTGGTCGTCTCGTAGCCGTCGAGCTCGGGCATGTGACAGTCCATGAAGATCGCCGCATACGTGTGATGGCTCAGCATCACGAGTGCCATCGCGCCGTTGTCCGTCACGTCCACGACGAAGCCGCGCTTCTCCAGCAGCCGGGTGGCGACGAGCTGGTTGATCGCGTTGTCCTCGACCAGGAGCACCCGGCGAGGAGGCCCGTCAGGCCCGCGGGCAGGCAGGGACGGCACCTGGCTCACTCTGGCCGGGGCGGCGTCGCGAGGAGTGCCCGGTGCTGGAAGGGCGAGCGCGTGCTCGATCCGGTCCCGGAGCCGTGCCTTGCGGACCGGTTTGCTCACGAAGCCGTCCACGCCGGCGCGTCGCGCCGCCTCTCGCCCCTGTTGGATGCAGCCGAGGATGAGCACCGGAGTCGCCGCGGTGCCGGCATGCCGCCGCAGCGCGTGCGTCAGCTCCACGCCCGTCATGCCGGGCATCAGCGCATCGACGAGGATCATGCCGTACGCGGACTGCTGACCGTCGGGCGTCGCGATCAGGCGCAGCGCCTCCGCACCGTCCGCCGCGGTCACGCAGGTCATCCCCCACGCGGTGAGCTGACGCCCGAGCAGCAGGCGGCTCACGGCGTTGTCGTCCACCACCAGGACGCGGACCCCTTCGAACCCGACCGGAATGCCGTCCGAGCCGGCCCCGCCCGCGGCCGCTTGCATCGGCAGGGTGAACCAGAAGGTGCTGCCGTCGTCGGTGCTGATCACGCCGATCTCGCCGCGCATCAGGCCCACCAGCTGCTTCGAGATCGCGAGGCCTAGACCGGTGCCGCCGTACTGCCGCGTCGTCGAGCCGTCGGCCTGCGAGAACGACTCGAAGATGTGGTCGATGGCGGTCGGCGCGACGCCGATGCCGGTGTCGGTCACGTCGAATCGGATGCTGAACCCGTCCGCCGTCGCAGTCGCCGTGACGGTTGCGAGGACCTGCCCGGTCGCGGTGAACTTGACTGCATTGGTCATCAAGTTCGTGAGGACCTGGCGCACCCGCGTACGGTCGCCGCGCACGTCGGACGGCACCTCCGGGCCGATCCACGACATCAGCTCTATGCCCTTCGCCAGCGCCGGGGCGGCGACGATCGAACAGACCTCCTCCAGCATGGCCAGCAGCGGGAACGGCTCGTTCTCGAACTCGAGCTTGCCGGCCTCGATCTTGGAGAAGTCCAGGATGTCGTCGATCACTGCCAGCAGTGCGTCGCCGGATGCCTGTACCGCGTCGGCGTACTCCCGTTGCTCGTCTGTGAGTGTGGTCCCGAGGAGCAGACCGCTCATGCCGATGACCCCGTTGAGGGGCGTACGAATCTCGTGGCTCATGTTGGCGACGAACTCGGACTTCAGCCGGGAGGCCTCGACCGCCTTCCCGTGTGCGCGAGCCAGCTCCTCCTGATCCTTCCTGACCTCGGTGAGATCGGCGAAGGTGAGGCATACGACGCGCTCTCCGTCGACGTCGAGAGTGGCAGCGCCGACCCGCATGGGGATCTCCCCCCCATATCGGCCGACCAGCATGATCTCGATCGTGCCTTCGGCACCGAGACGTCCGTCATGTCGGGCCAGGGCGTCGCGGTGGCTCGCGGCGACGAACGACATGAGCGGCGCGCCGATGATCCTCGACAGGGGCAGCCGCAGGCTGTCCGCCCACCGCTGGTTGGCATAGAGCACGATGCCGTGCTCCGACACCGTCGCCGCCCCGTCGCGCATCGTCTCGACGAACATGCGGTACGGCCGGTCTGCGCTCGAAAGGGTGAACACCTGGGCACCCGGCGCACCGTCAGCGACGACCAGCGCGTCGACCTCGCCATTGCGGATGGCCCGCAGCGTCTCGACGGCTTCGGCGTACTGCGCCTGCAGGTCGCTGAGCTCAGTGCGGACCTGTGCCAGCACCGGCTCGTCGGGCCGCGCAGACTGCGCTGACATCAGGGCTTTCTCACGGTGTCGGCCGCATCGTCCAGGTGTATGTCCAGTGCGACCAGCACGCGGTCGTGGTCCGAGAGGTCGCCAACCAGCATGCGCTCCGGCGCCGGGAACGCTTTCATGAGTGTCGGCGTGGCTAGCACTCGCATGCCCCGGGCTTGTTCAGGGTGCTGGTTCACATCGACGACGAGCAGGGTGAAGCGGCCCTCGAGGTTCTCCTTGCAGATCTCCTGGATGTTGCGGATCGCACGCGCCGACGATCTGGACGCTCCGCTGACGAACAGCGTCAGCTCGTAGGAAGCCCCCTCGAGCTCCGCCAATGCGGCTTCCAGCCGTTGCAGCGCGGACTCAGCCATGACGCGATCACCGCTTCTTCGACATCAGCTGCAGGCCGACGATCACACGCTGCGCGTCCGACAGGTCACCGATGATCTTGCGCATGGGCCGTGGCTCCCGTCGCACCAGCGTCGGCAGCGCGATGATCTCGTCGCCGGAGGCAAGCCTGGGATTCTCGACCAGGTCGACGACCTCGATCTCGTACCGGGCGTCGAGGTGCTGCTCACACAGCCGCTTCAGGTTCGCCAGCGCGCGCAGCGACTTCGGTGACTGGCCCGCGACGTAGAGCCGTAGGTAGCAGGTCTCGTCACTGTCCTCATCATCCCAGGTGACCTCCACGGTGCCGTCCTGATCGGCTGGTGGCGTGGCTGTGGACGGGATGGCGGGAACCGTGCTCATCGCGCACCCGCAACAACGACGCCGTTGTCCGCGGCGGGCTCAAGAGCGAACCGTCGCGCGTCGCCGCCCGGTTCGAACTCCTCGGCCCCCTTATCACCCGTCTCCGAACGCTGGCGGGCTTCCTTCTCGATCCGGGCGGATCCGGTGAGGACCTCGCCGAGTCCGTGTGGGCCGGCCAGCACGATGCCACGCTCGGTCAGCAGGAACTCCCGGATCTGGTTGGAGTGCGCCATTCCGCGTGCCTTCAGCACAGCCAGGGACCGGTTGCGCTCCTCGTTGAACTCGCGGGTGGCGACCAGCAACCACACGTCGATGAGCGCCGCAATCTGGTGGTTCGCCTGTTCCAGCTGCATGTCCTGGTCGAGGCTGGTGAACAGTGCGGTCGCGCCCCGCACCTTGAGGAAGTCGACCTGGCGGGTGAGCATCGCGGACACATCCCGGCTTGCGCCCGCCGTCAACAGGTCTGAGATCGGGTCGACGACCACGACCGATGGTTCGAACTCGGTGACGAGATCCTGCATCGACGACAGGTGCGCCTCGAGCCCGAGCAGGCTAGGCCGTACGCAGGTGAAGTGCAGCAGTCCCTGCTGGACCCACTGCCCGAGATCCATGCCGACCGATGCCATGTTGCGGATGATCTGCGCCTCGGACTCCTCGAACGCGAAGTACAGCGCCCGCTCCCCGCGCCGGCAGGCGGCGTCACAGAACTGCGCCGCTACGGTCGACTTGCCGGTGCCGGCCGTGCCGCTGACGAGGATCGAGCTGCCCCGCAGCACCCCTTGGCCGCCGAGCATCTCGTCGAGCCTGGCGACGCCCATGGACAGCGTCTCGCCGGACGCGTCGTGCTCCAGGCCGAGCGATGTGATGGGGACCACGGACACCCCGCCCTTGCCGATGAGGAATGGATACTCGTTGGTGCCGTGCAGGGACCCGCGGTACTTCAGCACCCGGAGCCGGCGGGTGGACGTCTCCTCGCTAACCCGGTGGTCCAGCACGATGACGCAGTCGGAGACGTACTCCTCGATGCCGTACCGGGTCAGCGTCCCCTCGCCGCGCTCACCGGTGATGACCACCGTCACCCCTCGGTCCTTGAGCCAGCGGAACAGCCGCCGCAGCTCGGCCCGAAGTGTGGCGGTGTCGGAGAACGCTCCAAAGAGGTTCTCGATCGTGTCGATCACCACGCGGTGGGCGCCGACCTCGTCGATCGACGCGCCAAGGCGGATGAAGAGCCCCTCGAGGTCCCAGCCGCCCGCCTGCACCAGCTCGCTCGGATCGATGTTGACGTGGTCGATCGCCAGCCGACCGTCCGCTTCGAAGCGCGCCAGGTCGAAACCGAGTGACGCGACGTTGGCGATGAGGTCCTCGCGAGTCTCCTCGAATGCCATGAACACGCCGTTCTCGCCGTACTCCGTGATCCCGCGCACGAGGAACTCCATGCCGAGCAATGTCTTGCCGCATCCCGCTGGGCCGCAGACGAGCGTGGGACGGCCCCGCGGCAGGCCACCTCCGGTCACGTCGTCGAGACCGTGGATTCCGGTCGGCGTCTTGGGCAGTGGCGTCAGGGTGCCGGCGGCCACATCCGGTGCCGGCCACGAGGCGTTCCTCTTCACGGGTCTCCCTGTGACTGTGCGCCGCCTGCACGGCAGTTATACCGCTGAAGCAGAGCTAAGTGACTGTTTGTATAGATACAGTCACTCACTGTAGCCGTTCATGCCACGGCTCACAGCAATACTGGGCGGGCACGCCCTTGTTCGGGAGAAGCGGCCGGGCCGGCCGGCGTCGGCGCAGGCTCAGGCGAGAGCGCCGACCGGCGCGACGTGGTGCACGATCTCGCCGACCTCACTGAGGCGGGCCAATTCGGCCCGATGGAAACCCGGGCCGTCCTCGCGTACGACCAGCAGGCCGTAGCCGGTGGTTCCGAGCGACACCAGGGCAGCCGCCTCGTACTCGCCGCTGGAGTCCGGGCGGGGCACGCGCACGGTGCCGTTGCGCAGCGCGGCGCTCACGACGATGTGCTCCGGGTCTGGCGCCCGGACGCTCGAGGCCACGACCCGCGGGGGCGGACCGGCCGGGCCGTACAGCAGGATGGCTGCCCAATCAGCGCTGATTGCTGCTGGCGCGCCGTCGACGAGGGTGAGCAGGGCGCGGGCGGGCCGGGCGAGCACCTGCGCGACGAGCTTCAGCTCGTTGTGACCGTTGGGCGATGGCGGGTGCAACTGGACGCCGAGCGTCGAAACGCCCGGCACACGCGACAGCTCGTGCCGGATCAGGTCCAGATGGGCGAGGTCGTTCACGTTGACCGTGATCTCGTCGATTGCGCGCCCGGAGCCGGACTCGAGGACCTCGACCTGGGCGATGTCCGCGCCGATCGCGCCGAGGGTGGACGCAACCCGGCCGAGCGACCCGGGTCGATCGGGCACCCGCACGCGAAGCCGTACCAGCACCGTGCTCACCCCCTGCCCTACCGCTTGGACCCGAGACCCCGCCGCACAGCGTGAATCGATAATCGCCGAGTGACATTGCGTAGGCGTTTCGTCCATATTGCAGGCGGTGGGCACACCCATCGCGTCATCCGCGCAGCGGACTCAGGCGCGGCAAGTCATCAGAAGAGGGTTGCTGCCAACACGTGGGTCTCCTCGAGAGTTGGCTGCCCGTCGACAGGTTGATCGACGACCGACTCCGCTCGCGCGGATCGACCCAGGTCGAGCACCTCGTACTGCCCGTCTTGGCGTTCGCGGTCATCCCCCCTCGAGCCCTCGATCGGGTCCGACGCCCGGAAGGCCGGTGCCGGCGCACGGGCCGGTTCGAAGCTGTGCTTGACGAGGAAGGGGCGAACTCTCGCGCGGAGCGCCGTGCGGTACCAGGCCGCGGCGTAGGACCCGCCTGAGTAGAGCTCGAGATAGCGCCCGACCAGGTCGGGCCGCGTGCGCTCGAGCCACGCGAAGAACCACTCGCGCGCGCCCGGTCGCAAGTGCAGCGCCATCGCGGATGCACTGGTCGCACCTGCCGCCGCCAACGCGCCGAAGATCTCGTCCAGACGGTCCGGGGAGTCGGTCAACCACGGCAGCACCGGAGCAACGAGCACCCCGCACGCCATGCCTGCGTCGCGCACCGCGCGGATGAGGTCGAGCCGCGCCCGGGGCGAGGGCGCTCCGGGCTCCAGGCTGCTGTGCAACTCGGGGTCGATGATCGCCAGCGAGACCGCGATGCGGACCTCGACGTCGGCTGCGGCCTCGACGATCAGCGGCAGGTCTCGCCTGAGCAGCGTGCCCTTGGTCAGGATGGAGAAGGGAGTGCCCGAGTGAGTGAGCGCCGCGATGATGCCCGGCATGAGCCGGTACCGGCCCTCTGCGCGCTGGTAGGGGTCGGTGTTCGTGCCCAGCGCGACCGCCTCCCGTTGCCAGGAGGGGCGCGCCAGCTCGCGTCGCAACACTTCGGCGACGTTGGTCTTCACGACGATCTGGGTGTCGAACTCGACGCCGGTGTCCAGCTCCAGATAGGCGTGCGTGCGCCTCGCGAAGCAGTACACACATGCGTGGGCGCAGCCACGCCACGGGTTGACGGTCCAGCGGAATGGCAGTGCGGACGCCTCTGGCACCTTGTTCAACGCACTCCGGGCCATCACCTCGTGGAACGTGATCCCGGCGAACTCCGGTGTCTGGACCGAGCGCACCAGGCCGGCGATCCGGTCCAGCCCAGGAAGCGCTGCCTGGTCTGTCGCGTCGAGTGTCTGGCCCTGCCACCGCATGGCGTACAGTCGAACACATGTACGAATGTGCGTCAAGCCCGGTCGGCGTCGGCGTCGGCGTCCGGTGCCGTCACGAAGTCGATCAGTTCCTCGACCCGAGCCAGCAGCTCCGGCTCCAGATCCGTCCAGCCGCGCACGCGACCGCGGATCCGCTGCCAGGCCTGGGCGAGGTCCGACTGATGTGCGTGCGGCCAGCCGAGTGCAGCGCACGCACCGCTCTTCCACTCGACGTCGCGGGGCACGTCCGGCCAGCGCGCAAGGCCGACCCGTGCGGGCTTGACCGCTGCCCAGATGTCGACGTACGGGTGCCCGACCACGAGCACATGCTCGCCATCCCGGCCGGCGCGCACCCGTGCGGCGATGCGCTGCTCCTTGGAGCCCGCAACCAGGTGATCGACGAGCACGCCCAGCCGCCGCCCGGGCGCCGGTGCGAAATCGGCGACAACGGCCACCAGGTCGTCCACCCCGTCGAGCTGTTCGACGACCACGCCTTCAATGCGCAGGTCGTCTCCCCACACCTGCTCGACCAGCTCGGCGTCGTGGCGGCCCTCGACGTAGATCCGCGCCTCCCGCGCGACCCGGGCACGGGTGTTCGGCACCGCGATCGACCCGGACGCCGTCCGCCGGAAGGTCGTCGGCGCAGCCGCGGCCCGCTTCGTCAACGCCACCGGCCGACCCTCGAGAAGGAAGCCGGGGCCGAACGGGAAGCACCGCCGCCGGCCGTGGCGGTCCTCCAGCTCGACGACGCCGCTCTCCCACCACACGACCGCGCCGCAGAATCCGCTCTGGGCGTCTTCCAGCACGAGCTCGAGCTCGACCGGCTGGTCGACGCTGCCCACCCGTCTCGCGCGCGACGAGCCGCCGGACAGCACATCCGGGCCGTACCTGTCGACGGGCATCCAGGCAGAGTAGGCAGATCGTTGTGCCGAGGCAGGCCACCTCGCCGCCCATCACGCGAGGGCAGAAATTAGCTGGACGGAGGAACCGCCGACGATCGGATGGCGCTGCGGATGACTCGACATCAGTGGTGGACTCTGAGCGCGACATTCTCGCGCATGCGCCATTGCCGGGCGTCTTCGTCGCGATTGCACAGTGTGAGAATCGCGCTCGCGCAAATCGGGCACAGGAAAGTCCCCACCCACCTCTCGAGGAGACCCACGCATGGCCAAGCAACGAAACCCCGATCAGGGCGCTCCCGCGGCGGTCGGGCCGACGGGCAAGGTGAAGAGCGAGGACGACGCCGGCAACGAGTGGCGCTCCCAAGCCGGTGAGTACCTCACCACCGCCGCCGGCGTGCGAGTGCCCGAGACCGACCGGTCGCTGAAGGCAGGCAAGCGTGGCCCGACCCTCATCGAGGACTTCCACTTCCGCGAGAAGGTCAGCCATTTCGACCACGAGCGCATCCCTGAGCGTGTCGTGCACGCGCGGGGCGCGGGCGCGCACGGGATCTTCACGTCGTACGGCAAGGCAGCGTCGGTCACGAAGGCATCGTTCCTCGCCGAGGAGGGCAAGCAGACCCGCGTCTTCGTGCGATTTTCGACCGTGCTCGGGTCACGCGGTTCCGCGGACACCGTACGCGACACGCGGGGCTTCGCGACGAAGTTCTACACCGATGAGGGGACGTTCGACCTCGTCGGCAACAACATTCCCGTGTTCTTCATCCAGGACGCGATCAAGTTCCCCGACATCATCCACGCCGCGAAGCCGCACCCGGACCGCGAGATCCCGCAGGCGCAGTCGGCGCACGACACCTTCTGGGACTTCGTCTCCCTGCACACCGAGGCGACCCACCACACGATGTGGAACATGTCTGATCGGGGCATCCCGCGCTCGTTCCGCACGATGGAGGGTTTCGGCGTCCACACCTTCCGGCTCGTGAACGCCGCCGATGAGTCGGCGCTGGTGAAGTTCCACTGGAAGCCGGTCGCCGGCGTGCATTCCCTGACCTGGGAGGAGGCGCAGATCGCCGCCGGGTGCGACCCGGACTTCCATCGCCGCGACCTGTACGACGCCATCGAGAACGGCGCCTTCCCGGAGTGGGAGCTGGGCCTGCAGGTCTTCCCGGACACCGAGGACGAGACCTTCGAGGGCATCGACCTGCTGGATTCGACCAAATTCGTTCCGGAGGAGCTGTCCCCCGTTCAGCTGGTCGGGCGCCTGACGCTCAACCGCAACCCGACCAACTTCTTCGCCGAGGTCGAGCAGGTCGCGTACAACACGTCGCACGTCGTGCCCGGCATCGACTTCACCAACGACCCGTTGCTGCAGGGCCGCAACTTCTCCTACCTCGACACCCAGCTGACGCGGCTGCACGGGCCCAACTGGACCCAGCTGCCGATCAACCGACCGCACGCCCCCGTCAACGACATGCTGCGGGACAGCTTCCACCAGCACGCCGTCCACGAGGGCGTGGCGCCCTACCTCCCCAACACCCTCGACGGAGGTCTGCCGATGGAGGCAGACGCCGAGCACGGCGGGTTCGTCACCGTGCCGCGCCCGGTGAAGGGGACGAAGACCCGCGAGAAGCACGTCACGTTCGACGACCACTACAGCCAGGTGACGCTTTTCTACAACAGCATGACGCCGGTGGAGAAGGCACACATCGCCGAGGCCTACACCTTCGAGCTCACCAAGTGCTACGAGACGTTCATTCGCGAACGGGTCCTCGAGGTGCTCGCCAAGGTCGACGCCGAGCTGTGCGCCACGGTGGCGATGGGCCTGGGCTTGCCGGCTCCGGCGGGCGACCCGGCGACCGACGCCGGCGCGTCGCCTGCGCTCTCGCAGATCCCGACCAAGCCGGGGCCAGTCGACAGCCGTGTGGTCGGTGTCATCGCCGGCGACGGTGCCGACATTGCCGGGGTGGGGAAGCTGCGTGCGGCAGTCGAGGGACAGAACGCGGTGCTGCGCGTCGTCGCCCCGCACGGTGGCTTCGTTGCGAACAAGCGCAACCAGGAGCCGGTCGAGCGTACGTTCCTCGCGACCCGGTCGGTGGAGTACGACGCCATCGTGGTGGCGGACGGAGCCGGGAGCCTCACCGACCCACGCATCATGGTCCTGCTCCAGGAGATGTTCCGGCACTGCAAGGCGATCGGGGCGTGGGGTGACGGTGTCAACCTGCTCGTCGCCGCCGGCATCCCGACGGACGCGCCGGGCGTGATAGTCAGCGACGCCGCGACCGCCGCCATGCGCAAGCAGCTCATCATCGCGATGGGCATGCACCGGGCCTGGGACCGCTTCCCGGTCCTCCCGGGCCCGATCGGTTCGGCCTGAACGACTCGGCCGCCGTTGGCAGCTCAGGGCGCCGGTCCTGCCACCGGGAGGCGGCGGGGCTGGCGTCACGCGTCCGGGCGCGGGCCCGAGTGGCTCACAAGCAGGTCGAGCATCTCTGTGAGCTCGAAGAAGCGGGCGACGTCGAGGGCCGAGCGGCCACCGCCAGCCGGGTCGGCGCCGGCGGCGAGCAGGTCGGTGACGATCTCCGCCGACTGCCGAAACACCGCGGCCCCGAGCGCGGTCTGCCCCCGGTCGTTGACCCGCTCCGGATCCGCTCCTCTCGCGAGCAGCGCGCGCACCAGCTCGGCCTGCTTGTGGTACGCCGCGAGGATCAGGAGCGAGTCACCGCTGCTGTTCGTGAGGTTGGCCGGCAGGCCGGCATCGAGGTCGGCCGCAAGCTCTGCGACGTCACCGTCGCGCGCCAGCTCGAACCTCGACTGCAGGTACGCGAGCTCATCCGCCGTCAAGCCGTCAGCCACTCGTCGAGCGTAGACGGCGCTCCGCCTGTCACACCCCAGCAGTTCATCCCCCTGGTTCGCTCCGGTACCCCGCAGAAAGCGCTGTCACTTTCGTCTGATCAGCCGTACGGTCTGACTCGAGATCACACCGCGGAACATCACCCGACCCGACGACCAAGGAGCGGACGATGGCGAGCAAGAACAAGGGCGGCCGCGAGGCTCGCAAGCCCAAGGCGGACAAGAAGACCAAGTCGGCCGCGCCGAGCAGCCTGGTGCCCCCGACCAGCCGGGTCGCGAAGTCTTCGCCGAGCAAGTAGACGCTGGGCTCGACATCAGGACGCAGTAGGTGGGCAGACGCTGCGAGTGGACGCCCTACTACTGCGCTCTGATCATGGATGGGAACATGCTGCCGGCGGGTGGACGCCGAACCGCCGCATCGTCGAACATCGACCGCTCGTGCGTCAGCCTGTTGTCGGCAGGTACACGCCGGTGCCGGCCGCGGTTGTGGCGAACTGCTCCGTGAGAGCTGACGCCGTCATCGGCCGCGCGTAGTAGAAGCCCTGAGCCGACTCGCAGCCGATGTCCACGACGCGAGCCCGCTGCTCCGCTGTCTCCACCCCCTCTGCGATGACCTGCATATTGAGCACGCGTGCCAGTCCCGTGACCGCCTCCACGATCGCTGTGTCGATGGCGTCCTCACCGAGGTCCGCCACGAAGATTCTGTCGATCTTGAGGATGTCGACGGGGAACTTGCGCAGGTAGCTCAGCGACGAGTACCCGGTGCCGAAGTCGTCAAGTGCGAGCCGTACGCCGAGGCCCTTGAGGTCGTGCAGGACAGTCATCGTGCGCTCCGCGTCCTGGATGAGAACGTCCTCGGTGATCTCCAGGATCACGGCGCCCGGATCGGTGGCGGTGCGTCCCAGCACGGCGGCGACTGTCTCGCAATAGCTGGGTCCCATCAGTTGCGTCGCAGACACGTTGACGGCGACGTCGATGGGACCGTGCGGCAACCACGCGTCGCGTTGCCTGCACGCGGTCTCCAGCACCCAGGCGCCGAGCTGCGTGATCAGGCCGCTGCGTTCCGCCGCGGCGACGACCGTCTCCGCGGGCACTGACCCGCGCTCAGGATGCGTCCAGCGCAAGAGCGCCTCGACGCCCGTCACCAAGCCGTCGACGCTTCGCACGATCGGCTGGTACGACACGTCCAGCGCCTCGCTGGCGATGGCGGCGCGCAGGTCGGCCTCGAGCGTGAGACGGTCTGCCACCAGGCGCGCCTGCCGGCTGTCGAACAGGTGGTGACGGGCGCCGCCACCTCGCTTGGCCTGGTACATCGCCGCGTCCGCGTCGTGCAGGAGTCGACGTGCGACGTCTTGACCCCGGCCGGCGAAGGCGACACCCACGCTGGCTGTGACAGTCACCGTGAGATCGGCGAGTACGAACGGAACTGCCAGCGCCTCGCCTATCCGGCTGGCCAGACCCTCCGCGTCCGCAGGGCGTCGCAGCTCCTCGCACAGGATCACGAACTCGTCCCCGGACACGCGAGCAAGGGTGTCGCCTGGACGGATCAGCGCAGCGAGCCGTTGGGCCACCGCCACGAGCAACTCATCACCCACGTGGTGGCCGTACGTGTCGTTCACCCGCTTGAACTGGTCGAGATCAGCGAACAGCACCGCGGCGGTGGTGTTCGACAGCTCCGCCCGCCACGCTGCCCGCTGGAGGCGCTGCTCGAGGAGGACGCGGTGGGCAACAGGGTGAGCGGATCACGCAACGAGCTCTGCCGGAACTGCTCCGAGCGCTGGATGTCTCGCTCCCTGGCCTGCGCATTGAGGAGGTACGCAGCCGCCACATCGGCGAGAGTCTGGGCAGCCGACATGTCCTTGGCGCTCAGGCCGCCGACGCCTTCGCGATAGAGGTCGAGGGCGCCGAGCTGGCCCACCTCTTGGCGCAGCGGGAACGTGAAGGCGGCTGCCAGACCCTCCTCGACCGCTCGAGCCGAGAACCGCGGAAACCGGTCGTCGTTCCGAAGATCGGGAACGGTCACCGGCTCGCCAGTTTGGTACGCCGCGATGCAGGGGCCCTCGTTCAGCTCGGTCTGGAGCGACTCGTACCGGAGTGCGAAGGGGTCACTTGCAGCGACGTAGCGAGGCTTCACGCCCGGCTCGATCAGGGTCACGCCGGCTCCGGTGATCGGCAGCATGTCGACGATCCGCTCGACCAGGTGGTCGAGGATGCCCTGGATGGGAAAATCGGTCGAGAGGTTGCGGGCGAACTCGCTCAACACCACCGACAGCTGCTGTTCGTGAACCACGTGCTACCTCTCACGGGCTACCGGAGTCGCGGGTCCGGGCAGAGCACGCTACGCAGCGTGCTCATCAACGGTACAACCTCGAGGATAATAGCCCTCATTGTCCTCTTTGCGAGCGATTCTGGTCACGCAGTGCTACGGCAGACCCGTCGAACGGCCCGAGGCGGCTAGAGCCCGATGGACTTGGCGGTCGCGGCAAGCGCGATGCCCTCATCCGGGTCGTCGGCAACAGGGTCGTCGGCAACAGGTCGTCGGCAACAGGTCGTCGGCGACCGAGTCGCCCGGGTCGCCTCGCGGACAACCGCCTGCTGGAGCCGTACGCGTGCGCGAGGGGGGAGTTGAACCCCCACGCCCTTTCGGGCACACGGACCTGAACCGTGCGCGTCTGCCATTCCGCCACTCGCGCGCGCTCGTGAGAGCCGTACGAGGCTAGCACTGCACTACGCCCTCGCTGGTTCACTTCACTAGGCGCACTTCACTGGCCACTTCACTGGCCACTTCACTGGCGACATCACTTCGACATCACTGCGACATCACTGGGGCCACGCGTCCACCCCCGGCTCGTCGGTCCGCCCGCACCAGCAACCCTCGTTACCATCGATCCTCGACACGTGCCGCACCTGCCGCACGTGCTGCTTCGGGCACATCACTTCGGGCACATCGCTTCGGGCACACCGCTTCGGGCAACCGCTTCGGGACCACCGGGCTCCATCGGAAATCGGCGATCGCGACGGGAGGAGAGCCGTGGGGATCATCAACCGCTTCGAGCGCAGGCTCGAGGGCGTCGTCACCGGCGCGTTCGCCAAGGCCTTCCGTGCCAACGTCGAGCCCGTCGAGATCGCCAGCCACCTCGAGCGCGAGCTCGACCAGAGTGCCGCCGTCGTCACCCGAGGTCGCACGATCGTGCCGAACGACTTCCATGTCGAGCTCTCCACAACCGACTACGACCGGCTGGCCGGCCTCGGGGTCTCGCTCGCGAGCGAGTTCGCCGGCATCGTGCAGGAGCACGCGGCCCAGCAGCACTACACGTTCACGGGCCCGGTGCGGGTGGAGCTGGAGCGCCGCGACGATCTCGCGACCGGCGTCTTCCGAATCCGGGGCGAGGTCGCGGCCGGGGTGTCGACGTACGGCGGTCAGGAGCCGACAACAGCCGCGATCCGCCGCGCGGCGGCGTTCCTCGAGGTCAATGGCAGGCGCCAGCCCATCGTCGCTCCGGGCCTGATGATCGGGCGATCGGAGGACTGCGACCTGCGCATCGAGGATCCCGGCGTGTCCAGGCGCCATGCCGAGCTGCGGGTGACCGAGGCGCACGGCGTGCCGGAGATCACCGTCGTGGATCTCGGCTCGACCAACGGCACGCGCGTCGACGGCCACCGGGTCGACACCATCGCCGTGCACGACGGCGCGCGCATCACGATCGGCAACACCACCATGACCGTCGTTGTCGTGGAGCGGTAACGCCGATGTCGGCACTGACCCTTCTGGTCATCCAGCTCGCCATCCTGGCCCTGCTCTGGATATTCGTCCTCGTCGCCGTGTCCGTGATGCGCTCGGACCTGTTCGGTGTGCGCGTACGGCGTGAGGCCACGACCGCCCGTTCCCGCCAGGCCAGAGAACCCAAGCCTCCCAAGGCTCCCAAGCCTCCTAAACCGGGCAGGACCGGTCGTAGCAACCCCAGCACGCTGGTGGTCGTCGAGGGCAACCTCACCGGCACGAAGCTGCCACTCAGCGGCGCCCCGATCTCGGCCGGGCGCAACGCCGACAACAGCCTCGTCCTCGACGACGACTACGTCTCCGGTCGCCACGCGCGCTTCTTCGCCGAGGACGGTCGTTGGTATGTCGAGGATCTCGGCTCGACGAACGGCACCCACGTCGGGGCCAACCGCATTACAAGTCCGACACCGCTGACCGTCGGGGCGAGCGTTCGCCTCGGTAAAACGGTCGTCGAGGTGCGTCGGTGAGTCCGCACGCACGAGGAAGCCGCCCGCCATGTCCCTGACGGTGCGCTACACCGCGCGCTCGCACGTCGGCCGCGTACGCGCCGGCAACGAGGACTCGGGTTACGCGGGCAGACGCCTCCTCGTCGTGGCCGACGGGATGGGCGGACATGCCGCCGGCGAGGTCGCCAGTGCCGCGGCCGTCAGAGTGCTTCGCTCGCTCGACGGCGCCGAGGTCGCCGAGCCGCGCAGCGCGTTGCGTGCCGGGATCGTCGCCGCCAACGACCGGTTGCGCGCACTCGTCAGAGAGGACCCCAACCGCGAAGGGATGGGCACGACCCTCACGGCTCTCCTCTGGAACGGCGCGGGGTTCACCGTCGGGCATGTCGGCGACTCGCGGGCGTACGTCCTCCGCGCAGGCGAGCTCACCCAGATCACCCACGACCACACCTTCGTGCAGACCCTGGTGGACGAGGGCCGCATCACGGCGGACGAGGCGGAGACGCATCCGCAGCGTTCTCTGATCCTTCGGTCGGTGAGTGGTCACGGCCGCCTCGAGATCGACATCGACGACATCGGCGCGCAGGATGGCGACCGCCTCCTCGTGTGCAGTGACGGCCTGTCCGGCGTCGTGCCCGTCGACGAGCTCACGCGCATCCTCGCCGCCGGCGACATCGAGGCCGCTGCCGACCAGCTCCTCGGGGCCGCGCTGGCGGGCGGCGCTCCCGACAACGTCACCTGCGTGGTTGCCGAGGTGTACGACAGCGATGCCACCGGTGTGCTGCCGACTGCGGCGCCCGACGGGATTCTCGTCGGGGCCGCGACCGATGCCGCCGTCGACGGCTCCGGGTTGGCGGGAGTCGGCGACCCGGCCACGGAGCAGCCCGACCGCCGGTTGCACGATCCGGAAGACGACGAGGAGGAGCTGCTGCGCTACGCGCCCCGGCTGCCCGACCGCTTCCGTTGGCTGCGCCGCATTGCGGTGGTGGGGCTTGCCGTCGTGGTCCTGGTGGGGGCCGGCTATGCCGCCCTCGCGTGGACCCAGGCTCAGTACTACGTCGGCGTGGAGGGCGACCAGGTCGCGATCTTCCAGGGGGTCGACCAGGCCGTCGGCGGGCGCTCGCTGTCCGAGGTGCACGAGGTGCTGGCGGTGTCCGTCGACGACCTGCCGACCTTCGACCGCGAGCAGGTGGCGCGCTCGATACCCGCCGCCGGCCTCGACGACGCGCAGAGCATCGCCGACCGCTTGGCGCTTCGTGCCCGCTCCTGCGAGCGCCTGCGGTCCGATGCCGAGATCGCCGCCGTAGCGGACTCCCCGGATCAGCCCAACGAGACGGCGACTTCCAGTGGGACGGTAGCTGGGAGGGGGGACGAGCGAGCCGCGGCGACCCCGTCGCCGTCGTCGACACTCAGCGGCGGCGGTCCGGCAGACCAGCCGTCCGCAACCGACCCGAGCGCAGCGTCGAACACTCCGACGATGTCCCGAACACCCAAGCCGACGCCCACCGAACCCGCCGAGGGCGAGTTCGACACGACCGTCACGGCCGCCGAGTGCGGGGTGGGCTCCACATGAGCCCACAAACATCAGGCGCGGAGACGACTCCGCCGCAGCTGCGTACGCGTCGCTTCATCGAGCTCGTGATGGTCGTGATCGCGGTGGGCATCGCGATGGGTGCGTACGCCACGGTGCACCTCACTCGCGACGGGGTGCTGCCCGCCTCACTGCCGGCGTACACGGGCGGGCTGCTCGGGCTCGCCCTCGTCGCCCATGTCGCCCTCCGTCGGTTGGCGTCCTATGCCGACCCGGTCGTGCTGCCGACCGTGATCCTGCTGAATGGCCTCGGGCTGGTGCTGATCCACCGGCTCGACCTGACCGCGGCCGATGACGCCATCGCTGATGGCGTCGCCATCCCGATCGCCGACGCGCCCCGGCAGTTGATCTGGACCGCGCTCGGTGTCGCACTGTTCGTCGCGTTCCTGATCGTGGTGCGCGACCACCGCATGCTGCAGCGCGCGACGTACACGATCGGTCTCGTCGGCATCGTGATGCTGCTGCTGCCCCTGGTGCCGGGACTCGGCGAGCCGGTCAACGGCTCGCGCCTGTGGGTCCAGCTCGCCGGTCTGTCCTTCCAGCCGGGTGAGGTAGCGAAGCTCACATTGATCATCTTCATTTCGGGGTACCTCGTGGTGCACCGCGATGCGCTCGCACTCGCCGGAAAGCGCTTCGCCGGCCTCGATCTGCCTCGGGCGCGCGATCTCGGTCCGTTGCTCCTCGCCTGGCTCGCGAGCCTCAGCGTCCTCGTCTTCCAGCGCGACCTCGGCAGCTCGCTGCTCTTCTTCGGCGTCTTCGTCGTGCTGGTCTACGTCGCAACCGAGCGCCCGTCGTGGCTGGTTTACGGGTTCGTCCTGTTCTTCGGCGGGGCCTACTTCGCGTACACCCAGTTCGGCCACGTGCGCGATCGGGTCACCATCTGGCTCGACTCGTTCGGGTCTCTGGTAACCGGTCAAGCGTTCGATCTCGACACCAGCTACCAGGTGGTCCAATCGCTGTACGGCCTGGCGGCGGGCGGCATCGTCGGGACCGGCCTCACCGAGGGCCACCCGCAGTTCGTGCCGTACGCCGAATCCGACTTCATCATCGCGACCCTGGGTGAGGAGCTCGGTCTCAGTGGGCTGATGGCGGTGCTCGTCCTGTACGCGGTCATCGTCGAGCGCGGGCTGCGGACGGCGCTCGTGGTGAGGGACGGCTTCGGCAAGCTGCTCGCCACCGGGCTCGCGACGAGCCTCGCCCTGCAGGTGTTCGTCGTGGTCGGCGGTGTCACCAGCCTCATTCCGCTCACCGGGCTGACCACCCCGTTCATGTCCGCTGGCGGCTCGTCGCTTGTCGCCAACTGGGTGCTCGTCGCCATTATCCTGCGGATCAGCGACGCCGCCCGTCGGCCCACCCCGCCCATCGCGCCGGCGGCCGCCGACGAGATGACCCAGGTCGTGAAGCTGTGAGCCCGCTCCGGCCGCCTTACGTGGAGACGACGTGAACAAGCCCCTGCGCAGGGTCGCGCTTGCCTGCCTGCTCCTGTTCGGTCTGCTCATGCTCAACGCTAACTACGTGCAATTCGTACGCGCCGACGACGTCACGAACGACGCCGGCAACCGGCGGCTCCTGCTGGGGGAGTACTCCCGCGAGCGCGGGCCGATCCTCGTGGGTGGGCAGCCGGTCGCCGAGTCCGTCGCCACCCCGGACGAGCTGAAGTACCTGCGGCAGTACCCCGGCGGTCCGCTCTATGCGCACGTCACCGGCTTCTACTCGTTCGTCTACGGCGCGGAGGGGATCGAGCGCACAAGCCGTGAGGTGCTCGCGGGCACCGATGACCGGCTCTTCGTCGGCCGCATGGCGGATCTGCTCACCGGCGACCAGGAGCGCGGGGGCAGCGTCGTCCTGACTCTCGACCCGGCTGCGCAGCAGGCGGCGTTGGATGCGTTGGAGGGACAGGTCGGCGCGGTGACCGCGATCGACCCGCAGACGGGGGCCATCCTCGCCATGGTGAGCAACCCGTCGTACGACCCCAGCCCGCTCGCGAGCCATGACGCGACGGTCGTCTCGGACGCCTGGGAAGCCCTGAACGCCGACCCGGCACGACCCATGCTCAACCGCTCCCTGCGGGAGTCCTACCCACCGGGCTCGACGTTCAAGATCATCACTGCGGCCGCCGCTCTCTCCACCGGTGCGTACGACCCGGAAACCGAGCTGTACGCGCCGCGCGCGCTACCGTTCGACGAGATCGACTACACCCTGCCGAACCAGGGCGGAGCCGCGTGCGCGGCCGACGAGACGGCCACGCTGCGCGAGGCGCTGCGGATCTCGTGCAACACCGCCTTTGCCAACCTCGGCAACGAGCTGGGTGCCCGTGCCGTACGTGAGCAGGCCGAGCGGTTCGGCTTCAACGCGACGGTCGACGTGCCGATGACGTCGGCGGAGAGCGCGTTTCCCGGTGTGCCCGCCGAAGCGGGCGAGGACTTCGACCCGGACTCGCTCAACGACCCCCAACTGGCGCAGTCCTCGATCGGTCAGCTGAACGTCCGGGCGACGCCTTTGCAGATGGCGATGGTTGTCGCCGGGATCGCGAACGACGGTGTCGTCATGAGGCCCTATCTCGTGCAGGAGACCCGCGCTCCGGACCTGGCTCCACTCGAGACGACGGAGCCCGAAGAGCTCTCGGAGGCCGTCACCCCGGAGGTGGCCGCGCAGCTGCGGGGCATGCTCGTCACGGTGGTCGAGGACGGCACCGGCAGCAACGCCCAGATCAGCGGTGTCACAGTCGGCGGGAAGACGGGCACCGCGCAGACAGCGCCCGGGCGCGCGCCGTACGCGTGGTTCGTCTCGTTCGCGCCGGAGGAGGACCCGCAGGTGGCGGTCGCAGTGCTGATCGAGCAGGCCGCGGTCGCGGCCGATGACGTCAGCGGCGGTCGGATCGCCGCGCCGATCGCGCGCGCGGTGATGGAAGCGGTGCTGGAGTGACCACCGGCGAACCGGCACACTGCGGCGCGGGCCTGTGCACCGAGCTTCCAGGCATGCAGGCGGACAGGAGAGCAGTCACACCGATGAGGTGCCAACGGGGCAGGCGACAGAAGGCGGGACCGCGAT
>Ga0136634_10000196_pt1 | contig 29707 bp, 29 predicted proteins | sample AntDrymUQ8332106_2_FD_104654 | JGI IMG/M metagenome (GOLD analysis project Ga0136634, IMG submission 104654) | Polar desert sand microbial communities from Dry Valleys, Antarctica - metaG UQ833 (21.06) | ecosystem: Environmental > Terrestrial > Soil > Desert | place: Antarctica: Dry Valley... | reverse complement strand
GGGCGAAAGTTCGACGGCGACTTGGACCGTCGTTTGGACGGACCGGCTGACGGCGTGCGAAAAATACCGCGCCAAATGCTATAGGGTCGACCCGGTTCCGAATGCGCCGGGGCAGCATTTCGCCTACATCGCTTACGATCTCGATCTCTTCGAGGGCGGCTCGATCGCCAATTTGACGGCCTCGATCATCGGCAACGTGTTCGGCTTCAAAGCGCTGAAAGCTTTGCGGCTCGAAGATATGCGTATCCCCGTCGCCTATCTAAAAACCTTTCAAGGACCGGCGACGGGTATCGTCGTTGAGCGCGAAAGGCTCGATAAATTCGGCCGCCCGCTGCTCGGCGCAACGACCAAGCCAAAGCTTGGACTTTCCGGACGCAATTACGGCCGGGTGGTTTACGAAGCGCTGAAGGGTGGGCTGGATTTCGTCAAGGACGACGAGAATATCAATTCGCAGCCCTTCATGCATTGGCGCGACCGCTTTCTATACTGCATGGAGGCCGTCAACAAGGCGCAGGCCGCAACCGGCGAGGTCAAGGGGCATTACTTGAATGTCACCGCCGGAACGATGGAAGAGATGTATGAGCGGGCCGAGTTCGCCAAGGAGTTGGGCAGCGTCATCATCATGATCGACCTCGTGATCGGCTATACCGCCATTCAGTCGATGGCCAAATGGTCGCGCAAGAACGACATGATTTTGCACCTGCATCGCGCCGGCAACTCTACCTATTCGCGCCAAAAAAATCACGGCATGAACTTCCGCGTGATCTGCAAATGGATGCGCATGGCCGGCGTCGATCACATCCATGCCGGCACGGTGGTGGGAAAGCTTGAGGGCGACCCGCTGATGATCCGAGGCTTTTACGACACGCTGCGCTCCGACACGCTGCCAGTCGATCTGCAGCACGGCATTTTCTTCGATCAAGACTGGGCTTCGCTCAACAAAGTCATGCCGGTGGCGAGCGGCGGCATTCACGCGGGGCAGATGCATCAGCTTTTGCACCATCTCGGCGAAGATGTGGTCCTGCAATTTGGCGGCGGCACGATCGGCCATCCGATGGGCATTCAGGCGGGAGCAACCGCAAACCGTGTGGCGCTGGAAGCGATGATTCTCGCCCGCAATGAGGGCCGCGACTTTTTGGCGGAAGGTCCGCAGATCTTAATCGATGCCGCGAAATGGTGCACCCCCTTGCGCCAGGCGCTGGATGTATGGGGCGATGTCAGCTTCAACTACGAATCGACCGATACCGCCGACTTCGTGCCGACCGCCACGGCTGCTGAGTAACGATCGTGCCCTCCCCTCACCCCGCGCTAGCGCGCCACCCTCTCCCCCGATTGGGAGAGGGCAAGAAAAGGAAGATCACATGAGAATTACCCAAGGCACCTTTTCCTTCCTGCCCGACCTCACCGATGATCAGATCCGCAATCAGGTGCAGTACTGCATTGACAATGGTTGGGCGGTGAATCTCGAATTCACCGACGATCCGCATCCTCGCAACACCTATTGGGAGATGTGGGGCATCCCGATGTTCGACATTAAAGATGCGGCGGCGATTATGTTCGAATTGGCCGAATGCCGGAAAACCTATAGCGGACGGATGTATATCCGTCTTACAGCCTTCGACAGCAGTCACGGATGGGAGTCCGTGAAACTTTCCTTCATCGTTGATAGGCCGAAGGTGGAACCGGGCTTCATGATCGAGCGCCAGGAACGCGGCGGCCGGAACATCGCCTACACTACGCGGTCCTATGCGATGAACAAGCCGGAAGGCGAGCGCTATTAGCGCGCAGGTCGCCCCGGCCTTGAGCCGGGGGCCTGACGACAGTGATGAAGCGGCGGCAGGAACTCATGCGAGACGAGCGATGCCAATCGAAGCAGTAACTGGAGCGCTTGGCGCCAAAACCGCTTCCGAAGCGGGCGCGTCTGAAACTGGCGCCGCCCCCAGCACCGTCAATTTGCGCCAGGAATTCGCCGAGACCGGCCTTGCCGAGGTGCTGGATCAGCTCGAGCGCGAGCTGGTTGGGCTGGCGCCGGTAAAGGGCCGCATCCGTGAAATCGCGGCGCTGCTGCTCGTCGACCGCGTGCGCCGCCGCATGGGACTCACCGTCGAGACCCCGACCCTGCATATGAGCTTCACCGGCAATCCCGGCACCGGCAAGACCACCGTCGCGCTGCGCATGGCCAATATCCTGCATCGGCTCGGCTATGTGCGCAAAGGGCACCTCGTCTCAGTGACGCGCGACGATCTTGTCGGCCAGTATATTGGCCACACCGCTCCCAAGACTAAGGAGATCTTGAAAAAGGCAATGGGCGGCGTGCTGTTTATCGATGAGGCTTATTACCTCTATCGGCAGGAGAACGAGCGCGATTACGGTCAAGAGTCGATCGAGATCCTGCTGCAGGTGATGGAAAATCAACGCGAGGACCTTGTCGTTATTCTCGCGGGCTACAGCGACCGCATGGATCACTTTTTCCGCTCCAATCCAGGCTTCCGTTCGCGTATCGCCCACCACATCGACTTCCCGGATTACTCCGATCCCGAGCTTCTCCGCATTGCCGAACTCATGCTCGAGAAGCAAAATTACCGACTGAGCCCTGCGGGGCAGGATGCGTTGACGCATTACATCGCCGCGCGAAAAACGCAGCCTTTGTTCGCCAATGCGCGCTCCATCCGCAACGCGCTCGACCGCGCGCGACTACGCCAGGCTATTCGCATCTTCGACGCTGACGGGGTTGTGGGGGTCGAGGCGCTCTCGACCATCGAAGCGCCCGACATCCTCGCGAGCCGCGTCTTGAAAGGCGATCCTGCCGCCACGGCATAGATGCCGGCCCGCTGCAATGCATCGTGCTCCGGCCGGCAAGGGCCGTAAGCTCGGCGCGCAAAGGCCAAAATCGCCAAAACCATCCCCGCCCCTGGATAACCAAGCACAGCGGCGCAACGGCGCTTGATCGGTTGAAGCGAAAAGTTCACAGATTACAACGCGAACTGTTTGGCTCGCCGGCAAAGAGGAGGGCGTCCTGTATCTCCTGCAAATTCTCCTGCCGCTGTTGGACAATCGAGGGCGCGAATACCCGCCTGAGATGGTTGAAAACATCGCGGCCGAACTCACCTCCCGCTTCGGGGGTCTAACGTCGTACACGCGCTCGCCAGCGGAGGGCCGGTGGAATGAGGGGAGCAAGACAAGTTACGACGAGATCGTGGTGCTGGAGGTCATGACGCGGCATTTTGACAAGGATTGGTGGAAACAATTCCGCGCCGGCCTGGAGAAGAAGTTGAAACAGAAAGAGCTGCTGATCCGTGCACAGCGGATCGAGATCATATGATTGCAGGTTTCGCATCCAGGCGTTTCGCAGCCAGGCTCAGCACGCGTTCACGCCATCACATCGCGGAGCCGCAAGTTAAAGGCCGCTAAACCAATTATAGCCGCCATCCTCCCAATAGCCGCCCGGATAGGTGTTGGTCACTTCCATGGCCGTGATCCATTTGGGCTGTTTGAAGCCCAGTTTCAGCGGTGTTTTCAGGCGCATGGGAAAGCCGAAGGGGTCGGGAAGCGGCGCTTTGTCGTAATGGGTGGCGAGGATGGTTTGCGCATGCAGTGCCGTCGGCATGTCGATGCTGCTCGAGTAAGCGTCCGGGCATTTGAAGTTGACATATTTGGCCGTCATGTCGGCCCCGATCCGCTCCAGGAACATCTTCAACGGCACGCCGGACCATTTGCCGATATAGTCCCAGCCCTCGACGCAGATATGGCGTGTAATCTGCGCTTCGCTGGGAAGCGCATACAGAGCGTCCTTGGTCCACGCGCGCTTATCTCCGATCAGGCCAGCCAGTTCGAGACGCCAGCTTTCGCCATCGACCGGCTTGACCCGGTCGATAGGATAGAATGCATTGAAACGCGGCGGCCTGGCGATGTCGGCCTCGGAATAGCTCGGGGCAAGGATCGAGGGGTCGAACAGCCAGGCTTGCACCCGGTCGTTCCAGCGCGACATTGTGCGCAGCACGCCTTGCAAATTCTGCTCGTTGCTGATGTCGCAGCCGGTAAGGAGGGTCAGCGCGCCTAGGCTCAGCGTGCCGCGCAGAAACCCGCGCCGCTCGATGCGCTGGATAAGCCGGCGATGCTCCAGGAGCGGGGATTGATCGACGCCGCCTTGCGGGCGGTGAACGGAGCCGGCGGGCCTGATGATGGGCATGTTACTCTCCCGCGGCGGGCATGGCCGCATCATGCTTGGCTTTCACGCGTACGCTTCCCGTAATCATGGCCTTAATGGTCGACGGCACGAGCAAAGCCAGCGCGACATGGACGATGAGGAACAGCACGATACCCGCCATGCCAATGAAATGGGCGAGCCGCGCACCTTGAAAGTCCCAGAAAATCGCCGTCACAAACTGAAATTGCACTGGTTTCCAAATGGCCAGCCCGGAAACGAAGACCAGGAGCGCCGCCGCGACGACGCCGACATAGCTCACGCGCTGAACGGCGTTGTAGATGGTTGGGTCGTCATGGCTTAATCGAAAGCGCGCCGCGTTGATGAAATCGCCCCAGAAGCCGCTCCAGGAAATGGGAAACCACATGCGCCGCAGCCGGCCGGTCGCGGCTCCGTAAATCAGCGCGGCCGTGCCGTTGAGGAAAAACACCCACATCGCGGCGAAATGCCAGAGCAGCGCATTGCCGAAGCCCACATCCTTGTTGAGCTTGTAGGTGATTTCCGGGTCGCCGCCGAGCGTCGCCCAGCGCGGGAAGGTCAGCCATTCGAAGATCGGATGGTTGTTATAAATATGCCAGCCGCTGCCGATCATGATGATGATCGCCGCTGCGTTGATCCAATGCGCAATCCGCACGAAAGACGGATGCACCTTCACACTCATTCCCGCATGCCCGGCCATTAGAAAACTCCGTACTGGACGATTGCATCCAGCCTCAAAATTCTAGTCGCGGCCTCCCGCAAAAGATACCTCGATCGCCCCCACACGCCGCCTGTTCTCCGTATGGATAGCATTTCAACACACAGGTTTATGTAAAAACACGTTGCCGTTAGAAAAATTTTACAAGTAACAAATTTTTGTGAGAACAAGCATTTAACTGTCATCGGCGCATCATTTTGATCAATAAGCTTACGCGCACTCCCAAGGAGAGAGCTTCATGGAAAAGGCCGGGCCGAAGGCGAGCTTTTGTGGAATCGCCGTCATGGCCAAGGCGTCGCGCGCAGGCCTGACGAAGACGCGGCTTACTCCACCGCTAACGCAGGACGAAGCCGCGGCCTTCAACACCGCTTTTATGCAGGACATTGCGGACAATCTTCTGCGCGCAGCAGCGCAGACCAGCATAGCCGGTTATTTCGCTTACGGTCCGCCCGGCTCGGAAAGCTTTTTTCACGACCATTTGCCGCCTGCGATTGAGTTGCTGGAAGTCTGGTATCCCGATTTCGGGCTCTGCCTCATGAGGGCTCTCGAGGCGCAGTTCGCGCTTGGGCATAAAGCGGCCGGGGTCCTCAATTCCGATAGCCCGACCTTGCCATCGGCTTTCCTCGTGGAAGCAGCCCGCGTGCTGGAAGCTCCCGGCGAGCGGCTCGTGCTGGGGCCCTCGACCGACGGCGGCTATTACTTCCTTGGCTGCAAGGTTCTCCATCCCAAATTGTTCACGGACATAGCCTGGAGCACGGATGCGGTCGCCGGGCAGACTTTGGAGCGAGCCCGGGAAATCGGCGTTCCCGTTCATCTCCTGCCCGCCTGGTACGACGTCGACGATGCAGCGTCGTTGCGGCTTCTGACAGGCGAATTGCTGGAAAGCGCCCCTTTTCACCCGCAGGCAGTATCCAGCCCCGCGCCCCATACGGCCGCAATTCTTCAGCGAATGCGGGCTGAGCACAGGCTGGGCTTCCTGCCGCCCTTGCGGGCCGCTTCGCCTGCGCCGGCGGTCCCCTCCCTCCCTGTCTCGTTCACAGCCACGTGATGCCAGGCTTTGGCGTTCCCGCGCCTCTCATCGTCCTTGGCGGACTGCTGCTCGCCTCGATGATGGCGGGCGCGGCAGCGCTTTTCTCGTGGAGCCACAACGCCGTCGTCTACATCACGCTGGCGCAGGGGCTCATCTACGCGCCGGCGGCGTTTTGGGCATGGAGAGGCCGTGAGGATCGCTCTTACGACGTGCGCCATGCGCTGCTTTTCGTGCTCGGTTTAGCCCTCGTGCTGCGCGCGCTGATCGTGTTCGCACCGCCGCATTCCTCGGACATCTACCGCTATGTGTGGGACGGCCGCGTGCAGGCGGACGGCATCAACCCCTATTTGTACATCCCCGACGATCCGGCTCTCGCGCATCTGCGCGACGCCGGTATTCAGGAGAAAATCAACCGCAAGGAATACGCGCCCACCATCTATCCGCCCATGGCGCAGATCGTTTTCTGGGCGGCGACGCGCTTGGGCGAGACAGTCATCACCATGAAATTGGCCATGCTGGCCTTCGAGGCGCTGGCGATTTTTGCGATCTTGAAGCTGCTTGAAGCGCGGGCGCTGCCCCGGCATCTCGTACTCATCTATGCTTGGCATCCCCTCGCGATATGGGAGGTGGCGGGAAGCGGGCACGTCGATATCATTGCCGTCGCCTTCATGCTGGTCGCCATTTTGGCCGCGCAACGCGGGAGAGCTTGGGCGGTCGGCGCTGCTCTGGCTGCGGGCGTACTTGCCAAATTTGTACCGCTTGTGGTCGCGCCCGCTCTTTGGCGTCGCTGGGATGTGCGGATGCCGCTCGCGACGCTGCTGGCGGGCGCTGCGCTTTATGTGCCCTTTCTGTCGGCAGGCGAACAGATTTTCGGCTTCCTCGGTGGTTACGCCGATGAGGGCGGCCTGCGAACTGGCGAAGGCTTCCTGCTCGCGGCGCTTCTCCGGGAGGCAGGGCTCGGCGCGGCCGCACTACCGCTGTTTCTCGTTCTCGCGCTAAGCACGCTGGCCGCTCTCGCCTGGCGGACCGTATTTCGCGCCAATCCGGAACGGCCGGACATTAAGAGCGCGTTCATCTTGGCCACGGTATTCACGGTGATCATCTCGCCGCATCACGCGTGGTATTTCCTTTGGCTGATCCCGTTCCTGTGTTTCGTATTCTCGCCGGCCGTTCTGTATCTCACGCTAGCAGCGACGGCGCTGTACCGGGTCGGCTGGCCGCCAAGCCTAACCGGAGCAGCGATGCTGTACGGGCCTTTCCTTATTCTTCTCGCTCTCGAAAATCACAAGCTCTTTTCACAGAAGGAGGCTCCGTATGAAAGCGCGAGCGCTTGACGAAGCTTTGTCTCCGCCGTCCACCGCGTCCGAGCGACCGGCGGAAGCTCTGCCCGACCCCCGGCGCTATTTCGAGCGCATTGGCGAAGAGCGCGGCCCTGTCACCACCTCCGAACCGGTTTGCCTGTATCTGGAGACGACCAATCGCTGCAACCTGCTCTGCACGACCTGTCCGCGCACCTTTGAGGAGCTGGAGCCACCGGCCGATATGAGCTGGGAGCTCTTCACAAAGATCGTCGATCAATACCCGAACATCGCGCGTGTGGTGCTGCACGGCGTGGGCGAGCCGATGATGGTCGCCGAACTGCCGGCCATGGTGCGCTACCTGAAGGCGCGCGGCACTTATGTGCTTTTCAACACTAACGGCACCTTGATGCGCGACAAGAAGAGCCGCGAGCTGATCGAATCCGGTCTCGATGAAATGCGCATTTCGCTGGACGCCGCCGAGCCAAAAGCCTTCGAGCTGGTGCGCGGGCGGGATCTGTTCGACCGCATCGTGCGCAATGTGAAGAATTTCGTCGCCCTGAAAAAGGAGATGGGCGCCGACAAGCCTCGCCTCTCGCTCTGGCTGACCGGTCTGCGCGAGACCTTGGAGCAGCTCCCCGCGTTCATCCGGCTGGCGCATGATATCGGCGTGCCCGATGTGCATCTGCAAAGGCTGGTATTTTCCAGCACCGGATTTGGTTTGGCGCGCGCCGAATCCTCCCTATTCGAGCGGCGGGACAGCGAGGAAGGCGCCGCTCTCCTGCAAGCCGAGCAGCTCGCCGCCGAACTCGGCGTGATGTTCGATGCCTCGGGCGCGGCCGAACCCGAGATTAGCCTGCGCCGCAGCGAGGGCGACTCTCCCTGGTCGCTCTGCCGCCGCCCATGGTCTTTGATGTATTTCACCGCGCATGGGCGCGCGCTGCCCTGCTGCATCGCCCCGTTCTCCATGCATGGCTACGAGAATTTCACGCTCGGCGACGCAAAGACGACGCCGGTATCCGAAATATGGAACGGCCCCGCCTATCAGGCTTTCCGGCGGGATTTGCTTAGCGATGCCCCGCCCAAGGCCTGCGAAGGTTGCGGTATGCGTTGGAGCCTGTGATGGCGCTGACGCTCGAAACACCCGCCGGGGCGCGATCGAAAACAGAGATTGCTGTCGTAATCCCGGTTCTCAACGAGGAGGAGGCGATCGGTCCCGTCATCGACGCCCTTCGCCGCGAGGCAGTTGACGAGATCATCGTTGCCGATGGCGGCTCGCGGGACCGGACGGTCGCTGTTGCGCAAATGCGCGGCGCTCGCGTCATCCATGCCGGCAAGGGTTATGGACGGGCATGCCTGGAAGGCGCAAAAGCCGCGGGCGAAAACTGCCGCATCCTCGTCTTCATGGATGGCGACGGCAGCGATGTGCCAAGCGAGCTGGGACGCCTTGTGGCTCCAGTTGCGGCCGGCACACATGATTTTGTGATCGCCTCAAGGGCGCGGGGAGCGCGCGAGCGAGGCTCGATGGCCTGGCATCAGCTCGCGGCAGGTTGGGTGATAGGCCGCGCGATCGGCGTGACCTCCGGCTACCGTTATACCGATATGTGCGCGTTCCGCGCCATACGCCGCGAGGCGCTTCTCGGCCTGGACATGCAGGAGATGACCTATGGCTGGAATTTGGAAATGCAAATGAAGGCCGCCCGCGCGGGTCTGCGCATTTTGGAGATCCCCGTGGCCTATGCCCGGCGCGCCGGGGGAAAATCGAAAGTCGCCGGATCTGTGCGCGGCAGCTTGACGGCGGGAACACGCATCCTCTTCACTTTTGTCCGCGTTGCACGCTCATAACCATCTTCGATAATCCGGCCAAAAAATTTTATACTGCTCTGCCCAAGGAAATCGCAGCTCGCCGCGTCAGAGATGTAAATTGACGTTGGAGCGAGGTCCATGCTGGTGGGCGAATGAGCGATCGGGCGCTGGCGGAAAAAGCGGCGAACGGCTGCCGGGCGTCTTTTGCGACGCTCGTTGAGCGCTATTACGACCGCATTTACCGGCTTAGCTGGCGCGTTTGCGGGTCGCGTGCGCTGGCCGAGGACAACGCCCAGGACGTCTGCGTAAAGCTGGCAACGGCGATCCGCGGCTTTCGCGGCGAGGCGGAATTCTCGACTTGGCTCTGGCGCATCACACTCAACGCCGCCAGCGACCGGCTGCGCGCGGGGCAAAGGCTAACGTCCCTGGAACCGGCACGGATGCTGGCGCTGGTGGATGCCGCGCCGCACAGTTTTACCCCGTCGCCCGAAGACGCCGTGATCGGCGCCGAGCTGTGGGAGGCGGTTCGCGCGCTGCCGGCCCAGCAGCGCGACGCCGTGCTCCTGGTTTACGGCGAGGATATGAGCCATTCCGAGGCCGCCATTGTTATGGGCTGCCGGGAAAAGACGGTCTCCTGGCATCTCCACGAGGCCAAGAAGCGCCTGAAAATGCAATTGCAGGCAGCGGTATAGCGCCATGACCGAACACGAGCTGAAAACGCTGAAGGACCTCGCCCCTCCGCCGCCGCGCGCCGAGGCCAAGGCGGCAGCGCTTGCCGCCGCTCTCACCGCTTTCGATGCTGGCGCGGCTCCTGCAAAAGAAAGCGCAAGCGGACCCCAAGGTAGCGCTGACTCCGCCGGTCTTATGCACGCATCTCACACGAAAAGGAGACCGGTGATGCGTGCTACATACCTTTATAGAGCCGCGGCCGCGCTGGCGGTCGTCATCGTCGCCGCGCCGCTTGTGCTATACGTCTCGCAATCCCGACTGCCTTCCGGCGAACGGTCGCTCATCGCGCCCACAGCGCCGCAAGAGGCGGCGGAGATGGCGAAACCTGCCCCTGAGCCAACCGCAGCGCCGCAAACCTTGTCGGTTCCAGCCATCTCGCCGCCGCCGGCACCTCGGTTGCGCCAGAGGGGCACTGCCGACGCGGACCAGAACCAGCGCGAGACGGCGACACCCGAGCTTAAGAAGGAAAAGGATGCGGTGGCGCGCCAGGATGAGGCCAAGCCTTCCGCCAATGGACCGATTGCGCCAGCCCCAGCCCCGATGCAAGACGCACCAAAGAGCCGCGAGGAGTTGCGCGCCAGAATCGCGCAAGAAGCGGCTTCGGCGGCATCCCAACCTCTCGCTGGCCGGCGCGCCTTGGAGGCCCCTGGCGGCTCGCTGGCCATGCGGTCCATCGCGCCCTCCGGTCCCGCTCCCCTAGGCGCGCTGGCCAGCCACGATCGGCGCCTCGAACCCACGCCCGACACCAACCGCGATCAGTTCGCCGCGGTTGCGCCGAACCCAGTCAAGCAGGTGGCCAGCGAACCCGTCTCGACCTTCTCCATAGACGTGGACACCGCTTCCTACGCCTTTGTACGCCGCGCGCTCAATGCCGGGCGTCTGCCGCCGAAAGACGCGCTGCGCGTCGAGGAGATGATCAACTATTTTCCCTACGACTATCCACGCCCGGAGAGTGCCGCGACGCCGTTCCAGCCGACCGTCACCGTCGTGCCCGCACCGTGGAACCCCGCGAATAAGCTCGTGCATATTGCGATCAAGGGCTACGCCATCGTTGCCGCCGAACGGCCACGCGCCAATCTCGTCTTCCTCGTCGATGTGTCCGGCTCGATGCGCCCCGATGACCGGCTGCCGCTGGCGAAGAACGCCTTCCGTCTGCTGGTCGCTGAGCTGAAGCCCGATGACACAGTGGCCATCGTTACCTATGCCTCCGGCTCAGGGATCGCGCTGGAGCCGACCACAGCCGCCGACCGGCCCAAGATCCTCGCCGCAATCGATGCCCTGAACGCGGGCGGATCAACGGCGGGCGCGCAAGGCATCAACGACGCCTATCGCCTAGCCGAGGCGCATTTCGACAAAACGGCTGTCAACCGCGTCATCCTGGCAACCGACGGCGATTTCAATGTCGGCATCACCAATCAAGACGAGCTGAAAGGCTTCATTGAGCGCAAACGCCAGGCCGGCATCTTCCTCTCGATCATCGGCGTCGGAGCCGGCAATTACAACGACGCGCTGATGCAGATTTTGGCGCAGAACGGCAACGGCACCGCCGCCTACGCCGACACGTTGAACGAGGCACGCAAGATCTTGGTGGATGAAGCGTCTTCCACGCTCTTTCCCATCGCCAAAGACGTCAAAATCCAGGTGGAGTTTAATCCGGCGCAAGTCTCGGAATACCGGCTGATCGGCTACGAAACCCGCAGCTTGCGCCGCGAAGACTTCAACAACGACAAGGTCGATGCCGGGGACATCGGCTCAGGCCATACGGTCACTGCGATCTATGAGGTGACGCCCGCTACCGCGGCCGGCCTCGCCGATGAATTGCGCTATCAACGGCCGGAATCTCCGGCGGCGCCCACGCCTGACCGCGAACTCGGCTTCCTGAAGCTGCGCTATAAGCTGCCAGAGAAAGACAGCTCCAACCTCATAAGTTTCCCCATCACGCCAGCTCTGGAAAAAACCGATATCAGCGCGGCTGCGGAGGATGTGCGTTTCTCGGTAGCGGTCGCCGCCTTCGGTCAGCTTCTGCGTGGATTGCCCTATCTGGGCAGCTACGGGTATGAGGACGTGCTCGCGCTTGCGCAAACCGCAAGAGGGCCGGACCTGTACGCCTATCGCGCCGAGTTCCTCAATCTCGTTCGCCTTGCCAAATCCGCTCGGCCATAAAGGGATGGACCTGGCCGGGACTGGCCGGTCCCGGCACACCCTATGGCAGCGGGCCACGCGCTAAAACAGAACGAGGACCGCTATGGCGGAAATCGCGGCAACCAGAAGCGCCATGATAATAAGGTCAATAGGGATTCCAGGATTATCCTTGGGCTGTTCAGTCGCCGCTGCAGCATTGTCCACCTCATGCTCATTCGCCGCGCGCACGGCGTGCGGCTGGACCGGCGTTCCGGCAGCTTCTTCGTCAGCGCCGAGGGGCACGGCCGGCTGATCTAAAGCCGTGACCGCGCTGCCCGCGCGTCCACGATCGATATTCTCGCGAAGCCAGGAGGGCGTGGACTCGTTCCCGTCTGGCGGCATCGCCGACTCAGGAACTTTCTGCTCCGCAGACGACGAAGGAGGGGGAACTTGCCTGGCCATCGGCTTTCCTCGCGCGCCGGCCTAAAGAATAAGCGCTAGCCGGCGCCTGTTACCTGAAACGAAGGTGGAACGCGGACCGGGCACATCTAGTTGCTCAGCTTTCCGAAAATCGAAGTCAGAGACGAAGACCTTGGGCCAGAGCCGCCAATCTGTCGGCCAAAACGGCATAGACGTGCCCGTCCTGTTCACTCTGTACCGGTTGGGGCGAGATGTCGCGCGAGACGGCAGGCTGATCAGCAGTGCACCCTTCAAGACCGCTTAAATGCGCTTCGATGTGATCGATAATGAAAGAGGAAGCGTATGCGCCTAGGTGATCCTCGCTGCGATTTCCCGTGAGTGAAACAGAAGAGCGGCCATTTTTCGTTTTTAGGGAGTAAGATTTGTGGGTTCGGCTGAAATGGAGGGAACGTCCCTCTATGCCCAAAGTACATCATGGTCCTACGTGTGCACTTAGGTGACATCCATAGCGCGACAATGTGTATGCATCATTCAATATATTTCAATACTTAGCGTAATAATCTTTGACAACCTACTTGACTGTGTAGAACATCACCCTATCTGATCCTTCTTGTTCAAAGCCAAGAGCATTTCCACCGGATATGAGCGGTTTTGGCAGGAGCCAAGCCGTCCAGGTTGTGGGTTGAAAGCATGGGCCGCACGCATCACGAAGTTTCGTTGTCTGATGACGTTTACAGCCAACTCAAGGATTATATTCTCGGCGATATCGAACGTCCGGCGGAGCGTTTACAGATCGGGCAATTATCGCAGCATTTCGGTGTCAGCATTACCCCTATCCGAGAAGCACTCATCCGGCTTGCCTCCGAAGCCCTCATCGACTTGAAGCCCGGAAAGGGTTTTTTCTATCGTGAATACAACCCTTTGGAGCAAATTAGTTTCTATGAATTGGGGTTTTCTGTCCTGAAATACTCCATAGAAAAAGGAAACGCACGGCCTTCTATTCGCTTCCTTTACGATCTGTCTGCCGTGCTGCCGTCGGAGGGCGACGCTCTCTATGCAGAAGCGGCGGTACGCGCCAATGTCATGGCCGTCGAGAAGTTATACGAACAAATCGCGAACGGTTCGGGCAACGCGCAGATTGTCTCTCTTGTCCGCACCCTGTGCGAAAGAACGCGCATCAGCCGCTTGCTGGATTTGGAACAGCCCGCCAATGCCGCGTTCATTCTTGGCGGCCTCAAGCAGGTGGTCGCGGGTCTAAAGCAAGGCGATAGTGAGGGCGCGATCGCGAAATTGCGTGCACAGCTCGAGGCGAAGCGCGGGCGCATGCGCGCGCTCGCCAACGAAAGGCTACGCCGCGTCTATGAGGCTCATCCTTTGCTGCGGCCGGGCTTTGTACGCCGCTGACCAAGCCTGGATTAGCTGGAGAACACACCGAACGGATCGTTGAACACCAGAGCGCTGTCCGGCCGGGCCAGCGAAATTAGGGTAAGCTTGGCGGCTTCGGCGCGGGCGATTGCCAGGCTGGTTGGCGCTGAGATCGTAACCAGAGCGGGCGCGCGGGCTATAACCGCCTTCTCCACCAGCTCATAGGAGCAGCGGCTGGTGAGCAGGAAAAAGCCCTCGGCCGCGTCGATGTCCTCCCGTGCCATGCGTCCGATCAGCTTGTCGAGCGCGTTATGACGGCCGACATCCTCGCGCACGAGCAGCGGCTCGCCATCCGCCGAAACAAAGAAGGCGGCGTGCATGGCGCCGGTGGTTTTGTTCAGCTCCTGCATGTCGCGGCTGCCGGCCAGAGCGCGAAAAATCGCATCGCGGGAGAATTTGGGGGCTGCTTCGATCGGCCTCAGTGCATGCACGGCCTGATCCAGTTCCACGAGTCCGCAAAGGCCGCAGCCGGTCTGACCGACCAGATTGCGGCGCCGCATCGTGACGGCCTGAAAACGCTCGGGCGGGATCGAAACTTGCGCCAAATAGCCGATGGGGAGCTGGAGCAGCTCGACGCTGTCGATCTCGGCGGCATGGGCGACGATTTCCTGCGTCAGGGTGAAGCCGTAGGCGAAATCTTCCAGTTCGGTGGGCGTTGCCATCATCACCGCGTGCGCAAGGCCATTATAGCTGAGCGAAACTGGCACCTCCCCGGCGACATCGCGGCTTGCGCGGACGCCGGGGCTGGCCGGCCCGGCATCGCTGGCGATGCGAAGGGGGTTGCGCTGCTCAACGACTGCGATGCTCACGGGTTCCCCCGAGAGCTCGCCCTCGATGTCCTCAGCTTGAACCTCTATCACCTTCATGTCGCGACTCCCGCGTTATAGATGGGTCTGCAAGACCCCGGCGTCAAAACGGATGATACGCAGGCTAGGTGTTTCGTCCCAGCATTTGATGGTGCATCATTTTCTTCCGGATCGCAGGATGCACTATGGGCCAGGTTCTACACGGCCGCGCCACCACGACAGAGGCAATCCGTCGAGCGATACAGCATAGTCAAGAGAGCTTGAGGGCGCTTTCGAAGCGCTACGGGATCAACCAGAAAACCGTCCCGGTGCGAAGCCGCCAGAAGATGCCGTTCAAGACCCGCCGGTAATCCACACGCGCAACACCGCGGCCGATGCCCGTTTGCGAAACGATTTCGCTTGAGCATTGTGGTAAATCCAGCAATGCGATTTTAACGCAATTCAATTAAACTCCGCGCAAATCGCTGACCATTGGATTCGCGGCATCATGGCTCTACCACCGCTCGCAACGACCACAAGACCCTGCCCGGATTGCAACGGCAAAGGCCACCGCAACGAGGTCCGGACCAAGGACGGCGATCCTGTCATCGTTGCCGTGAAATGCTCCACTTGCGGCGGCGACGGGAAAATCGCAGGCTCTCCAATAGCGCCGCCTCCGCTGGAGATATGGCCGTTTGTGGTACCGCTTGTGATATTCCTGCTGTTCTTCCTTTACCTACAGCTGTAGCGCACGATTGCTTTTACCTTAAGACACGCATTGCGGATTCCACCCCCGGCGGTGAACCGATGGGTAATCGGCGTTATTCGAAAACCATCGCTCGCTATCTCCCGCCAGGAATTGCGCCGCAAGCTCTGGAGTGAAGCCGCCCTTGGCCGGGTGCTAAACCCGTCACAAGACATCACAGGAGACTTCGGAGATGGACGTGATCGACAAAGTTTCGAAAAATTCAGCGGGTCTGGATGAAGACAAATGCTGGCACGCCGTTCTTGCGGGCGCGCCGGATGCCGCGGAAAGCGGTTTTTTCTACGGCGTGGTCACGACAGGCGTGTTTTGCCGCCCGACCTGCAAGGCGCGCCGGCCTAAGCGGGAAAATGTGTGCTTCTTCACCGATGCGGGTGCGGCGTCGCGCGCGGGCTTTCGTGCGTGTAAGCGGTGCAAGCCGGAAGGCGCGTCACCCGAGACGAATATGGCGGCGCGGATCGCCCGCGCTTGCCGGCGTGTGGAGGAAGCGGAAGACACAATTACCCTTTCGGAGCTGGCCCAGGAAGCGGGCCTGAGCCCGTTCCACTTCCACCGTCTGTTCAAGGCCACGACCGGCTTAACGCCGCAAGCCTATGCTAAGGCGTTAAAGGAGCGCCGCATGCGCGAAGGGCTGGCCGCCGCCGGATCCGTCACCGAGGCGATTTACGATGCGGGCTACTCCTCGAGCAGCCGGTTCTACGAAACCGCCGGGCAGACGCTTGGGATGACCCCTAGCCGCTACCGCGCCGGAGGCGAGGGCCTCGTCATCCGCCACGCCGTCGCGCCATGCTGGCTCGGGCTGGTGCTCATCGCGGCCACCGAGGCAGGCATTTGCGCCCTGTTTTTCGGCGATGAGGAAGATACGCTGATCGCCGCTCTCCACGCCCGTTTTCCGGCGGCAGCGATCGAGCCGGGAGGCGCGGCGCTTGGCGGCCGTCTGGACGCGGTGCTCGCCGCGCTCGAGGAACCAGCCTTGGCCGCCGCATTGCCGCTGGATATTCGCGGTACGGCTTTCCAGCAGCGTGTGTGGCAGGCGCTGCGGGAAATTCCGCCGGGAAAGACGGCGACATACACCGATATCGCCCGCCGGCTTGGCGCATCCCGCGCGGTACGGGCGGTCGCGGGAGCCTGCGCGGCCAATCCGGTGGCGGTGGCGATACCGTGCCACAGGATCATCCGCTCCGACGGCAACCTCGCGGGCTATCGCTGGGGCGTCGAGCGCAAGCGGCAATTGCTCCAGCGCGAACGCGGGGAATAGGACGGTTGGCCTTTGATGCCGTCCCAGACAGCCGGCAGGTCAAGCCGGATTTACGCGCATCGCAGCAAGTCTATGCTCGACGTTATAGGTTTGGGCCAGCTCTCGAGGCCAGGCGACACCGAATATCAGGTAGTGTCTCAGTTTGAGATCCCCTCGTGGATGCCCCTATCGAATCCGGGGCGTCGCCAGACAGCGCCAAGGGCCGCTACAGCCCCGCAGAATGCACGGGCATCAAGAAGAGACCCGCAAGAACGGTTCACCCGATGCAATGCACGTCAGCACGTACTACGCAGAGCGCCAGAACCTCACGATGCGCATGTCGATGCGTCGGTTCACTCGCCTTACCAACGCGTTCTCAAAGAAGTTCGACAACCACTGCCACGCGCTGGCGCTGTACTTCGTCTATTACAATTTCATCCGCATGCATAAGACGCTGCGTGTCACGCCTGCGATGGCTGCGAGTTTGACGGACAAGCTTTGGGGTTGGGAAGACGTAATTGCGTTGATAGATGCCGCTAATCCCCCAAAAAAGCGTGGTGTGTATGCCAAGAAACAGAAAAAAAGCAATTGACAAATTTGTCGCAGGGGCATCCGCGATCTTGACATGTGCACTTATAGTGCAATATTAGAGCTTGTAGCATCCCGGCAGTGCATAAGTGCTGTCGCCAGCCGCGGGCTCCTAATCGGGCTCGCGGCATTTATTTTGGGCGACGGCGGGCATGGAAAAGAGGGTATGTTGCTACATTGACGGCTTCAACGTCTACCACGCTATGGACGATATGAACCGGGTCAGGCGTGGCGCAATTAACTATCTCAAATGGCTCGATCTAAGCGCTTTGATGCGCAAATTCATTGACCCTTCGGTTCATGAAATAGCCGAGATTTACTATTTTTCCGCATATATGACGTGGAATCCTGAGCGGGTAGAGCGCCATAAAGCCTATGTCGAGGCGCTTCAACAAACGGGCGTCAAACCCGTGATGGGGCGCTTCAAGGGCAAAGAAATTTATTGCAAGGCGTGCAAGTCACGCTCACGAAGAAAAGGAGTCGGATGTCAACATTGCGACTCACTTGGTAAGTGACGCCTACGAAGACCGCTTCGATCAAGCCTTTCTCGTTACCAACGACTCCGACCTTCTTGGTCCGATCCGTCTTATTCGCGAGCGTTTCCCCCAGAAGGGGATAAAAATGATCGCCCCTCCGTTTCGCAAGCATAGCAAGGAGCTTGGTGGTATCGCCACCCACCGAGCAAAAATTGCTGAGGAGCATCTTGAAGCCTGCCGTCTACCAGAAATTTTTGAGGGCAAGGATGGGAAGGTCTTAGTTGAATGCCCTGCGAAATATCAAAAGCCCAAGGCTTCTAAGTAGGCATCAATACCGCCAAATTTCAAACTGAGACACTACCGAATATCACAGTGGCTAGCAACTGTGCCGTCATCCCCGCGAAAGCGGGGATCCCGTACTCCGCAGCGACCCGGTGTTTACTGGAGCCCCGCTTTCGCGGGGATGACGCACTTCATGTGTTGCGCCTTTCGTCTCCGTATTATTCACAGGCTTAACGCTCAAACCGCCTTGCGCTGGTTCGGCGCATACTGGATCTCATACAGCCGCGCGTAAAGCCCGCTGCTCTTTAGCAGCTCGACATGCGTGCCAAATTCAGCCACCCGGCCGTTGTCGATCACATAGATGCAGTCGGCGTTCAGGATCGTGGCGAGCCGGTGCGCGATGACCAGCGTCGTCCGGCGCTCAGTCAGCTGCGTTAGGGCGCGCTGGATAGCCTGCTCGGATTCGCTGTCGAGCGCGGAGGTGGGCTCGTCCAGGAGAATGACCGGCGCATTTTTCAAGAAAGCGCGCGCGATGGAGATGCGTTGCCGCTGGCCGCCGGAGAGCTGCCCGCCAAGCTCGCCAACCGGGGTGTCATACCCTTGTGGGAAGGCTTCGATGAAATGGTGGGCGTAGGCCGCCTTGGCCGCGTCGATCACAGCGTCGTCGCTGGCCCCGTCGCACCCGGCGCGAATATTGTCGCGCACGCTGCCCTCAAAGAGGAACACATCCTGGCTGACGAGCGAAACCTTTTGCCGCAGACTGCCGAGGCGGACTTGGCGAAGATCCTGGCCGTCGACGAGAATTTCGCCGGACCAAGGGTCCCAGAAGCGCAGAATGAGATTCATCAAAGTTGTCTTGCCGCTGCCGGAAAGGCCGACGAGAGCTGTGGTCTTGCCCGGTTGAGCGGTCAGGCTGAGCTCCTGCAGGACGGGCTCGTTCGGCGCATAGCCGAAAGTGACGCGCTCGAACCGGACCTCCCCGTTGGGCACGGTCAAATCGGCGGCGTTAGGGCTTTCCTGCATCGCGGGAGCCGTATCGATCAGCTCGAACATCATGCGCACGCCAACGCAGGCCTGCGCCATTTTAACCTGCAGCCGCCCCAGCCGTCTGGCGGGTTCATAGGCCATCAACAGCGCGGTGATGAAGGAGAAAAATTCCCCCGGCGTCTCGCCATAATGAAGGGACCGCCAGCCGGCGTAGAAGATCACACCGGCAACCGCGAGGCCGCCTAGCGTATCCACCACCGGACTGGTGCGCGCGTTGATCGCCACGATCTTGTTCGCCCGCCGTTCCACGGTCGCGACAGCTCGGTTCATGCGCTCACGCATGGCGTTCTCAAGCGTGAAGGCTTTGACCACGCGGATGCCCTGCGCCGTCTCGCGCATGGTGTTGACGATGTTGCCGAAGGAAAGGACTTCCTTGCGCGTCACTTTCTTGACGCGGCTCACCAAATATCGCTGCATGAGAAGGCCCATCGGCGCGCCGAGTGCGCAGATGGCGAACATGATGGGGTCCTGCAACACCATCACGGCAACCAGACCGGCCAGCGTAACGAGATCTCGGCCCAGGCTCGTCGCGATCATGTTCAAGGCGTCACGCGTCGCCTGGGCGTTGTGGGTGATGCGCGTGATGAGATCGCTCGACGGATGGCGCGCGAAAAACGCCATGTCCTGCTGCAGCAGGCGGTCGAACATCGTCCTTTGCGTTTCCGCCACCATGCGGTTGCCGATCCGCGCGAGCATGACCTCTTGGAAATAGGTGGCGACGCCCTTGGCCGTATAAAGCCCAATGACCAGGGCAGGCAGCCAGACCACCGCGCCGGGGTCGCGATCGACAAAGATTTTGTTGATGACATCCTTCATCAGCCAGGCGCTGAAAGCGGTGGTGCCGGCCACGACAAGCATGAAGATGAAAGCAACGGCGTAGCGCGGCGCGTAATCGCGCCATTTTTCCCGCAACAGGCGGGAGATTATCTGCAGATCATCCGCGGAAAGAAAAATCTCGAAAAGTCTCATGAAGAGGGATGACCTGTCTTTGTGTAGAGGCCGGCCAACGCGTGACCTGTTCGGCCAGGTCGAAAGGCGCGCGGCCGATGCGGTTAAATAAACGCTTCCATGTCAGTTTGTCAAAATCGGGAACACATCGCGGGTGCTTGCCCCGACGCTCTGCTTTTATTTACGTATTGTCTGCATTGCAGTGCCGAGGGCACGCTCATCCCCTTATGGGGCTAGCACAAGAGCGATGTATGAAGAAGCAAAGCGCCGGCCTCCTCCTGTATAAGCAGCTCGGCGATGAGATCCGCGTGCTTCTGGCGCATCCCGGCGGACCTTTCTGGGCACGAAAGGACCGTGGCGCGTGGACGATCCCCAAGGGCGAAATCGAGGCAGGCGAGGCGCCGCTCGAGGCCGCCATCCGCGAGTTTACAGAGGAAACCGGATTTAGGGTCGATGGCGCGTTTCTCGATTTGGGAGACGTCGTGCAGCGTGGCGGCAAACGCGTCTTCGTCTGGGCGCTGGCAGGCGACTGCGACCCAGCCGCGTTGCAGCCTGGTTTGTTCGAAATGGAGTGGCCGCCGCGCAGCGGGCGCATGGCGCGCTTCCCCGAGATCGACTGCGTGGCCTGGTTCACCCTCGGCGAAGCCCGCGGGCGGATCCTTGCGGGCCAAATCCCCTTGATCGATCGCCTCGAGGCACGGCTGCGTAACGACGATGCGCCGCAAGAGGACTAACAGCTATGCCGCCGCCTATGCCCGCAAGCAGGCAACGGCGACCGTGAAGGCATTGTGCTTGCGCGTTATGGGGGTCCCATCCGAGCACCCCTTCCCTCTCTGGCCGCACCGCACCATGTTTAGGATCAGCAGAGGCGTTCGACGCTGAGATGTGCGGAACATGAGTCAGCGAGGCGCGTCCAGGCGCATAGTCCCGATAGCGGTTTTGTGGAACTTGGGCGACGGCCCTCTATATGCTAATCGTTGCCGGCTCGGCTTACGACCGTCTCCTTTGCCGTAAGCCAGCCCTAGGCGGCTGCCAAGCTTTTTCTGCGATCATGTCATAAGCGATGGGCGAAGGGAGAATGTGATGTCGCCTCAATTCACCGGAAAGCGCCACGCCAATGTGGAGAGCTACGACCCGATTTGGGCCAAGGTTCGCGGCGAGGCTGAAGAGGCCGCCCGCCGGGAGCCTGAGCTCGGCGGATTTATTTTTGCCAACGTCCTCAATCATTCACGGCTGGAGGAGGCGATTTCGCACCGCCTTGCCCAACGGCTCGACCATGGCGATGTGAATGCCGACCTTATCCGGCAGACCTTCGACCGGGTGCTCGCCGAGAACAACGACATGCAGGGCATATTCCGCGCCGACCTCGCGGCGGTTGCGGATCGCGACCCCGCCTGCACCCGCCTTATCGAACCGCTGCTATATTTCAAAGGCTTTCACGCGCTGCAAACCTACCGCTTTGCGCACCGGCTTTGGCGCGATGGCAACCGCGATTTCGCGCTTTATCTGCAAAGCCAATCCTCCCGCGTGTTCGGCATCGACATCCACCCCGGCGCACGGATCGGACGCGGCATCATGCTTGATCATGCAACCGGCATCGTCATCGGCGAAACCGCCGAAGTTGGGGATATGTCTTCGCTGCTCCACGGTGTCACGCTCGGCGGCAGCGGCAAGGAGACCGGCGACCGGCATCCAAAGGTCGGCCGCTGTGTCATGATTGGAGCCGGGGCCAGCATTTTGGGGAATATCAAGGTGGGCGATTGCGCCCGGGTGGCCGCCGGCAGCGTGGTGCTCAAGGACGTTCCGCCCAATACCACCGTGGCGGGCGTGCCGGCCCGGGTGGTCGGCAAGGCCGGATGCACGGAGCCGGCCCGCTCGATGAATCAGATGCTCGGGCTTGACGATGCCGCTCCGGTGGGCGAAACAGACGGCTAACCTTCAGCCGGGCAGGATACGATGACGCGCGATGAACTCAATCTATTGGAGAAGCATCTCCGCAAGACATTCCAGACGGAAACCATCGAGATCAAGCAGCGGCCGAAAAAGAAGGACTCAGCGGAATTTTATGTGGCTGATGAGTTCGTGGGCGTTATCTATCGGGACGACGAGGACGGCGAGGTTACCTATCAGCTGCAGATGGCTATTCTGGAATCGGATTTAAGCTGAACCTTCATTGACGAGGGGAATTCCGGTGGCCTTGTACGAGCTCGACGGTATTGCCCCGACGGTGCCCCCCGACGGGGCATTTTGGGTAGCGCCAGACGCGGTGCTGATCGGCAAAGTGCGTCTCGAACGGGATGCGAGCGTGTGGTTCGGTTCGGTGCTGCGCGGGGATAATGATCTGATCCATGTCGGCGAGGGCAGCAATGTGCAGGACCATTGCGTGCTGCATACCGATCATGGCTATCCGTTGACAATCGGAGCCCGCTGCACCATTGGGCACTGCGTGATGCTGCATGGATGCACCATCGGCGAGAACAGCCTCGTGGGGATCGGCGCGATCATCCTCAACGGGACTCGTGTCGGCCGAAATTGCATCATTGGCGCCCATACGCTTCTCCCCGAGGGGAAAGACATTCCCGACAATTCTCTCGTGATGGGCTCACCAGGACGGGTCGTGCGCCAGCTCGGAGACAAAGATGTCGACATGGTCAAACGCGCGTCCGACCACTATGTCGAGAACTGGCGGCGTTATGCGAGCCGGTTAAAGCGCATCGCTTGACAAGAAAAAGCGCGAGCCGGCGTTGGGGGGAAACGCCGGCTCGCTACGAGCCCGGAAGGGGCAGGATTGAGGGGCGAGGGGTATCCGGGCCCGAATACGTTATATGTAAGCTCCTTTCCTAATCTTTCCAGTCAACACCGGCCGAAGAAACAGTCGGACTTTGCTCGACCGGCACGAGAGAAACCCATTGGCGCGGATCTTTTCCGGACTGGCGCTTGATGAACACGTAGGGCGTTCGGTGCCAGGACGAAATCCGCGAATGTTTGTTGTCGAGAATGAAGTCTCCTTTTGTGGTCCGAACCGTTAACACGGCGTGACCCTCGCCGTTCTCGTCGCGAACGACCGTGATCAATAGCGCGCTTTGAGACCAACCCAATTCCATCAGCTTGCGTCTTTTCAGAAGAACGTAATCCTCGCAGTCGCCCCTGCCCGTATCTGGGTAAGTCCAATGCTCAATGACACCGTAGAGGGTGGTGTCGCTGATCGGCTTGATGGCGTAATTGATCTCCTTATTGAGCGCTACCAGGTCTTTCCATTTTTCCGCTGTGAGAGCCACGCGCTCCAGAACCGGGCCTTCCGGAAAGCAATCCACGGGATTGGCGTTGCAAAAATCCAAATATCCAATTGGCGCCTCGGCGCGGCCATAGGGGAACATGCGCTTCGAGACGGGAATCGCGAGCGGATCCACAGCAACGTCACGTGCGTTTGCCCCCTGGCAGATGCAATAGGCTATGCCAAGAACGATTGCTCGAGACCAAACTTTCATACGCCTCTCCACGCGCTCCAAGCATACGCTCTCACAACCACTTTGCTCTTTTGCAAAAGACCCCATGCAAAGTTGATTTAAGTCTGTTTTGCTTTTTCATGCCGCTTTTATCTTTATATCAATTAGTAAAGTAATGCGTAAGGTCTACTACTTAGGGCTTTGATATATAAGCCCGCCGAAATATAGACTTGACAACCGCAGTTGCGGGCAGCCCTGCTGCGTTGCTGTCAAATGCTTTGGGAGGTGAAGCAAGTCGTAAGAGCGAGAAGATTCGCTCGCCGCTAAGCTCTTCAACGCAAACCGCGCAGAGAGACCCAACCCGAAGCTGGGTAAGCAGCAACTCTCGGTATATGAACCCATGACCCACGCCTACGCTGAAATCCCTGTCACGAGGGCGATATTGGCGGAGGGCTCAAAATAAATCAATCATTAGTTGTATCAAACGACGCTATGCACGTGGCTTTTCCACTGCGGATTGGACATAAGTAAAAACACGTCGAAGGCCTGTCCCAGCGCTTTCGAAGGTGTTGCTAACTCCTCTTGCTCAACCGCTCTGTCCGCCGCATCATCAAGTTGCGATCTTTCTTGCGCAGCCAGAGATCGAAAGTGCGGCGCTCAGCTGCACGGGAGGAAAAAACATGAACGTCGCGCGCATATTGAAGGATAAAGGCCGGAGCGTCGTGACTGCCTCGCCAGATACGCCCGTAAGCCGCGTCGTGGAGACGCTGGCGGCCGAACGCATTGGTGCGCTGGTCGTCTGCGGGGAGGACCGGTATGTCAAGGGAATTGCCTCCGAACGCGACATTGTTCGTATTCTGGCGGCGAATGGGGCGGCGGTCCTCGATCAGCCCGTGTCGCTGTACATGACCAAAGACGTGATGACCTGCGCGGAAAGCGACACTGTCGACTGGTTGATGGAGGAAATGACTTCGCACCGCTTTCGTCACATGCCCGTGGTCGAAGGCGGCCGCCTCGTCGGGATCGTGTCGATCGGCGATGTCGTCAAGCAACGTCTTGCCGAGGCCGAACTGGAAGCCGCCTCGATGCGTGAGTATATCGCCACTGGCTGAGGCAGGTCAGTTTCTGAGCAGCCGTGCGCTGCGCGCGATCTCGTCGAGCTGGCGGCGCGTGGCGTCATAGCCTTCCGCAATGGCGAAACTTGCTTTGTGAAAGTCGAACAGGCCCATCGTGCCGAGGTGCGGCGTAATGGTGACATCAGGGGGCTCGCCCGCTAGACGAGCGCGGGCGATGCGGTCCTGCGTGACATTGAAAGCTTCGACAAGGACGCGCGAAATTCCCGGCGCGTTGTCGTCATTGCCTTTACCAAACACTTGATGCCGCAGGTTCCGCAATACCGGAATACGCCGCTTTTTCTGCGGTTGCGGCTGCGGCCTCTCCGTCGTGGTCTCATTGGCGGTCGCCTCCAAGGGCGTGAGCGCCGTGCGCGACATGCCGGTATGATGCAGGTTCACAGCGATGACGAGACTGGCCCCGTAGGCCCGGCAAACCGCGACGGGCACTGGATTGACGAAAGCCCCGTCCATCAGCCAACGGCCGTTGATCTGAATGGGGCGGAACACGCCCGGCAGCGCGTAAGACGCGCGAATCGCATTCACCAGCGGTCCCTTGTTCAGCCAGATCTCGCGCCCGCTGCCAAATTCGGTGGCCACCGCGACGAAGGTCGTCGGCAAATCCTCAATATTTATGAATGCCAGTTCCTGATCCAGCGTGCGCCTTAGCCTCGCCCCTGACATAAGCCCGCTGCCGCGCAGATCGAGATCGAGAAAGCGCAGCACGCTTCGCGGCGTCAGAACACGAACGAACTGTTCGAGTTGGTCGAGCTTGCCCGCCGCATAACACCCCCCAACCACAGAACCTATGGAGGTTCCCGCGATGATGCCGACCTTTAGGCCCGCTTCTTCCAGGGCTCGGAGCACGCCGATATGCGCCCAACCCCGAGCCGCGCCGCCGCCTAGCGCGATTCCGACCTTATCCCTGTCCATTGCATCCCCAAACGAGGCACGCCTCTCCCGCAATAGAGGCGCAAAAATACGGAACACTTCGATAGCTAGATTCCGGTTGCGGGCATCATACCGTTAAGGCAGCATCCCGGCTGGAGATGCAACGCTAACAGTGAATGGGACGGAAATGGCGTCATACGGCCCTCCGCATTTCTGCAACGATATCGGCGTTGAAAAAATTCACATCGGCGTCAAGGAATTTCAATGCATGGGAACCCGGCCGCCGGGCGATCACCCGCACATCTACCTCGATATGGGCTCGGACGATCAAATCGTGTGTCCGTATTGCTCAACCCTTTACACGTTCGATCCAAATCTGGGGCCCGATCAGTCCGATCCCCCTTATTGTCTTTACCAGGATGACAGCCGTAAGATGGGCTAACCCGATAGGCGTATCCGGTGCGGGCTGGTCCTGATCTTCCCATTCTGATCGCCGGCGGAGGTATCGGCGGCTTGAGCGCGGCCCTTGCGCTGTCCCGCCACGGCATCCCGGTTCACGTGCTCGAATCCGCGCCTGAATTCACCGAGCTCGGCGCTGGTCTGCAGATTGGTCCGAATGGCACCCATATCTTGCACGGCTGGGGACTTGGATCAGCCTTGGCGAGCGTTGCCCTGCGCCCCGAGACCTTGTGCCTGAAGGACGGCTTCACCGGCCGGCTGCTTTCGGCCATGCCGCTCGGAGACGCCGCGGCTCAGCATTACGGCGCATCGTATCTGGTCATGGCACGCCATGCACTGCATCGGCTTCTGCTTGAGGCGGCGCTCGCATCCCCAAACATCGCCATATCCTCAGCCTACCGCGTTGAAAACTATACTGTCACGGAAAACCACGTCGCCGTTATCGGCCCCCGAGGCACCGAGCCCCTCGAGGGTTGCGCGCTGGTTGCCGCGGATGGCATCCAGTCGTGGGCGCGCGGCCAGCTCTTCCCGGAGGTAAAGACTTACCTCTCCGGCAAGACGGCACTCAGATCCGTCACCGAAGCCTTATTTCTTCCCCCCAGTGCGGGAGAGAACGCCGTAAGCGTTTGGATGTCGCCGGATGCGCATCTGGTGACCTATGCTTTAGGAGGCGGGGGGCCGCTTAACGTCGTCGCGGTGCTCGCGGATAAACACATACCCCATACCGGAAAGACACGGTTCGACACCGCCGAGCTTAAGACCGCTTTCCGTCTGTTGGGGCCCAAAGCGCAAACGATGCTCGCCGATTGCAAGGTCTGGACGAAGTGGCCGTTGCTCGCCATGCAGCCGCTGGCGCGTTGGAGCCTGGGGCGGGTGACGCTACTGGGCGATGCCGCCCATCCCGTCCTGCCCTTCCTCGCCTCAGGCGCTGTCATGGCGATCGAGGATGCCGCTGTCTTGGCGCAGGAAGTCGCGCGCACGCCTCACGATTGCGCGGGCGCTTTCCTGCGCTATGAGAACCGCCGCCGGCCGCGTCTGGAGCGGCTGCGCATCCAGGCCGAGCGGATGGGCGAAATCTATCATATGAGCGGCGCCATGCGGCTGGCGCGCAACCTTGCGCTCACCGCCTTACCCGCCAGAGCGCTGCTCGCCCGCAATGAATGGCTTTACGGATTTCGCGTTTGAGACGGATCGGCAAATTGCGTGCCGGCAGCAACCGGCCGAACAACGGCTGACGCATCTTTTGCCGAATGCCGCGACTTAAACCTCAAGCCGCGGCGAAGGGAAGCCCTCTTGTGGCACTGCCTTAAGCGAAGCGCCAGTTTGCGCGGTGAAGAGGACGGCAGCCTCCTGCTCTTCCAGCGGGAAGATGGCATGGCATTGAACGCCCCCGGGGGCAAAAAGCAGCCGCACAGTGCCGCGCAGTTCGCGGGCGAAGACCTGTTCGATGAGCCGCGAGCCAAATCCTTTATGCTCCGTCGTCGCGACAGGCGGGCCGCCGATTTCCGTCCACCTCAGGACGACATGCCGGGAAGCGCCGATGCGCTCGACGGCCCAACTCAAATTGACCCGGCCCTCCGGTACCGAAAGCGCACCATATTTCGCCGCATTGGTTGCGAGTTCATGTGCGGCGAGGCCGAGCGCCAAAGTTGCTTTGGGCGTTAACGCCACCGGTTCCCCAGTTAGGCTAAGACGCTCGCCGCCAGCGTCTTGGTACGGGGCGAGCTCGTTCCAGAGCACATCACGGAGTTTGCCACCGCGCCAGTCGCTGGCTGTGAGGAGATCATGCGTCTTGGCCATGGCATGAATGCGGTTTTCCAACGCGTCCCACGCCGCCGTGGTTTCGCCCTGCGACCGCCGGGTGAAATGCGCGATCGCGACGATCTGCGCGAGGCTGTTTTTGACGCGGTGATTGAGTTCGCCCAATAGCAGCGTCTGCAACTCTTCCGCCGTCTTCTGCCGGGTGATGTCCTGCGATACCCCGACCAGCTTGACGGCCCCGTTGGCGCCGCCGACGACATTGCCGTCTACGCGGGCCCAATGCAGACTGCTGTCCGGGTGCACGATCCGGTACTCCACGGAAAAATTCGCGGTCTGCGCGATGGCGGCGAGCACCGCCTGGCGCTGACGCTCACGGTCTTCCGGGTGAATCGCGGCGAGCAGGTCGTCATAGGTGAACGGATGTTCGCTAGCGAAACCGAAAATGGCTTTACAGCGCGAGGACGTACGAAATGCTTTGGAATAGGGCTCGTATTCCCAAGTGCCGAGACCTCCCGCTTCAAGCGCAAGCCGGAGACGCTCCTCACTATCCCGAACCTCTTCCTCCGCGCGCGACCGCTCCGCGTCTTTCCGGCACAAATCCACGTAGGCTTCCTCCAGGGCGGCTTGCACCACGGAGAGCTCGCGGATCGAGGATGGAATGCGGCGCGGCTTTTCACCATTGCCCAGATCCCGCGCGGCATTGGCGAGACCGGCTATGGGTTCGGCCATGTAACTGCTGACGATCAAAGCCAGCAGGAGAGCGAGCGTCGCGAGCAGAATCCCGATGGCGCTTGTGAGCAGCAAGGAGTTTACAATCGGTTGATTGAATTGGGTCAGCGGAATGCCAATGGCTATCGACCAACCTGAAGCCGTGCTCGCAAAGACATTCTGGACGTCGACGCCTTCCCGGGTGACGTTTTCCATCCAGCCCTGGCGTTTTTGCTGGATAGCCTGCAACAAGTCCGGCCGGACTGGCTTACCGATAGACTCCAGGCCGCCATGCGTGCGGGCCACAGTGAGCCCGGCGCCGTCGAAAACCGCAGAGATCCAGCCTTGCGGCAACGCCTGGGTTTGCGCTTGCAAAATGTCATTGATGCGCGCCGCGGGCATAATCAAACCCAGCACGGCGCTGATCTCGCCCTGAGCAAACATCGGTTCTGTGACCAAGACGGCGAATTGGCTGAGCGCCGTGTCCAGGAACACGCCCGAGACTTGCATGCGGCCCGTCTCGGCCGTTTCCCGCATCGTCTGCTGGGGCGTTTTGTGTAGACCCGGTTCCTCGCCCCTCCTGCCGAGGAAGGTTCCTGCCTTTACATCGTAGAGCAGCACGTAACTGCCATTGGGCGGCAGTTTCGAAGCGATTTGGTCGGAAAACTGCGCAAAGTTTTGGGCTTGCAGCTGCCTCGAGCTCGAGACGCCGCGTAACAAAGAGTTAGCCCGCGCCACTTCCTGGTCGAGGCTGTTAACGACCGAGCGGACGCTTTGCTCGCCCTGCGCCATCAACGTCTCGCGCTGGGATTGCGCGACCCATACCAAGAGGAAAGCCGAGAACACGACGAAGGGCAGAGCGCTGACCAGCACCAGGGCCGCGAGCCCGCGCCGAATGCTGCTCGGCCCTTGCGGCTTCTCCCAGAAATTCGCGTTCAGGCTCCACGTCATGGGCGAACAGTATCGCTAGCGCACAGCTATCGCCATCTTATTGCGGCAGAAGAACACTTCGATCAACCAAGATCACGGCGGACGTTGCAAGAGTCGGATTGCAATAGGGCGAAGGGCTTGAAAGCGCGCGAACCTGGTGCGGACGGCGGGAGTCGAACCCGCACGGCTTTCGCCTCAGGATTTTAAGTCCTGTGTGTCTACCTGTTTCACCACGTCCGCGCAGGCGTCCTTTATGCGTCAGCTTGCGGCCGCTTTCAATCGCGGCGGTGTTGCGCGCACAACATTACGCCGCATCCTGCACAGTGCGGGCCCTTGCCGACGCGCTATGGCGGACGGCTGCCAGAAGAAGGAGATAGAGCGTGGTGCTGTTCAAAAGATGCCAGAGGAAATGCGTTCCGACCGCCCGGCCCGCGAACACGACATCCTGGCACCACAGCCGGTCCATCGCGCGGAAGGTGACCGAAATCATGAACACGAGCGAGGCTGCCAGGACGTAGGGCGCGGCGCGATGGCGCCGCAGCGT